>OJML01000929.1_pt1 | contig 16247 bp, 9 predicted proteins | sample 1597221 | NCBI WGS metagenome assembly OJML01 (sample SAMEA2452123, study PRJEB22498) | human gut metagenome | biome: human feces; feature: human gut; material: feces | place: Australia | collected 2012 | reverse complement strand
AGTCGTAACGCCACTCCAATGGAGTATGTTCTGCGGTGAGGATTGGGTTCTTATACTTTTCGTAGATACCATTTCCCCACTCTACGGGTTCATTCTTACGGCTCAACAATTCCTCATGATGAGCACGGAGAGCCTTCACTTTTTCTTGAAATGTTGTCATAATATATCTTTTTTTACTTTTTTACCTTTTTATTTTTTTACTTTTTTACCTTTACAATGTCTTTGACAAAAAGAACTTTCTTTTCGTTCTTGAATGCCTTGAAGTCATTGACGATGGCTCCATCACCTACTCCTGGGAGATAAGCTTCCTCCTGAGGTTTGTCCCAAGCATTGCGCCAGAAGAGAACGTAGCTCAACTGATACTTCTGAAGTACTGGCCAAAGAGTCTGGGTGAACCAGTTCTGCTTCTGCGAAATGCCTCGGCATCCTGTCTCGGAGAGCGCAGGAATCTTGTTGATTTTCTTGGCAGCCTGCATCATCACATCCAATGTCTCAGTAAGATTCTTCTGATAGGTGGCATCATTGTTGTCAAACTCATAGATGTCAACGCCTACCAGATCAACGAACTCATTACCCGGATAACGCTCCAAGAAAGCATCAACGTTCTTCTCGTCTCCCAAGTTTGGCGACCAAGCCCATACGATGTTGTTACACCCTGCTTCAGTAAGTCTGTGATAGGTTTTTGCGTAAAGTTGGTTGTATTGCGCAGGTGTACAACTGTTGGCTCCCCACCAGAACCATCCGCCATTCATCTCATGCCACGGACGGAAGATAACGGGAACGAGTTGTCCTTTATCATTCTTCAACGAGAGGATGAAATCTGATACTTTCTTGAGCCATGCATCAAACTTCTGCTGCTGAGCACCTCCGTCAAGAACAGCAGCTACGGCATCCCCCTTCGGATCCCAGGCATTTTCGCCTGTTGCCGGATTCCATGGATGCCAACTCAAGGTTACGATACCGCCACGCTTGTGCTGTGCCAGAATCTCTTTTCTCATACGGTCGAATGGAACGCCGTCGAGATTTTCCTTGCTGTCGAGTTCTATCTTACCGAGGTCGAATCCCATCACTGCAGGATAGTCGCCCGTAGTGAGGAGCACGTCGCTCTTTCCTTCATCCCATTTCCAAGTGGTACCATACATCGGGTCATCCTGATGACCGAGCATGATTCCCTTGTTCAGTAATTTCTGCAGTCTGACCTTCAGTTGCTCTGCCGGAGTATTGCAACATTGCTTTTTACCCTTGCAGCAGGAAGTATTAGCTGTCTGGACTGATGCGCCCGTAACGCCATCAACCTGTGCCATTGCTCCTTGCATCGCCATGAGGCAAGCAGCACCAATCAAAATTCTTTTTCCTATCATATATCTATTTCTTTAATTGATGAATAATCCAAGCCTGCCATTCATCCCACTGCTCCTGATACCAGAAATGACCGGTCATCTGGTAGAGACTCAGGGTCTTTGGCGCCTTCACACTATTATATAATCCATAAGAAGAAGTAGGTGGAACCACCTCATCATTATAACCGAAACTGTACCAGCCAGGAACAGTGATACGACGGGCGAAGTTGACGCCATCATAATAGCGTGCACCTTCGAGTCTTGCCTTTTCCAAATCCGTAAGTTTCTGCTCTTTCCATGCAGCCCCCTGCGCCTTGTTTTCCTTATAGAAATAGTGAGGCCAGCCGCCTGCAACTCCGTGAATTTCAGCTTCATAATCACACATGGCATCATGAACAGGAGCCAGGAATGTGATTCGCTTGTCGAGAGCTGCCACAGCGATGGAAAGGAATCCACCCTGTGATGAACCCGTTACACCGATAGTCTTCCCGTTCCACTCAGGGAGCGAAGCGATATAATCCACACCACGGACAGCACCGGTTACTACCCGTCTGTAAGCATTGCGATAAGGATTCTCGAGATTGGTATCCCAGTAACCATTCAGTTCGCCATTGGCAAGATCATCATAAATCTTCTGCTGCATGGTAACAGGAACACCGTGAATACCGATTTCCAGTACGATGCATTCAGCAGGAGCCGTATAAGTATCACCGGCATAAGGGCGCACACCCGCACCAGGTACACGGAGCAAAGCCGGATACTTGCCTTCTTTGACCGGTACACTCAGGATGCCATACATCTTAGAGCCCCAACGATTGTTGTTATAGCTGATTTCATATACATTCTTATCCTTGGTACAACGCTCAGGCAGAAGCACCTTGGTAGGATTGAGGTCATTCTGTCTTGCCTCATCCAGTGCCTTCTTCCAGAAAGCATCAAAATCCTTAGGTTCCTGTGCGAAAGGCTGGATCTTTTCAGGAGAGAAACCTGCCGTACAAAGTCCTTCGTAATCCTTACCGTCTACATGAGCGATAACCTTCAGACGATAGAAGCCCGGTCTGTTCAGACTGCCGCACCATTTCATGGTTCCGTCCTTGAGAGTGGTACTTTTCTTCACCTCCGGAAACATTGCCGGTCCGGCTTCATAATCTACCTTCACCTGATTGAGTAGCGTACCGCTCTTTCTCACATTCACCGTGAAGTTAGCCTTCTCACCTACCCGGTAATTCCAGTCCTGATGGTCAGGGGTTACCGTTACAACGATGTTGTTTCCTCTGATTTGTGCGCTGAGGTTTGAAGTCCCCAGCACACTTATCAGAACACTTATAATTATTAACCTAAAAACATTTGCAATTCGATGATTCATATTGTCGTTGTTAATCTTGTTAGTTAAACATTCAGTTTTACGGTTGCAAAGTTAACATAAATCTTTCTATAACCCTTGTACTATTTTGCTAAATGATTACACTTTCTTTTCAAAGCATAAAAAAAAGGTGGAAAATCTAGCCGCCGCCAGATATTTCCACCCAATTATTATTAAATTAAATACGATTTACTTAACACGATTCTTCACCAATGCATCAACAATTGGAGCCTCGTCCTCAAGCCATGTATTAGTACTACGGTCGAGCAAGCCCATCCACCAGAAAGCAGCAGTCTTATACTCATTGCACAAAGAAGTGACATAATCCGCATACTTAGCACGCTCCGTCATCTCCGGATGATCACCGATAGCACCAAACTCGCCGAAGAAATAAGGAATGCCGAGAGAACCGCACTTCTTATCAATACGATTGAAGACAGCCTTGATTTCAGCCTTCTGGTCATCACCTAAATCATAGATATAATACTTCTCGTTTTCATCAATCTTCTTCTTTTCTTCAGCACTTTCACCTTCATGATGACGGTTACCATTACAGAACCAATATGGATCATAGCTATGGAATGTAGCACAGATATGGTTTGGATGAGTATCAGCAGGAACAGACAGTGCATTGACAGCGACATCAGAAGTACCAGTATCTGCATAATTAGAAATCAAAAGATTTCGATACTCATTGTTTCCACCAGTAGCTCGAACCACGTTGACAAAATCCTGCTGCAATTTATTGATCGTCTCGTATGCAACATCTCCTGCAGCTGGTGCAGTCCAGCTAGATTTGGCATTCAGAATTTCATTAAACGATTCGAAGATAACCTTGTCATCAAAATCTTTCATTTCTGTAGCAATCTGTTTCCAGATAGCCTGATAGATCTTGGTTACATTCTCATAGTCATTATCTGCGTGGAGCCATGCTGAGTTAGGGTCACCACTACCATTGTTAGCACCGGCATCGTGCTGGATATTAACAATGCAGTACATACCCTCATCATTAATCATTTTCACGATTTCCTTTACACGAGCCATCCATGCAGCATCGATAGCATAATCCTCATCCTTGGTATAGGTCTTAGAGAACTTGGCAATATGAGGATACCATGTTACAGGCAAGCGAAGCACATTGAATCCCTTTGCCTTGAGGGTCTGGATAGTTTCCTTAGTTACCTGTGGCTGTCCCCAAGCCGTCTCCCAGTCGGCAACGGTTTTCTCCTCTGGCTTCCACCAGCTTGCATAAGGATTAGACTCCATGGTGTTACCCAAGTTGTAACCGAGAACAAAATTCTCAACCATTTCCCATGCACTCTCATGCCCGTCATCATTTCCGGAAATACCAGCCTGATTCACTGTGATAACTTTAGTCAGACCACCAGCAGTGATGGTAAGAGTAGAAGTACGTGGAGTTTCTACATTCTTCTTGGTTGTTACCTTGAAATAAGAACGGTAGTTGGATGCTGTAGAATCTGAAATATTCCATCCGTAACCTTCGTGGGGAGTCACACTGATCCAGCTGGCATCTGCCTCAGGAACCGAAACTGTCCATTCTGCATCAGTATTGACACCGAGCATCACAGAAGACTCACCCAAAGGCATAGAGAGAGACTCTATTGTTACACCATCATTGGTGATGGTTAATCCTGTAGCAGCATTATTATCATCGCTGTCGCTGCAGCTCATGAAGAGAGCTGCAACGAAGAGGAGTGCGAAACTAAATATATTTTTTAATTTCATAATTTTTCAGTTTTTACTTTTTTGGAATGTAAATCACACGGATATTATCGAATTTCACATCAAGCTTACCAGAAGTTGTACTCTGGTTGATGCTCTGGATGCGGAACTGATTCAAACCAACAGACTTGATAGCAGAGAAATCCTTGCCTGCATAGCAATTGAACTTGCTCAATGGAACAACGGCACGATACCACTTACTCTTATAGTACTTACCATTGATATCCTGAAGAACAGGACCATCAGGGAATTTACCAACCTGTGGATTAGCGTCATAACCACCATCAGGCCATTCAAAGTTGTCATACTGGTTTTCTGCATCACCCAATGGCTGTATCATATAACGGAGATAACCCCAATAAGAACCATTGTTGTAATCACCTGCATCATAAACATTCATGGTGAAATAAAGTTCGTCAGCCGTAGCTGAAGCAGGAATGTTATCAGAGAATGAGAATGAATTACCACTCCAATTGCGGAAATAGATCATGGTACCCCACCACTGCTGATATTCTGTAGCAACATTAATGTGAGCATATTTACCATCGGCATTACCTGCATCTACATAAGAAGCATTTGGACCCCAACCATTATCTGTAGCATCGCCATCGAAGTTTGTCAGGATGGTTGAATAATCGTAGAAACGGTCTACGCTAGCAGAACCTGCAGGGTTGGTTACTGTCAAAACCATATTATTACCCTCTACAGCAGGTTTCTTCTTGAACGGAATAAAGATAGAGTCTTCTGATTCAGCAATAGTATAGTCACCATCAGCCTGCTTCAATACCACATCACCATAAGTAATCTGGTCAATCTGAGTAAAGTCACGACCTGTCAAAACCAAGGTCTCACCAATCTCTGGCATATCGTTAGAGCAGCTATTGATTACAGGTTTGCCTGGCAAGTAGTTGAAGTTAAGATAAACAGTACCAGCTGCACACTGCAAAACCAGAGCACCGTGTTCAGGTGCACCCTCAGGAACGGTTACATCAACGATAGAAGTTGTACGATAAGCCTGGTTTTCAGGATTGATGGCGTGATCAGCCTTTTCGATTTTGAAATCACAAGCAATATGATTGCCAGGAACCTCATTATCTTCCCAAACCTGTTCATCAAGTTCATCGCCTGTTACATCAGTGATATATACCTTCTCGATATCCACGAGATTGTAACCATAAACCTTCATCACATTACCAGCCTCACGAGGATAGACTGCGGCAATACGTGAAGCAATAGGACCAGGAGCCAACACCTTGAACTGATAGGTAGCAGAACCATGAGAGGTCTCGATACGAAGCTCATCCTTCAAATCGCTGTTGAAAGCAGTCAACTTAAAACCTTTTTCCTCTGTAGGAATGGTAACAATGAGACTGTGAGGAGTATTCATTGTAGAGTTGAAACTTACATTCTGGTCATTGATATATACATTACGTACATCACTGAGATTATAACCCATTACAGCAATGACCGAACCGCAACCCGCCTTGCTGAACAAGCTGTCAGCCTTAGCCGGATCACAAGCACGGATACCTGTAATCTCAGGAGTACCATAGCCTTCCTCATCATCCTTACAAGAAGTAATGGTGATGGACAACATTGCCAGCAAAAGCAATGCCAACAAGCCGAATCTATGTTTAATTATATTCTTATTCATAAGATAATTATCTGTTAAATATTGTCTTTACTCTTATTTTTCTACATCCCAGGTGAAATCATAAGGCTGGGCAGGCATGCTCAAGTACTTATTCTGGATAACATCACTCTCAGGATAAGGCATGAAGATATTGTTCTCATTAAGAACGACAGCCTGGTAACCTGTTACATACTTAGATACCAGCTCGTTGACATTATATGTATAACCGCCATCAACCTTTATGGCTGTATTGTCATTCTCGCTCTCTGCCAACTTATCATTCCAATATACATGTCCCTCCTCATCAGTGATGTACCAGGTTCCTGTACCAGGTGGAATCACACGATAAGAGAATGTGCCGTTAGAATTTCTATAAAGAGAATTTTCACGAATTTCAAAAGCACGATGCTGCTGACGGTTGAAGAAGTTCAACATAGTCTGTGGTTTCCAGCGATACCATGTCACCATATCCCACCAGTTGAAATACTCCATACAGAATTCGATGCGACGCTCACGGATAAGATCCATCAATGTGATACTTGTAGGATGAACAGCTTCAACACGAGCTCGATTATGAACGGCATCAAAAGCAGCCAAAGCCTCAGGATCAGAGGTACTCTCATTATTACCGAGAATAGCTTCAGCCTTCATCAGGTATACATCAGCCAAACGCTGGATATAGGTATTCAATGGTGAAGCCATCTGAGCAAGTGCTGCCGGCTCTACATCATTCTTAGTTCCAAGCACACCCTTCTTGCACTGCATCCAATTGTGCTTGTAGGTATAACCACCATCAGCCTTCTTGATATAGCTATAATAGCAATTTGGAGAGAACCAGGTAGCCTTGCGACGGATAGAATCGGCTGGATCTTCATTGTAATAGTCAAGCATATCGCATGAAGGTGACAAGTTACCACCCCATACATTCACATCTGTTACTTCTGGGAATGCCAAATCGGAATAAGTGGCATTCATTGCGCCCCACTCTCCTGTATTTGGACTAGCCCAACGCATGGCAAGAACGGTTTCACTATTGTCATTGTTCTGAGCCTTGAACAGATCCTCATAGTTATTCATCAGAGAATACTGGCCGCTATTGATTACCTCATCGCAAAGTTTCTTTACCTCTTTCAAGGTTGTCTCATTGCGCTGATGGTCTGTAGTTGAGCCTTCTTCCCAACCACTCTGAGCCAAGAGAGCCTTAGCCAAGGCTGCCTTTGCTGCATACTTGGATGGGTGATGATCGGTTCCAGTCTCTGGCAACAACTCAGCAGCCTTGCGGAAGTCACGAACGATAAACTTCAATACGTCAGCCTCTGTGTTCAAAGGCTGGATAGGAGTCTGAACCAACTTGTTGTTGTCCTCAAAGAGAATATTGTCACCCCAACCACGGAGCAAATAGAAGTAAGCCCAACCACGCATCAAGTAGCACTCGCCCTCGGCAGCCTGCTTAACGGATGGAGTTACACCATTGGTGCAATACTCTTCCAAGTTGGCAAGAGTAGCATTACTCATGGTTACGACATTGTAAAGAGCAGACCAAGCTAAGCCCAACTCTTCAGTCAAAGCAGTAACCTTAAAGTTTGCAAACTCAGCGTTTACATATGGATTCCATCCATCATTAGCACGGAAAGAACCGATACCGATCAAGGCACGGCGGTTGAAATTGAACCAAGCCTTGTTAAAAAGAGGCTCAACACCCTTTCTTACAGCAGCATCCGAAGAATAGAAAGTAGGCGCTGTGTAATTGCCAGAAGGGGTCTTGTCAAGGAAGTCTGAACCACAACTGGTAGTCATGAGCGCAGTAGCTGCCAAGGCAGAAGCCATCAATATATGTTTTGTTTTCATATTATATCCTATTTAATATATATACGTTATAATTACATATTAACCTTTTCCAGAGATTACTTAAAATGCCAATTTCAAACCGAAGGTATAGATTCTCTGTGATGGATAACGGTAGTTATCGATGTTCTGGAGAATCACACTCTGACCGCTAGCACCAATTTCCGGATCATAGCCGTCGTAACCTGTGATGGTAAACAAGTTCTGGATGTTACCATAGATAGACAAGCTCTGAATCTGCAATGGAGCCAACCACTTCTTAGGGAAGTTGTAGGTCAATGAGATTGACTTCAAGCGGAGGTAAGAACCATCTTCTACGAAGCGGCTGCTTACACGGTTGTTATCATTCTGGCTCTGACCAGCTGTACTGATACGCTGGGTGGTAGCAGTGGTAGGGTTGGTTACATATACATTATTAATATCTGTAGCAGAACCATTAGGGTCGATCAAGCCAATCTTGGCATAACCAGCCACTTCCTTCATCATGTTGCCATACTTCTCTGGGTTGGTGTGTCCCTGGCGAACATAGTTATAGATGTCACCACCCACACTACCATTGATGAAGAAGCTAAAGTCGAAGTTCTTCCATGTAATGGTGTTGTTCAAACCGAAGGTAAAGTCTGGGTTAGGATCACCAATAAAGGTACGGTCGTTGTTATCAATCTTACCATCGCCATTGACATCCTCGAAAATATAATCACCTACCCAAATGCTGTTAGGGGCAATAGGATACATGTTGCCATCGCCATCGGCAGGACGTGGAGTAGGAACCTTGTTGCCAGCAGCATCAAGCAAGAACTCACCCTTGCTGTTCTTCTGATAGAAGTCGTCGGCTGTCTTGTACATACCGATTACATTATATCCATAGAAACGCCCTACAGGTCCACCGATCTTTGACAAAGTCAAGGTCTCTGTACCGATTTTACCAGAGATGGTGGCATCGTCACTGTTGAGGGCAGTCAACTTGTTGCGGTTGATAGAGAGCGTGGCACCTGTGCGCCAAGACCAATCGCCCTTATTGATATTCACGGTGTTCAAGGTAAACTCAATACCTTTATTCTCGATAGAACCAGTGTTCACCCAAGGAGCACTCATACCCTGCCAATCGTTATTGATGACGTATGAAGGAAGAGCTGCCTCCATCAAGAGGTTGTCTGTCTTCTTCAAGTAAGCATCTACGATAAACTCGATACGGTTGTCTAGGAAGGCAAAGTCCATACCCACGTTCCATGAGTTAGTGCTCTCCCACTTCAAGTCAGGATTTGGGAAACGGGCAGGATAATATCCTGTACCCCATGCGGTAGCCACATTATTCATCGTAGCACCGTATGCAAAGGAGCCTGTACTCTGGTTACCTACAAGACCCCATCCAAGACGGAGTTTCCAGTTGTTCAACCATTTTACATCCTTCATAAATGGCTCCTGGGTGATACGCCAAGCCAAAGCTGCAGATGGGAACCAACCCCAACGGTTGTTCTTACCGAAGGATGAAGAACCATCGGTACGCAGAGTAGCTGTCAACAGGTAACGCTCCAGGAGATTATAGTTCAAACGACCGAAGTAAGACTCAATAGCCCATGGTGTACCATCATCACCAGAGTTGGTGGCGGTAGAAGCGTCTCCTATTCCCAAAGAGTGGAGAGAATCGGAGAAATATCCCTTACGACTACCAGAAAGGCTTTCCCAGTTACCCCACTGAGCCTCGTGACCCAACATGATCTGGAAGTGATTGTGCTTGAATGGATCGAAGTCATAGGTAGCATACTGCTTGAATGAGCTATATTTACTCAAGGTCTTGGTACGTGTACTCTGACTCTCTACCTTAATATTACCATAGGAATAGTCTGGAACAAAGTAGTAAGAGTTACCCCAGCCACGGTTGCCACCATATTCGATACGGATATTCAATCCCTTGACAGGCTTGATGTTAGCGAATACATTGTAATCCAACTGATAGTTGTTTGTACGGTTTTCCTTCATGTTAGCCTCAAAGATTGGGTTGCTGTATGAAGTATTGAAATCGTTAGCCTCAGGCACACCATAACTGCCATCAGGGTTGCGGGCTGCAACATCAGGGAACTGGTTCAAAGCAGTATTGATGACATCATTCTCAGAGAAAGTCAAGGTCTGCTTTGTATTAGAATAGGCAGTATTAAAACCAACCTGAACCCACTTATTAATATTGGTATCAAAGTTTGCACGGAAGCTGGCACGTGTAAAGCCGGAACCTATACCTACACCATCCTGATCGAGGAAACCGCCAGAGAGAGAGTAATGCATGTCCTTATTACCACCACTTACGTTTATTGCATGATTCTGCATGAAAGCAGTCTGGAAGAGTTCCTTCTGCCAATTGGTACCATCGGTCAAAAGTGAAGGATCCTTAAAGTCCTCGCGTATACCATAACCACGAGCTTCCTGACGAGCATTATAGAAATCGGCATACTCCTTGAGGTTCATCACATCAAGGTATTTAGGAATAGCCTGCCAACCGATATAACCGTCATAAGAAACCTGCGCCTTACCATCCTGACCACGCTTGGTAGTTACGAGAACGACACCATTAGAGGCACGGGAACCATAGATGGCTGTGGCTGACGCATCCTTCAAAACCTCAATTGAGGTAATATCTGAAGGGTTAATACTTGCCAAAACGGAAGTATTATTGCTGGTATTACCACTTACAGGAATACCATCAATGACATAAAGAGGTTCATTGCCATTAAAAGAGTTAATACCACGAATCTGCACAGAGATACCACCACCAGGTGCACCAGAGTTCTGGGTTACCTGAACACCGGCAATACGTCCCTGCATGGCTTGTTCCATACTGGTATTAACACCTTGTTTAATAGCCTTTTCATCAATGCTGGATACAGAACCTGTCAAATCTGAACGTTTCATGGTACCATAACCAACAACAACCACCTCGTTGAGCGAGTGGGTGTCTTCAGTCATCACAATACTGATTTTACCATTAGCTGGTACTTTAGCGGTTTTATTGGAATAACCACTATAAGAAATTTCAAGAGTCTGTCCTGGCTTGGCATTAATAGAGAATTTACCATCCAAGTCAGTTACAGTACCCGCACCATTAACACCCTTGATTTTAACGGTCGCACCAATTACGGTTTCACCATTAGCATCGGTAACAGTACCTGTCACCTTACTTTGGGCGGAAGCAGTCAATGGCAACAACATCATCAAGGAGAGCGCAAGAGGTCTGCCTATGACAGACTTGCACTTAGAATTTAATCTGTTGTGACTCATAATAATTGTTATGTATTAAGTTTATATTTATTTTAAAATTAGTTGTTTACCCATTAGAATAAAGGGAAGTAATTCTGTTATTCGGGTACAAAGATACCACTTTTATTTCAGAAAGCATAATACTTTTTTGCTTATTTTATATAGCATTTTACATTTTTCTAGTTTTCTAAAGAAAAAGCAACAAAAAGAGGGTAGAGAAATTCCTCCACCCTCCTTATTTTACTTTATTTTAAAAGTTGTCCTTATTATTTCTGAACAAATTTCTTACCGTTCTGGATAACAACTCCCTTGTAAGACTTGTTCACCTTCTGACCTGCGAGGTTATAAATCGGAGCGTTCTTAGCAACTGGGGCTACAAGCGCATTTGATATATTAGTTGAAGTATTGTCCTCTAATAAAATATAAGCGTGAGCTAACTTGCAATCATTATAGATGTTGAAAGTTACACCAGCCTTATGATATTGGCCATCAACATAAGCATCAGTACCATTCTTGGCTGCCTTCTTGAAATCACCAACAGTAACAAAAATATCAAAATTCTTACCATCAGCTGCTTTTAAATCATAGGTAGGACTCCAATTATCTGAGTTGGCAAATCCACCAATACCCCAACCATTGCGAGAAGCATAAGGATCTGTTGTATTCTCGAAACTGAGTTTCACCTTTGTATCATCAGCATATTTGTCAAATTCTGATGCCAAAATAGTATGACCTTCAACCAATGTCAACTCAACTTCAGTCTGCTTAACTGCATTTTGGAAATAAGCACTCTTGAAAGTGACTGTCTTAGGAGCTCCATCTACACACTGCAAATAGATCTGACGAACAACATTCTTATGGTCTGCATTCAATGGAACAGTAATCTTATTGTCTGTACCCATTGCTGTTGAGCAAATTGTTTTACCGTCATCTCCTTTGGCGTCATATTCAACAACAACCTGAACATTAACCTTATCGGAATTTTCAATCTCTAACACGAAATCATCGTAATCAGAGCAATCCTTACTTCCAAGCCACCATCCTGGACGATAGCTCCAATTTTCGTGAAATGTAATAATCTTGGTCGTTGCATCATACCAAACAGTTTCACCATCCTTCACATTGTTGCTTGGCTCTCCAATATCAAGAGTAGCTGCGTTAGCAAACATAGCGAATAATACGCCACACACGAGAGTAAATAACTTTTTCATAAGCTCTTTATTAATTTATAGGTTTAAAAATTGTTTTTATGAATCAAAATTAAATCTTGGTTCTTTTCGATGGCAAAGGTACAACAAAAACAGCAAAACTAATGATACTTTGTTATCTAATTTCGATACTATTTTATCAAAGTATAAAATAAACTATTTTTATAGCCAATATTCCTATGGTTTCCTCGTTTCAAGTGAGGCTTACTTGATTCTGGGCAGGATGTATCTGAAAAAAGTATTATTATAAAAAGTCAAACAAAAAAAGGGTGCACCATGAACTGATGGCACACCCTCCTAAAACAATTAACAATTTCACCAAACTCATTACTTACCAATCTTCTTCATTCTGTCTACCTGCGTCTTTACTACATCCAATGTAGATTTATCGGTAGAAAAAACGGAGTTCAGACCTTGCGCTTCCTGAGCAGGATCACCGGTGTAGTCATCACCTACCTGCCACTGCTCATGCTTAGGATTGGCAAAACCGCCCCATCCCCAGAAGTTGCAACCGGCAAAGTAACCGCCGGATGCCGCATTGTCGCCAACAAGACTGAACACATACTTGTAATATCCATCACGTGCTTCTGTTGTTGAAGAAGTTGAAAAAGAGAAACCATCACGAGGATAGCCGAACTCCTCCATCACCAATGGCTTCTTGATACGTCCGCATACCTCAAGATGTTCATCAATATACTCCTTGGTATTCTGGCAGGAAATTTCCAAATCTTCCTGCAAATGGTCTTTTCTCGCCCAACTCCAGTTGTATGGCCAAAGATGAATGTTGCAATAATCCACATTCTTGTCGGCACAGATCCGTTCCCAGCAGTTCAGTTCACCTTCACATCCCCATTTGCCTTCGCTACCAATAGAAATCAGATGATTCTTGTCGAGCGAACGGATCAGCTTGCTTGTTTCACCCAGCCACTTTTCGAAAGCAGGCAACTGCTCTTTGCTGAAAGCACGAGGCTCATTACCTATCTGCCATGACATGATAGCCGGGTCATCCTTATACTTCTTCTTTGTATATCTGTTGGTTCTCGTAAGTATGAATCTCACATAATCATAGAATAGCTGATGCGCCTTTTCGCAGGATGCATATTTGGCAACGAAGTTCATAAAGGCAGAATAGCCGTCGATACTAGGAAGCGGAGCCTTACCAAAACCAGCCTGCTCCAGATAATAGCCATAACCGCCACTCCATTCCCAGGAGTTGTTCAGGTAGAGCACGGCTACCATCTTGCGTTTGCCCATCTCCATCAGAAGATAGTCGAGACCGGCAAGAATCGTATCGTTATAAACGCCCGGAGCTTCCTGCAGCGTCGGTTCCACCTTGGTCTTCACTCCTCGCTTTCCATCAGAGCCCACCAGGATGCGGAGATTATCAATGCCCATCTCCTTCATCTTATCGAGTTCCCTACAGAGACGCTCACGGTTGCCGCCCTGTCCTTCTGAACCGAGGATTGCACCATACCAGAAATTGGTACCTACATAATAATAAGGTTTACCATCACGAACAAAATGTCCGTCCTTCACCTGCACAAAGTTTGACTTTGCAGAGATATTGCATGTAGCCAAAGCCATCATCAATAAAATAAATATCTTCTTCATTTATTATTTAAGTTTACAGTTTAAAGATTCATTTTCGGTTGCAAAGATACTAAATAAGGGCAAAAAAGCATGATACTTTTTTGCCCTTTCTACATATAAATCTAAACTATGCTTATTTATTATTGCTTTTTCTGCTTTTTTCTAAGGTTTCGGATAGATTTTCAGGTAATCTTCCATCCCTTCGGCTGCTCCCTGCATCACACCTTTAAATATATAGGAGTCGGAAACCACCTGCTTCTTTCTGTCGAAGATGGTCATGTGAGGAAGAGGCTGCACATTGATATCCCAGACGTATGGGATAAGTCCTGCCTTCATCATTTCGGCAGTCACAGCACCATACCATGCCATCATACTCTCATTATGCTTCTCCTGATTACCACCGAAGAGAGAGGCATCCTTACGGTTGGCACCATATTCACCGATGACTACCGGATACCCCTGGTCTACAAATTTACGTTTCATCTTCATCATCTGATTGGTGATATGCTGGTAGGCATCCACGTTCTTATTATTATACCAGATGGTGTTTATGGTTCGTCCCTGGTCATCGGCAGGCGCATGTCCTTTCCAATAAAGAGCCACCTTGCCCCAATCGGCATCCTTGTCCATCAAGGTAAATATATAAGGATCGTAGAAATGAACCTCTGCCATCAGGCGGTTCTTCGCCTTATCCTTCAGACGGGTGATATCATAAGAATCCTTGGCAGCCAAATCAATCTCGGTCTTTGGAGCCTGAACGATGAGTACACGGCTAGCATTATTACCACCGGTAGCACGGACGGCATCGATAAACACCTGTTCGTATGCCAGGAGCCGGTCGGCAAACTCCTTGCTTTCGGGAGCCATCATGTCGCCCTGAGCCTGCGGACTGGCACCTCCCACTCCCGGTTCGTTTAGGGCAGCAAAGAGAACCCGCTGGTCATACGCTTTGAATTCCTTTGCAATATTCGTCCACAGCTTGCGGAACATCTCCTTATGCTCTGCCACATTCACCCCACTGGTAAAGGCATCATGCTCCATCCATCCGCCATCCCAGTGTTCGTTGATGATGACACAGAGACCAGCATTGAGACCATAGTTTACGATTTCCTTGATTCGTTTCATCCAGACAGGATCTATGGTCATATTCTCCTTATCCGTAAGATGCCCAGCCACCCAGGATGTAGGGATGCGAAGACTGTTGAACCCCTGCTGCTTCAAACTCCGGATATAACTTTCTGAAGTTTTATCATTCTGCCATGAAGTTTCCGACTTCAGTCCAGCCTGATTGGTAAAGACATCGTTCCAGTGGCACGCCTCCATCGTATTACCCAGGTTGACTCCTGGAGCCATATAGTGAGCCAGTTCGGTAGCCGTGAGTTTCATTTTCGAGATACGGCCATCCACTGTTTTAACCTGTGCGCCAGCCCAAGCAAAATGAGCGGCAGCCAATATAATCATAACTATCTTCTTCATATATCAATCTTAATGTATTAATGGTTTTGAATTTGTCGAGTAAGTGGAGGGAATTTCACCCTCCCTTCTCTCGGAACCGTGCTTGACAGTCTCCCATCACACGGCTCTTCGCACTTAACTCTTTTGTTTATTAATTTATATTCTTTATTAACCTAGACGTGGATAGGGTACATATCCCTTCACCCAGTGTGAAAACTCATTTCTGTTGTATGCCGCATACTCCACAAGCCAGTCATACGCCCTGCCAAACTTCCTTCCCTTGGAGAAACGCTTATACTTACGCATCACCCATCGGGTTAGTCGCTCGTTGATGTAATTCAACACCTTGCGGAACTCAGACCTACCAAACTTCATATAGTAGTTCATCCATCCACTAATCTGCGTATCAACCTCATTGCTTATGTCTAGCAGGCAAGCAAAAGTCTTACGATTCAGTTTCCAAGCCCTTACAGCTTCTTTAATCCTTTTCAACGACTTCTTGCTTATTGCAGGGAGAAAAGCAGTAAAGTTTTGACCCGTCTTTCTGTTTCTTGCACTTCTAGGTCTGAAGGTAAAGCCTAGAAAGTCAAAGGATGTATGTTCCGAGTCACCTCTTCGATTGCTATCCTTACAATAGACTATCTTTGTCTTCTCTTCATTCAGTTTCAATCCACATTCCTCAAAGCGCTTCATTAGAACAGCTTTCAAGAACTGGGCTTGCTTCTCCGATACGCAGTGGCAGATGGTGTCATCAGCATAACGCTCAAACGGAATCGTTGGATAGTTACGCGACATCCATTCATCAAAGACGTAATGAAGGA
>OJML01000920.1_pt1 | contig 16306 bp, 10 predicted proteins | sample 1597221 | NCBI WGS metagenome assembly OJML01 (sample SAMEA2452123, study PRJEB22498) | human gut metagenome | biome: human feces; feature: human gut; material: feces | place: Australia | collected 2012 | reverse complement strand
TTGCAGCCGACATCACAGTCAACAAGAACATGGTTCCATTCGACAGCCGTTCTGCTTTCCAGACATCAGGTATCCGTCTGGGTACAGCAGCCATGACAACCCGTGGCGCCAAGGAAGACATGATGCACCTCATCGCTGAACTCATCGAGGAGGTATTGAATGCTCCTGAGGACGAGAAGGTGATCGCACGCGTTCGTGAGAAGGTGAACGAGACCATGAAGGACTATCCTTTGTTCGCATACTAAAAGATATTTACAAAATAAGGATATTATTATTACAAACTGCGGGCTTTACCGTCCGCAGTTTTTTGTTTCACTAAATAAATAATTAAGAAAAGAAAAGATTTATGAAAAAGATGAAAAGCCTACTGCTCATGGCACTTGCGTTGCTCCCTGCGAGCAAAACTTTAGCACAGACCAACGCCCAAGTCTTCTACGATTTCGGCAGTGACCGCAAGTTTGTTACCCTCACCCTCGAAATGTTCAAGCAGGACAAATGGGGTAACACTTATTTCTTTGTAGACCACGACTTCAATTACGACAAGATGGACTCCAGCAGTCCTAACGTAGCACAGGGTGGAACCTATACCGAGATTTCACGTGCCTTGAACTTCTGGCAGAACACCAAGATGAAGAACTGGAATCTCCACGTAGAGTACAATGGCGGTATCACCAAGAACTACCCTATCAACAACGCATGGCTCTTCGGTGTGGAGTATTTCATGCACGACAAGAGTTTCAAGAACACCTTGACACTCCAGGCACTCTACAAGACTATCCGCAAGACCGACCAGAATGTGCCAATGCAGTTTACCGCAGTTTGGGGATGCAAGGACATCTTTGGATTAAAGGGTTTGAACTTTAGCGGCTTCGCTGATTTCTGGTGGGAAGACCACACTAGTATGCTTGACAAGGATGGTAACGTGAAGCTCGACAAGAATGGCGAAGTAGCCTATACTCCTGAGCACACCGTCTTCACCACAGAACCACAGCTCTGGTACAACGTAGGCCAGCACTTCGGCTGCGAGAACCTCAGCGTAGGTAGCGAGGTAGAGATCAGCCACAACTTCGGCAGCAATGCCGGCTGGATGGTCCGTCCTTGCCTCGGTGTGAAATGGGACTTCTAACCGTTCTCTTTTGAACCTTTTCTGAGGGCACTTCTGATGCTTTTCAAATGTTAAAGAAGCCTAATTGAGACTTTTTTAAGAAGAAAAAAAAGAAAACAAGAAAAAAAGAAAAGAAAAAAGCGACAAGAAGAAGTAGCAAGAAGAAAAGAGAAAAAAGAAAATAAATAAAAGAAAAAATAGAAAAAAATAAGAGGTTTAAGCCGAAGCCGAATTGCTCAAATTTTCGCAATTTGGCTTCGGCATTTTCCTCTTCCGATTTTTATTTTGATTTTCAACAACTTACGTTATTTTCTTACCGTCAGTCCGTTATCCGAAATTCCTCCAATGCCGTCTTTCTTCTTGCTGTATTGACGGGTGACGCCACTCAGATTGATTCCTCCAACACCTTCCGATGTTGCATTGACAGACTGGCAATCAACCTTGGCTTTCACGCTTCCTACACCTTCGTTCAGGATATTCAGGCTGCCACCCTTGAAGAATCCCAGGTTCACAGAGCCAACGCCCTCGTTGTCCACCTTCAGACTTTCCATGGAAACGTTCGTGATTTTCACAGAGCCTACGCCTTCATTATCAACCGTCATGTTATCTCCAGCCACGTCATCGATATTCACGGAGCCTACACCCTCGTTGTCTACAGTCACCTTGTTGGCAAGAATCTTTCCGATATAGACAGAGCCTACGCCTTCGTTATCAATGGCGAAACGGTCGCTGTTGATGGTCTTGGCATGGAAGCTTCCCGTACCCTCCTGTGTCACCTTCACCAGGTCAGGACTGGTGATATAAATCTTCAGTCGCTTGTTTTCTGAGTTGCAGGAAGCAGGCACGGTCAGTCTGCCGTTGTATCCGATAACCACCTCGTCGTTGCGATACACCACCTTCAGTTTCTCCTTCATCTGCTGCAGGAACTTTGCGTCCTTGATGGCAGAGTAGTCCAGTCGGACATCGCATTCATCGCCATCATTCTGGGTGTAATAGACGTCAGCCACAGCCTCCACATCAATCGCCTTGAAAGGCTTCTGGCGCAAGTCATCCTGCACGTAACTCAAATCTCCCTTCACGGTAGAACCCGTAGAATCAAAGCTGCAGGCAGTAAGCCCGGCAGCAGCCAAGAACATAGCGGCACCAGCCACCATCAAACCAATACTTTTCATAATCCTTCAATTTTAAATTGTTCGTATTTCTGGCATTTAGACGAAAGAAAGTAGCAAAAGGTTGCAGGAAATTCAAAAAAATATTTCCCCAGACTTCAAAATAGCCCTAATTCAATTTTAAAGAAGCCTCTTTCCGGTTTCATTTAAGCCTTAAACGGAGTTGGTTTAAGGCTCATTTAACTGTTACGTTAGGCTTAAACAAACCTTACGTAAGCCTTATTTCAAATCTATTTTTATAAAAAATCCCGGAAAAAGCTTGCAGGTTTGGGAATAAAGCCGTATCTTTGCGGTAGAGTTGTAGAACAGATTGGCTTAGAGCAATCATCGTTATCGCTCACAGCTATCTATTCATTAAACTTTGCTAATATTAAGCATCTTTAACAGAAAAATCTGCTTCGTTTGAAATAATTACACTATATTTGCACCGTCTAATTGATGGCTAAAGCCCGAAGAGCTAACTAGTTAACTCCTAAAAGTAAGCAAAAACTACTTTGTTAGGCAAATTTAGTAAAAGATTTTAGGCAAAATGTTGATTAATTGAACAAAAAGAATCATAAAGTAAGAAATTACAATTTAAACTTAAATAGATATGAAAGTATTCAATTCTAAACTTGCTGCTATAGGTTTGGCAGCATTCGTTTTCGCATCATGTAGCGACAGCTCTTCGGATCCTGCCACTCCTATCACCCCTGGTACCGTCCCTTCTGAGATTACCAAGATTGGACTTACACAGACTGATGCTGCACAGTTGGCAGCTAGCGTTACCAACTACAAGCGCAGCAGCTCTAACAAGGCAAGAACTCGTGCCTTTAACGAGACTTTGTTCGATGGACTTACTGAAAGCACCAAACCAACAGCTCCTTCTGCTGATGGTGCTAAGCAGCTGAATGCTGCAGCCGATTTGTCAAACGACAAATACAAGACAAGAAGCGGAAAGACTTACGACTTCTCTAACAATAAAATTGAGAACACAACTCTCTTTGTTGTCGGTAACAGTACTGTAAAATACAGCAACTTGGGATCTGGCAATACCATCGTCGTCCAGAAGGGCGGTAAGCTGGAGTATACTGGTTCTGGTAGCGCTATTCCTCAGAACAATACCATTTATGTTCTGGGGTCTGGTTCATACAGCATCGACAATGAAAACATCACCATTGATGGTACTTTGTATTCTTCAAGAGCTCTCGGAAAGATTGAGGGACATACCACAGGCGACAAGAAATCAGAAGGTACTCCAACACAAAACATTACCATCAATGGTTATGTATACCTCAGTGGTTACAGCCATATTGTAACAGATCCAGAAAGCGAGAATTACAATAAAGAAATAACAGAATATGCATCTCTTCGTGCAAAGACTTTGACTATCAATGCTGGTGCAAAAGTCAACACTTTGGACCGTGTTACCTTTACCAACGACGTTGTTATTGCCGGTGCATTGCACGTAGGTAAGGCAGCCATTGTCAAGAACATGACTATCAAGAATGGCGGTAAGTTCTATTCTGAGTACTCTGCTAAGATTAAGAACAAGCTCACTATGGAGGCTGGTTCATACATGGATCTTAGATACCTGAACGTAACTGATAACAAATACGACAAGAATGGCACAGAAGAAAAGCCTACCAAGACTGTAGGAGATGCTGTAGCAGACTTGCAGGGCAACTGTCAGATTGTAATCGGCAACCACGGTGTAATGTCTTTCAATACTTTGAAGACTGACAACACTTCCGGTCAGATAGTAATGGGCAATGATGCCGACAACGTGGCTGTCATCAAGGCTGACAAGTTTATCTATGATGGAGATGAAAACATCAATTTCATCAGCACTCCAAATACAAACAACCAGACAATCCTGGCTCAGCTCAAGGAGAGTTATAAGAATGGCGAAAAGGTAGACTTCGACGATTTAGTATTTAATGCAGATGTACAGAGCTACGACTACATCACTGGTGGTGGAGCCTTAACTCCTGGAGCAAACTTCAGCTATGTACTGAAAGATGCGTACAAGGTAGCAGACCAGAAGAAGCTTATGCTGTTGTCTACTATCGCAAACTACGATAGAGACACTCAGTCAGCAACTGCCATCGTACCTACAGACGACAACAAGGTATACGTTTCATACCATACCAATGGTAAAGACTTCGGTGGAAGCATTGATGTTGCAGAAATGAATGATGGCGAACAGCTTACATTGAAGCAGAGAGTACAGCAGGCAGAAGCTGGAGCTACATACGACTTCAACCACTTGAACGTCATCAACAACAAACTGTACCTGGCAGGAAGTGCCAAGGGCAAGGATGGCAAGCAGTTTGGTGGTGCTACTATTAGTTATGCAGCCATAGGCGGCGATGGTTTGTTGAACGTCAAAGAGGGTTTGACTTCTCAGTCGTTAGACAACGCTGTTAAGGGTGATGCTAACTGCGTTGTACCATTCGGCAACAACATTGCTGTAGCCAGCACTCTTGGTTACTCTGTTTACGACCCAACATTAGTAAAAGGTGAGTTAACCGCAACTACAGGCAAAGCTAAGTTCGTAGCAGTAAATGGTTCATCACTCGTTGGCTTGAACTACACATCTGAGATTGCTGCAGGTGATGCAGAAGTTCAGGGTGAGGTACAGGTATTCGACAATTCTATGAAGCAAACAAGTAGCTTCAACGTTGGTGCTATTGCACCAAACAACGGTAAGAACATGATTGCCATTGACAGCAACGGCAGAATCTACGTCTGCAAGAGCGCTAAGGGTTTGATGTGTTACGAGAATGGTAGTCCTGCTTGGGCATCAGAATGGACAACACCAACTTCTAAGAGTGATAAAAACGTTAGCGTTGACAAGCGTCAGGGTTACATCAATGGTGTAGCAGTAGACGACAACTACGTATACGTTGCAGCTGGTGCTTATGGTCTCGTAGTCCTCACCAAGGATGGTAAGGAAGTTACTCACAAGAGAATTGGAACATCTGGCAACTCTGCCAACTATGTAGCAGTTAAGAATGGTCTTATCTATGTTGCATACGGTAAGGGACGTATCCAGGTATTCAAGCTCACTGGCGGAGCTGCTAAATAATACAGAGTCATAACAATACCCTCTGCTCTCCCATCCTATCGATGGATGGGAGAGCAAACCTTATTCAAAGTTTAACTAGCAAATAAAAAAAGCCAGCTAAAGCTAACTTTAAGGTTATCCGCTAAATATCAATAAATAAATAACATTTAAACAGAAAGCTAAAATGAAAGCATTAAATGTAAAACTTGCAACATTCAGCTTTGCAGCATTGCTCCTCGCATCTTGTAGTGATAGCAATAGCGACGCCCTAAATAACAACAATGGAGAAAAAAGCATTGTTGGTAAAGAGGTCGTTTCTATTACTAATGCAGAAGAGTTGGCGGCAAGAGTTATTAATTATAACACCAATTTTTCAACAAGAGCCAGAACAAGAGCAAATATTAGTGAGCCTCAGGTTACACAATTAACAATGCCTGCAGCTCCAACAGCAAATGGTACAACTGTAGAAGGAAACATAGACAAGCCAGGTGACTACATTGTTAAAAGCAACGTAACAGCAGATCTTGCAAACATCAGCAACACAAATATTTACATTACAAACGAAGGTGAGCTTACTATAAAGAATCATTATGGTATTGGCGAGAATGTGAATATTTACGTTCTTAATGGTGGCAAATTGCACTATCAGTCAGGCAATCTTGACTACAACATCTATGTTTACGGTGATGCTACATTCGATTCAAATAAAGCCAGCATTTATATACAAGCAAACAAAGGATTATACATCGAAGGTGATTGGACAACGAGCACAGATATAGACAATAGAGGTAATTTCTACATCGGCGGAAATTATAATGGATCAAAATTTGCTCCTGGATGGGGAAGCAATTCTACATTTAAGGGGAGCTTGACTTTGAAAAACGAGTTCCAAACTGCTGGTTCTGTCTATATAGGAAAAAATCTTAAGGCACAAAACTTGGAATTTGGTTCAGAAGTTTATATCGGAGGAAATGTTGACATTTCAAACAATGTATATAAAACTACCACATCTAACGCCAATGTTTACATCGGTGGAGATTTAAAATGTGGGGACTTCTATAACAATCAAGGAAGTACTACAAATGTGCAAGGAGAGAATGGACTCGACTTAAGCAAAAAAGACATTACAATAAATGGTACAGTTAATTTTGCTGGTGCATTCAAAGCAAACACATTAACACTAGCAGGCACCACAGATTTCTATGCATGTGGAATTGTAACCAAAGGTTTGTTCAAAATTGACAGCAATTCAGCTAGAGCACATGTCAATTATATCGAGGCTCCAAACATTTACCAATGTGGAGATAGCCACATTTTCTTAGCAAATCATGGCTATATCAATTGTACTGGAACTTATGAAAATCAAAACAACGGAGTGGGCTCAATAACCTTGACTGGTACAAATGCCAGTGGCTTGTTTAAAGCAAACAAGGTCTTATATAATGGCAGCAACGACTACGACTTGGGAAACAACCAAAGATTCTCCACTTGCCAATTATTCAATGCAGAATCAGAAGGTAGTACCATCTACCTTGCAGTTAAAGAGTTTGAAAACAATGGTATAACCCTAACTGATTTTAGCAAAGTTCCTCGAGGAGGAAGAAATGCGAATTGGGAAGAAGTATCACAGGACTACAATGTAAAAGCTACTAATTGTGGCTACAGCGTAGTTCCAAAAGGCGAAGATAGTAATCCATCAGAGCCAACTAAGCCAAGCAAGCCAACAGAGCCTGGTGGTAAAAAATTGACGCCTATAAGTGATATTATATATGATCATGATCATGACATCTCGGCAACATGTATACAGCCATACAATGGCAAACTTTACATGTCATATCATACCAATGTAGAAAACCAAGAGGATAAGACAAACACCCATGGTGGATGTATTGAGGTTTTCCAAACCCAGAATGATCAGACTACCCTATTACAATTCCTACAAGACAAGGAAAAAGCGATAGATTTCAATCATTTGATGATTGATTCTGAAGATGCAACAAAACAAGTCTATGTTGTTGGAAATTCAAGTAAGGTAGGCGGTATGTTTGCAAGAATAGATCTTGATGGAAATGGCTACTTAAACACAGATGTTAAAGACATCGATGAAACAACGGCTATTTATCCATTAACAGTTGTGCCACTGATTAGAAATCTTAAGAAAGGTGATCCACAAGGAAAATATGACGAGAATTGTATTGTTCGTGATAACAACAAACTTCTCATTATGAGTACTAGAGGATATGAGGTATATGATCCTGAAACATTGAAGAGCTTAGGTAATAAAGCTACAGATGGAAAGGCTAAACATATAGCTAAATCAGGAAACAAGATTGCTACACTCTACTATAATGAGCGCCCAAGCAGTGATGCAACTGCAGTTTCTGGAACAGTAGAAATTTACAATACAGGAGCTGATATTTTAAGCGGAAATCCGAGCCAGAAAATTAACGTAGAGAGTATTGCTCCAAATGATGGTAAGAATACAATTGCCATTGATGGAAACAATGTCTATGTTTGTCGAAGCGGAAAAGGTCTTTCTTGTTATGACATAAATTCTGGTAATGAAGTCTGGAATTGGAGTGCTCCTCTTACCGCAAACACCAAGGTGCCACAAGGATATGCTAACGGAGTTACGTTTGATTCAAACTACATCTATTTAGCATGTGGTTCTTACGGTCTCGTGGTATTAGACAAGAACAAGACTGAAGATGGCAAACCTGTTATTGTAGCAAAGAAAAGATGTGCAACAACTAATTCTGCCAACTATGTAACAGTAGATAATGGCTTAATCTATGTTGCATATGGCAAAAGCCGTTTGCAGGTCTTTAAACTGATTGATAAATAGTATTGCCCAAAAAGCAATATAGATATTTTAATAAACTAAGAACATAGTGAATGCAGCTGCAACAGCTTGCAGCTGCATTCATCGTGTTTAAATAAGTAAAGCTATGAAGCGTAAATTAATACTATATACAACAACGGCTCTTCTGACAATGATCGGAGGACAGCAAGGATGGGCACAAACTCAAGGCAAAAAACAAAAGAAGAGTTTCAGCCCTAAAATGCTCGTCTACGAAAATCTGAAGAACGAAAACGTATTGAGACACTTCAATCAACGCTTCGCACAACTCGACACACTCATCAATAACCCAATCTGGGTGAAATCACCAGTCATCGAACTGGGACTCAACAAACAACATACTGCTGACATTAAAACCACTGACTCATTATACTGGGCTAAAACTGCATACGAACAGTTGGCTATCAACAGACGTAACGGACTGGAAGTAACCGGTCAGATTTACGCCAGACCAGACGCATACTTCGATGCCGACAACGACGATGCAGAACAGGTCTCCAAGTACAAAGCCAAAGTACAGGCTGAACTGGGATGGAATATCATCAACAGCAAGTTCTACCAGGGAAAGGAAAAGAGAAACAAAGTGGCCCTAGCTAACGAACTCTCTCGTCTACAAGACAAAAAGAGACAGACAGCAGACATCTATGAAAAGGCAGCAGATGAGCTGACCGAACAATATAACTTCTATATCGGTACCGTCATAGCACACAAGCTGGACAACCTCGACATCATGAACGAGGCATACCAGTATATGCTGGAGAAAGACCGAATAAGCAACGACAAGATGCTCAAGGTGATGAACGACAAGCTGGAGGCGGAATACGACATCTCCATCCTCTGCTCCGACAGAGACATCACCAACAAACCGATTTACCGCATCAAGCCTACCCGCGTGGTGGTAGACACCGCAGCCCTCTGGGAACACGTAGACAAGGAAAGCCTGGATGCAAGAATCGTAATGACAAAGCTGGAGATAGCCAACAACGAAAGCAAGCTGAACAACTATCTCAGCACTACCCGACTCACCCCATTCGCCAGATGGTCAACCTACTGGCAGAGCAACGACAAGTTCTCGCACAATGGTGATGTAGGAATCAGATTCACCGTGCCAATCTACAACGAAAACCCAAGAAAGAGAAAGGCACTGGAGACACAGAAAGAGATTATCATGAACAGCAGAAGCACCGACGTGAAGGAAATCAAACAGTCGGTAAACATCCTGCTGAAAAAGATAGAAAACCTCAACCAGGCTATAGCCACTGAGGCTTACCACATACAGCAGACAGGAAAATACATCGACATGCGACGGTTCGCATATAAAAACCAGAAAAACGGGTACAACTACCTGATGAGAATGGAAGAATATACCGGACTCCTGGAAAGCATGGAAAGAATGTACAAGCTGATGTTGAACCGCGGACTCGCCATCATCAATATAGAGAAGGCAGTAAGCATCTATAACAACAACAATATATTTAACGAGATCGAACTATGAATGAGTTTCAATATGACAGCACGCCACAGGAACAGGCGATGGCCGACTTGCTGAAATCGCAAAGCCACCGCTTGGCTAGACAGCAGATTATATTCGCGCTGATCTTCCTCCTCATCATCGTACTGGCAGCATACTATATCGTTACCCGAATGATCTGGGCCATCTATGACGGATATGTAACACTCGATGAGAACCATATCTGTGCGGTTGACGACATCTACATTCTGAAGGTAAACAAGGAGGTGGGAGAAATAGTACACAAAGGTGATACGCTCTACTCCTACGTACTGCTGGGAAATATCGTTAACCAATACGACCCAAACATCATTCCGTCGGCGGTAAAGGAAACCCACGACATGGAAGTGCAGGCCAAACTGGCTAGAGAAGAGATTCCGGTACTGCGTACCCGACTGGCAGAACTGAAGAAACAGAAAGCTTCGGAAAGCTCGGACATCTACTACGGACTGACCAACAACACCAAGCGCAACCAGCTGGATGCTGAGATTGCCGAGGTGGAGGAAGAAATAAGAAAGCAGATGAACAAGGTGACCATCTACTCACAAGCCAAGAACACCACCTATAACTTCATGAGCAGAAGAGGTGCAGGCATGGCGGGTGCTGACATGCCATACTCCAGCAATACCAGCATCTACAACCACGCTCTGATACACTACTGCTGTGCGCCTGCCGATGCCTACGTCACAAAGGTGAACGTGAGCGACAAGACACTGGTGTTCAAGAGCGATGAAGTGCTCACCATCCAGCATACCGACTATGCAGCATGCCACCTGGGCATCATCACATACGTGCCTAGTGAGAAAATCAAGTATATGGAAAGTCCTGACGATGCTGACGTCATCGTGAACAAGGACCTGGTACTGAAGGCTAAGCTGCAGATGGTGGGTCTGAGAGTGGAGGAAATTCCAAAGCACCTGCAGAGCAACTTCTCGCACGACGCCAATGCCGTAGTGGCAGTATTCACCTTCAAACCCAACCAGCGAGTGCCGGCTTGGGTGATGAGCAACAAACTGCCGGTGAGAATCAGGGTGAACAAGATCAGTGCGATGTTAGACCCTAAGCCACTGCCGATGTATACCATCCCAGTGGACAAGAATCAAAATGTGATGAGAAGTTCAAAGCTCGTCACACCTGACCAAAACAAAGACAACGTGAAGAAATGATTGGACTAAGAAGAAACAAAAGAGGAGACATGGTGCTGACCATCGATACCTACATCGATATCGATTCAACACCAGATATCCAGTCAGACTACTTCGACTGCATATACATCAATACGAAGAGTGACCGTGCATTCCATGCAATCCTGTTTGGAGCCAGCCCTATCCTATCGTATAAATGTAGCTATAAGCCGATATTCGTCAATACGGCGGTATCGGGAAAGGAACAGATCACTGACTATGTCGTAGACGCATACGTCAGCGATATGAGCAATGAGAAAGTTTACGAGATTATCGACCGAATCAAGATGGCAAGACAGAAGTACGGCATCAAGCAGGAAACTACAAGACCTACACAGCCGAACCAGCTCTTTGCCAACATTCTGAGATATCTCCTCTCGCGCGACCAGAGAATCATGGGACACCGACTCCTGGAGAAATCATCTCTGGGATACATCAACCCTATCTTTGAGCACTATCACAGTATGGGTCTGTTCCATCTCAACGAGATGTTCATGTTCAAGGACACCATGGTGGAATATGGTGCACTCAAGGTTCACCGCTTCCTTATCAAGGAGCACCTCTGCCCGAAGTGCAACCACTCGCACCTGCTCTATACGGAGTGCTGTCCGAAGTGTGGTAGTTCCAACCTGAAGATTCAGAACATCATCCACCACTTCAGCTGCGCCAACGTTTCGCCGGAGAGTTCATACAACATCGGTGGTATGCTGGTTTGTCCGAAATGTCACAAGAAACTGCGCCACATCGGTGTAGACTACGACAGACCTGCAGTGGTTTATACCTGTAACGACTGTGAAAACTCGTTTACAACGCCACTGACCAAGGCTACCTGCTGCTACTGCGAGAGTACCTTCCCGGTGAATGCACTGGTGCCACGAGACGTAGTAGACTATGAGATAACGGAGGAAGGTGTGCGTGCCCTGACTCAGGATAGCCTCATGTTCAACAATATGACCAACCTCTATGATAACTTCATGGAATATCCACTGCTGGTAAACCGCCTGCGCCGACTCCTGATGGAGACCTACCGCAAGGAACAGGTATCAGTACTGGTAGGAAAGATATGGATACTGAACGCTGAGCAGGATACGGTGAAGATCAAGGACAGTCTGCAAGCCAACTTCTGTCGCCTCTTCTCCAACCACAAGGTGTCGTACAACAACAACATCTTCTACATCACGTATTCCGTATTCAGCGACATCACCGTAGAGGATGCACAGCGGGAACTGAGCAAGCAGATGTCACAGGCTATCAGAAAGGTGGCCGACAAGATAGAGCCGGACGAACTGATATGCTGCGTTCTCGAAACCAAGACCAAGGAGGTGACAGGCAACTACGAGGAATTCTTCAACAAGATGAACTACGTAGAGCTGACTCCAGACGACTACTGCAGCTATTCTGAGGAAGAAATGACCGAAGAAGAAGAAAACAAAACCGCAGAGACGCCACTGGAAATGACGCCGAAGGAAGATGAGAACGACAAGATCATGAAGCGTGTCAAACTATACAAGCAGCTGGTAGCCGTGCTGATTACCATTGCCGGTATACTGATACTGCTAGCCGTGCTGGCGCTCACGATATTGAGATAAGAAACAACTAGTAAAGAAAGGAGATGAGTAGGTATGTTTGAAATCGTAGAAACTCTGAACCACTTCATGGACTGGTTGAGTACACTCTCACTGAGCAGCATCCTGAGTACCTACTGGTTTCTGTTCTTCATTGAGATGCCGAGATATTACCTGCTGGAATATCTGGTAATATTCAACCGACTGACCAATAAGAACAAGATAGAAAAGGAAAAGGAAGTGGCAAGATTCTATCTCTACAGAGAGAATCCCCTCGTTTCAATACTCGTACCGGGAAAGAATGAGGGAAGACATATATACAAGATGGTGAAATCACTCGCCGAACAGACCTACAGAAACTATGAAATCATAGTGGTAGACGACGGCAGCGATGACTACACCAAACTGATATGCACCGACCTCTATCGGGCTGGTTACATCACCCATTATCTGAGACTGGAAGACCGAGGAGGCAAGGCTGCGGCAAGCAACTATGGTGCACAGATGGCTAAAGGAAAATACATCGTCTGCCTGGATGCCGACTCATCACTGGACCGTGATGCACTGGAGAAGATTCTCCTCCCCTTCTACATCGACGGTATGGTAAAGGGTGTGGGCGGATGCGTGAAGGTACGCAACAACAAGGAAACCATCTGCTCATCGCTGCAGGCGTTCGAATACCTGAAACGCATACAGGTGGGACGTATCGTGACGAGCGAGCTGGGCATCTACCACATCATATCGGGTGCCTTCGGCGCCTTTGACAGAGCAACACTGAAAGAGGTAGGATTCTGGGACATCGGACCAGGACTGGATGGTGACCTCACACAAAAGATAAGAAAGGCAGGATACAAGGTGAAATTCGCAGAAGATGCCATCTGCATGACCAATGTGCCAACGCAATGGTATAAACTGTATCACCAGCGTATCAGATGGTCGCGTTCGCTCGTAAGATTCCGCTTGCGCAAACACCGCGACATCCTGCTGCCAACCAAGAACTGGTCTATATTGAACTGGATATCCAACATGGAGAGCGTAACGTACGACTGCTTCCTCAACTTCCTGTGGTTGTGGTATATCGTGAAACTCGCCATCACCTTCAATAGCCACATCGTAGAGATATTGGCGCTGGGCTACTTCATCCGAGTATGCTTCTCCCAATTCGCCTTCCTGCTGGTGATGATGGTGACAGAGAGAAGAAAAGAGGAAATGTTCCTCTACCGATTCTTGCCGCTGATGTCGCCGTATACAGGTTACTTCCTGCGTATCGCACGACTTTCAGCCCATCTGCAGGAGCTCTTCTTCCATCGCTCGTATGCCGATGCATGGAATCCGGAGAAGACTTCCCGATACGCTCAGCTGGAGGGAATGTAAAGAATGAATAAACAATAATACAAACTTAATATATATAGTATATGAATAACAAATCTTTTGAGTTTAAGATAGGCGTGATTGGACTAGGCTATGTAGGTACACCGCTTGCATGCTTATTCTCAAAGAAATACGATACTTGGGGTTACGACATCAATGCTGCCAAGGTAGCTAAATTAGCCAGGAAACAGGGAGCGGAAGACAGAATGCTGTCTAAAGCTCTCGAAAGGGGACTAAAGCTGACCTGCGACATCAGCGACTTGAAAGGCTGCAATGTATACATCATAGCTGTACCGACACCGGTAAACAAGTCGAACAAACCTGATATCAGCTGCGTCAGAAATGCTACTACAGCAGTAGGCAAAATCCTGAAACCGGGAGACATCGTGGTATATGAATCTACAGTCTATCCCGGACTGACAGAAGAAGTATGCGCTCCGTTGCTGGCATCAACATCGGGACTCAAGCTGAACGATAACTTCTTCGTAGGTTTCTCACCTGAGAGAATCAACCCGGGAGATACCGTCCACACCATAGAGAACATCGTAAAGGTGACCAGTGGTTCTACACCCGAAGCGGCAGAAATCATCGACAACCTCTACAGTTCGGTTCTCACACATGGCACTCACAAGGCGAAGAGCATCAAAATAGCCGAAGCCTGCAAGCTGATGGAGAACTGCCAGCGAGATGTTCAGATAGCATTCTTCAACGAGATGGAAAAAATCTTCGACAAGATGAACATCAGCATCGAGGATGTGACGGAAGCAGCCAGTACAAAATGGAACTTCGTTCCTGCTACCCCAGGACTTGTTGGCGGTCACTGTATCGCTGTAGATCCATACTATCTCATCAACAAGGCACAGGAGGTAGACGTGGTTCCTTCGCTCCTCTCTACGGCACGCGAGGTGAACGAGCAGATGGCGGTCTGGATGGCAGGCAAGATCAAGAGTGCATGCGACTTCAGAAAGTTCAAGGCTCCCGAGACCAAGGTGCTCATCCTGGGCTTCTCGTTCAAGCCTGACAGCGATGACATCAGAAACACCAAGGTGGCTGACCTCTACATCAACCTGGTGGGAACAGGATACAAGACTACCCTCTACGACCCGCTGGTAGACAAGGAGGAAGTGAAGAATGAATACGGCATCCATGTAGAGGATGACGCTAAAGTACTGGATAAGGTCTACGATATCGTGGTGATAGGTACACATCACAAGATATTCGATAACATCAATATGAACAAGTTGCTCTCAGCCAAAGGCTTCATGTGCGACATATACGGAGTACACAAGGCAAGAAAAGCTTAGAGCAGCAACGTCCAAGACCTAACTGTACAATAAAAGAAAATCCAAAGAAAAAAGTAAATGATTATGAACAAATATAAAGTGCTGATCGTTGACGATATCCCTGAGAATATCCAGACTCTCGGAGAAATGATCAAGGATTTTGACCTGGATGTGAAAATAGCAGAAGGTGGTCAGGATGCCATCGACATCATTGATTCATACACACCAGACATCATCTTGCTCGACTTGATGATGCCTCATGTGAATGGATGGGACGTGATAGATTACGTCAGAAAAAAATATAGTAAGAACGAGATGGTCATCATCGTTGTCTCCCTGTTAAACAACAAGGACAACATCGATGAATGCTATGAACTGGGAGTCAACGACTATATCACCAAACCGGTGATCAAAGCCCGACTCACCAGTTCAATAGAATCTCATCTCAGGAATCTCAGCAGAAATTAAGATATAGCCTTCTGCAAGATGTCGTTGGCATGAGCCACACGGTCACTTGTAGGAGGTTCTATCCTTGACAATGGGTAAGGTATACCCAATTTTTCATACTTGTAGATGCCCATCGTATGATAAGGCAATACATCAATGCGCTCTATATTAGAGAGCGTTGAGAGGAAATCTCGCAATTCTTCCAGGTATTCATCCTTGTCGGTGATACCTGGAATGAGGACGTGACGAATCCATACCGGCTTGTGGATCTCGCTCAGATAGCGGGCACAATCCAGTATATTCTTATTGGAATGAAGCGTGAGTTTACGATGCTCTTCTTCATTGATATGCTTGATATCAAGAAGAACAGTATCAGTGACGGTCATCAGACGCTCAAATTTCTCGAAGTTTTTCCCTTCTCTATAAAAGGGTTGAGCCGAGGTATCAAGACAGGTATTGATGCCACGCTGATGGGCTTTCTCGAAGAGTTCGATGAGAAAGTCTATCTGCATCAATGCCTCGCCACCGCTCACGGTAATTCCTCCATTATCTCCCCAATAACTCTTGAATCGCTCTGCCTTGTCCAGCAGGTCATCGGCAGTCCACTCCTCTCCTACCCCCGTCTTCCAGGAATCCGGATTGTGGCAGAACTGGCAGCGCATGGGACAACCCTGCAGAAAGATCAAAAATCTGATGCCTGGTCCATCAACAGAACCAAAGCTCTCTATGCTGTGAACAAATCCTTTCATGCAGCTTTCCTCTC
>OJML01000906.1_pt1 | contig 16464 bp, 18 predicted proteins | sample 1597221 | NCBI WGS metagenome assembly OJML01 (sample SAMEA2452123, study PRJEB22498) | human gut metagenome | biome: human feces; feature: human gut; material: feces | place: Australia | collected 2012 | reverse complement strand
TATTGTAAAAAACAAGTTATTTAACAATTGGCAGGTCTGACGATGAAAGAATTCAAATATTCTTCTTTTTGAATATAAAACGTACTTTTCCCATTTATTTGCCGATCTATTACCATGAAGACGGTCGTCATCGCCAAAATACTGCGCAACTCTTTGCTTTTCCTACTCAGGCTGACAAAACAGAAGCAATAACCGGACAAGTTGCCTATCACATACTTTCTGTTGTCAAACAAAAACCGTCAGGCCGAACAAAATGCAAGATTAAAATGAACTGGAATCTCAAATGAAAAACTATTCCCGCAAAAAACAAGCCTCCCGTCTCCCTATTATTTCAGGGGAGTGGAGGCTCGTCAACTAAAAGAATAAACCGTTTTAACCGGTGATTGTAAACCGGGTACTGCCAAAAATGGAGAGCCCCAGTTTATTCATTATATATTTGATCGCCAATTGTGCTTTCACCGAATTGCCGGAGCTATCCAATGGAGGCGCAAAGGCGGAGATTCCGAAGTGTCCGGGCATGATCCCCATGACACCGCCGCCAACACCCGTTTTGGCAGGAATACCGGAAGTGTACATCCAGTCGCCGGTATGTTCATAGAAACCTACTGCGGCAATCATGGCAGTGATTTTAGGAGCCAGCGTGGCATCAAAAACTTCTTTCTTAGTCACCGGATTTACACCACCGTTGGCGATTGTGCCGGCTGCAATGGAAAGCTGCAATGCAGTCACTCCCAATGAGCACTGACGGGTGTAGAGGTCTAATGACATATCCGGATCATCATAAATCCGATTATAATTTTTCAGCAACCATCAATGTAGTTTCAGCCAATCTTGTAGAATAACCACATTCGTTATCATACCAAGAAATAACTTTAACCATGTTGTCGCCCATAACTCTTGTTAACAATGAGTCAACAGTTGAAGATTGGTGAGAACCAATGTAGTCAGTTGAAACTAATGGTTCATCTGAATAGCACAATACGTGTCCATCAGCAGCTTCTTTCAAAGCAGCATTTACTTCTTCAACAGTAACTTTCTTTTCAGTTTCGAATACAACATCAACTAGAGATACGTCTGGAGTAGGAACTCTCATTGCGAAACCATCCAATTTACCTTTTAATTCAGGCAATACAAGAGCAACAGCTTTAGCAGCACCTGTTTTTGTAGGAACGATGTTTAAAGCACCAGCTCTAGCTCTACGAGGGTCTTTATGACCAGCATCCAAAATTCTTTGGTCACCAGTGTATGAGTGAACTGTTGTCATCAAACCTTTAACGATACCGAATTTATCGTTGATAGCTTTAGCTACAGGAGCCAAGCAGTTTGTAGTACAAGAAGCCATAGAAATTACATCATGTTTAGCTGGATCGTATTCTTTTTCGTTAACGCCCAAAACGATAGTTTTATCTTCGTTTGAAGCAGGAGCTGAAATGATAACTTTTTTAGCACCAGCATCGATGTGAGCGTGAGCTTTAGTTGCATCTGTGAAGAAACCAGTTGATTCAACAACAACTTCAACACCTAAATCTTTCCAAGGCAATTGAGCTGGATCTTTTTCAGCGAAGAATTTAATTTTTTTACCGTTAACGATAATACCTTCTTCGTAAGCTTCAACAGTACCGTTGAATCTACCCATAACTGAGTCATATTTGAAGATTCTAGCAGCATCTTCAGGTTTAAGACCTGGGTCGTTGATTGCTACATAATTAATTTTGTCAAAAATACCTTCTGCAATAGCAGCTCTAAGAGTGTTTCTACCGATTCTACCGAATCCGTTAATTGCTACGTTTACCATAAGTGTTTCCTTTCTTTTGTAAAACTCTCACAAAATTTTTATACCATTAACAAAAAAACTAATCAAGTGGGCATGGTCATTTGAAACATTAAGAAATAATTAATTATTTCTTTGAGGGCAATAAGGCAATAGGATATTAGGGCGATAGGAAATTTATTTATTTTTCAAATATTTCATATTTCCATTTGCCAAGATATAAGCAGCACAACCCCAACCTTCTTTTTCCAATACACAATCTTCATTTTTTATAGGCATAATCCTATCTTTCAGTACTACAAAAGCAAAAGTATCTTTTCCTATAGCATTAGGAGGTTGCTTACCATTTACATCCAACCATATTGCACCACATGAATTTTCATATCCACCATCAAATGCATTACAGTGTCCTCCTGTCCCGTATATTTGTCGCATCCACATATAACTTCCATCAACCAAAATCACTTTATAATAAATTTTATTAGTACCATACGCCATTTGTTGACTACCATTCAGTTTTACATACATTGCATCAGAAATACATCCACTCTGGGTTCCACAATCTTTAGCAATTTTCAAATGCGGTCTAAGATACTCAAAAAACTTATTACTTACATTTATTCCTGTTTCTTGGTCGATTTCGGCAAAATCCCACTCATCTACAGGACCATTTTCATTTATAGCTAATAACAAAGCTTGATTTATCATAGAATAGAATTTCTTTACTCTAGAAACAGTTTCTCTTTCTTTATAACTTTGTATCAAACTCGGCGTAGTCAATGCTGCAACTACCCCAATAATTCCCAATGTTATTAATACTTCAGCCAAAGTAAAACCTTTTTTCATATTTTCTCCTTAAACTATTAAACAATTTTACAACAATATTATACATATATACAATATTATTAGACGTTTGTCAAACATAGAACAGATTTAGAAATAAAATGCTAAACTCAATTTATGATTAAAAATAAATTATCCGAAATGATGGGAATTAGAAGAATGAATATGGCAGAAACCGCACGAATTGCTGGTCTTAACCATATTACAGTATTTAGAATTTACCATGATAAAACCAAAACAATAGAACTTGAAACTATAAATAAGTTGTGTTATGCTCTCGATTGTAGAATACAGGATATATTCGAATATATCCCAGACTAGGGAAAAATATTATGAAAATAGCAAACATCACTTATGGTCAACATTTTTACGGGAACAAACAAAACAAAAAGAACGGATTTTTAGACAATTTGCATTCACACGTTAAAAATTCTGCTGATATGACAGACACCATTTTGGTTTCTCGCACAATTTTCAAAGGCTACTTGGGAATTATGACGGGAACAACATTGGTTACATTAGGCGGCTTAGTAAACAAAGAAAAGTATCCAAAATTATTTAAAGGCACAATGGCGACCGGACTTTTAACTTCATTATACGGAACTTGGGCATTTGTAAGACCATTCATCATAAAAGATGCTAAAGGTGTAGCAACAAAATAAACGAAAACTGCCATTGCGAAGCGATAAATCTCTCGAAAAAATTGTTTGACATTATGGATAAACGCTGTAGCAATCTCATTCAACTAAAATATTATGAGATTACTACGTCGCTAAAAACTTTTCCATTTTTATAATTCTCAATAAATTTTCTGCTCCTCGTAATGACAGTATAGATAGATCCTATTGTGCTGAAACACAAGCTGCGATTGCATCCATTAATCGTTTGACAGGAACAATTTCTATTCTCTTATCTTCAATTTTGTTTGCAAATGGAACAATTGCCTTCTTAAATCCCGACATTACCGCTTCATTCAATCTCTTTTCGATATTATTCACCGGATGAATTTCTCCTGACAACCCTATTTCTCCAATAATAACAGTTTGCGGATCAACAACAACATCCCTTGCGCAAGTCGCAACCGCTAATGCAATTCCCAAATCTGCCGAAGGCTCTGAAACATCTATTCCACCCATAACATTCACATAAACATCCTGCTTAGAAAGATTTAATCCAACCCTTTTTTCTAAAACCGCCAAAATTTGCAAAACCCTGCTTGTGTCAACACCATTCGTAACCCTTCTCGGAGTAGGGTAAGGCGTTGTCCCGACAAGAGCCTGAATTTCAACCAACAAAGGGCGAGTACCCTCATTAGTCACGATAATCGCACTACCTGGAGCAGCAACCTGAGAGCGTTCGTTCAAAAATAATTCGTTCGGATTTTTAACCTCATGAAGCCCATCAGTGTGCATTTCAAAAATTCCAACCTCAGACGTATTTCCAAACCTGTTTTTCATAGAACGCAACATTCTATAAGATTTATATTTATCACCCTCAAAATAAATAACAGTATCAACCATATGTTCCAAAACCTTTGGACCGGCAATATTTCCCTCTTTTGTAACATGACCGATAACGATTATGGTAATATTTTTGGATTTGGCAATGTGCATCAAAAGATTTGTGCATTCCCTAATCTGAGAAACACTACCCGCAGAACTTGCTATATTTTGAGAATAAATAGCCTGAATACTGTCTATTACAACCACATCCGGCATAATTTCTTCAATCTGAGATTTTATACTTTCCATTGACGTTTGTGGATAAACATACAACATATCAGAATTTATAGAAAGTCTTTGCGCTCTTAATTTTAATTGACTTGCGCTTTCTTCCGCTGAAACATATAAAACTTTTTTATTATTTTTGCACAATTCTCCACTTGTTTGCAAAAGAATTGTAGATTTTCCAATTCCGGGATCACCAGCAATCAAAACCAAAGATCCTTGAACAAGCCCACCACCCAAAATTCTGTCAAACTCAGAAATATTTGTAGAGACTCGAACTTCTTCCCCAATGTGAATATCTTTCAACAATTCTGGTTTTTCTGTATTAATAAATTCGTCATGAGCTGACGTTTGTTGAGGCTTTGTAACAGAAACTTGAACTTCTTCCACCAAGCTTCCCCAACTTCCACATTCAGGGCATTTCCCTAAATATCCGGCTGTTTCATATCCACATTCTTGACATATCCATTTTGACTTAACTTTTGCCATATCCCACCTAAAATCTTATTAAGTAAGCCCTCTCGTTATCTATGAGAGGGCTTATTTTTCAACTATTTTTTCAATTTGTTAATTGATGCAACATCATTTACTCTCAAAGCAAAGTAAGGTTGCTCTTTGTCTGCTTCCTGTAAGAAAATTACGAATGTATCGTTGAAATACAATTTTCTTGGTTTTAATGCTTGAGGAGCCAAAGACATCACTTTAGTCATAATTAAAGCTTCTGATTTCAATTTAACACCTTCGTTGTTCATTTTGAAATCAACACTTTCAACTGCTTGATCAATTTTTATATTTGTTCCTACTATACGTTTTCCACATAGTTCATTAAAGGATTTCAACTTGAATAAGCTAATACTAGGAATTTTTAACTCATCTTTCTCTGCAAAACCGGAAAAATCTTTGTACTCACTTTGTTTTGCCTTCATATCTGCGTACAATTTATCAAAAGATTTGTTGTCATTTGTTCTATACAAATAAACAACATCATCACCTTTTGTAGCCAATGCTACGGCAAAATCTTTTGGAGAGTTATAGAACAAAACGTTTACGTTATCATATAACTGATGATTGCTTTTTGAATTAATACCGAAATATTCAACTTTTTGTTTAGAATTACCAAATTTTTCAGATTTCAATTTGTCAAATGCGTGTACAAATTGGAAATCTTTTTTCAACATAGCATAAACGGTATATTTTCCTTTTGCTTTTGTCCAATCTGCACCATCAAGAACATCACTTGTTTCATTAAATTTTTCTTTAATAGCAGCTTCTATTGTTTTTTTCAATTCAGGCGAAGTTTCTCCATAAGTTTTGTAATATGAACTTTCATCTAACTGATCCGCTTTAAAACTTTGCGCATTCAAGCCTTTTACAACACCAGGTGTTTTGCCTGCAAACAAAACTGGTCCTTTAATAACTCCATCCATCAAATCATTCCAAGCAAGTTGAAAAGTTCCAACCCACAATCTGTTTGCCTGAGTTGATTGAGATGAAAACAAAGGTAATACATCCAACGGTTGTTGCTTTTGTCTGGCTGCGAACGCAGAACTTCCAGCTACTCCGGCAATAATCATTACTGCAAGCAGTGCTATTAATTTCTTTTTCATTCTTTCTCCTTATTACTACTTTATTTTTACTTCTGAATTTCCCTTTACATTAAGGAATTTCCAAAACCCTTTAAAGAAACCTTTTGCGTTTCCTTCATGGGGTATATTAGCACAAGTATAATATTTTTCATAGTTTTGAATAATATTTTCCGGCACATCTTCCCCACGTTCAAGAAGATTAGAAATAAATTCCAAATAATCATCTTGTTCTTCTCGATACAATTCATCCCTTGCTCTCAAATCTTCATCCGCTTCATAATGGACAAGCGCATGAAAAGCAGCTTGAATACTTTTATCTTCAGTATCTTTAGGGAAATTTAAAATTGCTTCCCTTACACACAAACGAGAAATTAACACCTGCCTGATAAGAGCGGCAACAAATCTTCTATCTTCAAAAACACTCATACTACACTAAAATATTTTCAGAATTTCTTTCGATAAATCTTATCATATCAGAACAACTGCCATCAAAAAACTGTTCCGCAACAGTTTTAACCGCATCTAGTGCCATTTCTTCTTTATTCATAGCAGCTTTGTAGAAGAATTTTTTACCAACTTTATAACGAACAAGAATAGCTTTTACAGTCAATCTGTCCATAACTGTTTTAATTGTTGTATAAGCACGTTCAATACCGTTAGCAGACAAATCATCAACAATATCTTGAATAGAAACATCTCTATCCTCATTATCCTTTGTCAAAGACCAAAATGAGTTTAAAATATCAATTTCTAATTTACCGCACACCATACGTTCCTCTACTTTCTTTTCTACTAACTACTAACATTGTAACATAAAACAATTTTATTTCAAGCTCATTGTACAAAAAACGTTACAATTACCTTATATCAAGAAGATCTTCCTCTTTTTTGAAGTTTGTTTTTTTCTTTCTCAAATTCTGATTTTTCTTTTTAGTTTTTTCAGAAACATTTCTGTAAGCGTTATCAATGGAAATCTTTGTCAATGCAGTGCCTTTCCTTCTATCATAAAAAGTTAACCAAAAATTTCTATTGACATTATCTACCGCAAAAGAAACTCTACCTGCGAATTTATCTCCAGGTCGAATTTGTTTAAACATCAATTTTGTATCACCAAAAATAGATGGTCTGAAAACAGAATTATAATCATTAACCAGTGCCATATCTAAACCTGAAAAAGTTTTGTCTGACATATTTGAAATCATGACGGTTAAAGTAATTGTATTAACCTCTCCAAAAGGGTCTTTTTCATGTTTTATATCACTAATATGAATATCCAAGCCCGGATAAAACATTTCATGCTGCATTAAAGCACTTTCCTTATAAACCGGAAGTTCTACAGACGTGTTGATTTTAACTCTAATTTGGTCACCAGGAGCAATCAAAACATCACTCCCCTTTCTAATCAAAGCCATACCTAAACCAATAGCACCTCCAACAGCAGCACCACCTGCTATAGTATAACCCTGAGATGCAATCGCAGCTTCCAATCCCAACCAATTTAGAGCTAGAAAACTTCCCATTGCACCACCTGCAACAGTATAACCAACATCTTGAACTACTATTTTTGAAGCCTCTGCAACAGGATGCAATTTTGTTGACATTTTTCCTTCAATCGGAATTTCCCGCCCATCAGGAGTAACAAGATAATCAAAATCAAGATTAATCCAAGCTTGCCTTCCCATCCTCTTTGCATCACCGGTTTGAGTAATTTTTCCGTGTGCAATTGTCCCCTTTGGAATAATTACTCCTTTATCTCCCTTAACTTCATCAGTAACTTCTGCAAAAAACTCGTCACCTTCAATATTAATATTACTATCCAAAACCTGTGAAACAGTCATATTTATGACATCTTTTCTATCAAGAGTTTCAACTTTACCGGTAAACAATTCTTGCTGAAGTTCTTTTTCATACTTTTCTGATTTTTCGGCATGACCTTGCAAAACCTCAGCTAATACCGCAGTATTTGTACCAATAAACGAAAATAATATTAATAAAGCTAACAATTTCTTCTTCATAACTGAATTATACAACATACAAATAAATAATTTCAACTTGACATATTTTAAAACTATCTGTATTATAAACATATTATGAATAAACGTTGGTATGATATTGACCCGACAGTTAGCAGAGCTGTTGCGGAATTAGAAAAAGCTGAAGAATATATTCAGGTACGCTGCGCTGATTTTATTATTAACAAATTAAAAGACATTGATTTTAATATCGAAATGTCTTTGGATGATCAATATAACTATATTATGCGTAGATGGTATGATAAGAATATTAAAGTATCCCACGCAATGGAATACTTAAAAAATTGTCCTACGGATATCAGAAAACAACTTGCACTTGAAATCATTGACTTCATTAAAGAGTACAAAGATTACGCAGAAAAATTAAAATAACTGAAAAAACTTATAATAGTAAAAGCTTTTCAAAAGTCCTAAGATGATTTCTTCTTAGGATTTTTGTTATGTCTTGCTTTCCCGTTGTTTCTTTTCGGCATATTCGGAGTTGAATAAGATGTTTGAATACGTTTTACACTATAAACATCCGGAATAGCCTGAATACTCAAAATAACCTTTTTCAAAGTATCAATATTATCTAGTTCTATACCGAGTTCAATAATACCGACCTTTCCGCTTTTTGACTTAACACTTGCATAAGTAATATTAGTTCCATTATCTGATACCGCAGCAATAATATCTTTTAATAATCCTATTTTTTCAGCAGTTTCAACTCTTATTGTCGTGTTATAAGTTCTATTTGTATTGTCGCCAGACCACTTGATATCCATCAATCTTTCAGGCTCAATATGTTCAAGCATAGGACAATCCATCCTATGAACAGTAACACCTTTTGCTCTGGTCACAACACCAACAATAGGTTCTCCCGGAATTGGCGAACAACATTTTGCTATAGAATACATTAAACCTTCAAGCCCAATAATATCTTTTTCAGACTTCTTCCTTGATGTACCATGAAAGTTTTCTCCAACTCCTCTTGTAGACTCAGGCTTTTTAAGCTTGTTTATAACTTTATTTAATGTAGTTTCACCATAGCCCAAAGCCGCAAACAAATCTTCTGCGGAAACATAATTCATTTGTTTTGCAACTTTATCAAACTCACCATTTTTTGTATATTCATCAAAAACAGCTTTTGTTAATTCATGTTCAAGGTTGTTTTTACCAACATCAATATGTTCTTCACGATTATTCTTTTTAAACCATTGTTTAATCTTTGACGATGCTTGCTTAGTTACAACAAAGTTCAACCAATCTAGGCGTGGAGCAGGAGTTTTTGAAGTCAAAATTTCAACTATATCACCATTATTCAATTTTGTATCAAGTTGAGCAATTCTACCATTAATCAATGCTCCAACAGTTTTGTTACCAACTTCGGAGTGAATACGATAAGCGAAGTCTACAGGAGTTGCATTTACAGGCAAATCAAATACATCGCCATTTGGAGTAAACGCAAAAACCTGATCAGAAAAAAGATCTAATTTTACTGAGTTTACATAATCTTCAGCAGATGTCATGTCTTTATCATATTCTACAAGTTTTCTCATCCAAGAAAATTGCATATCAGTCGGATTATTTGCTTTTTGAGAACCTTTTTCCTTATATCTCCAGTGAGCAGCAATACCATATTCAGCGACTTCGTGCATTTCCCAAGTTCTGATTTGAACTTCCAAAGGTTTTGTTTTCGGTCCTATTACAGATGTATGCAATGATTGATACATATTACCCTTTGGCATTGCAATATAATCCTTAAACCTTCCCGGAATTGGTTTGAATTGAGAATGAATAAGCCCTAAAACTTCATAACACTCTTTTTCAGTATCAACAATTACCCTAACAGCAGTAATATCGTACAAATCGTGAAAAGCGATATTCAATCTTTTCATTTTACTATAAATACTGTAATAATGTTTTGCTCGGCCCGTAATTTGAGCGTTTATTCCGGCTTTTTTAACATCTTGAGAAATTTTATCAATAAGAATTTTTACAGTCGCCTCTCTATCAGCTTTTGTTTGAGAAACAAGACGAGCAATTTCAAAATATTTATCAGGTTCTAAATAGCGTAAAGACAAATCTTCTAATTCAGCTTTAATCTTATAAATACCTAAACGATTTGCTAAAGGTGCAAATATATCAAGTGTTTCACGAGCAATTTTTTGTTGTTTTGGTGCAGTCATAAAATTAAGAGTTCGCATATTGTGCAATCTGTCAGCAAGTTTTAAAAAAACTATTCTTATATCACTAGCCATCGCAATAAACAAACGCCTAAAGTTTTCAGCTTGTCGTTCTTCTTTAGACTTAAACTGCAATTTGCCCAATTTTGTAACACCTTGAACAAGCGTTAATACATCTTTACCAAAGAGTTTTTCAATTTCTTCAGGTTGAGTATCAGTATCTTCTAAGATATCGTGAAGAAAAGCAGCTTCTAATGTATGAGAATCAACCTTTAACCCCACCAAAATTTTAGCAACCTCAACAGGGTGAATAATATATGGTTCTTCAGAAACTCTATATTGACCATCATGCAATCTTTTCGCAAACAGGTAAGCTTTTTCGATTTCTTCAATTTCTGCAGGCTCTCTGTTTTGTTCAATTAATATTCTTTTTATATCTTCAAAAAGTGGTTTTTCGCTCATGATATAATCATAATACAGATTTTATTCAAAATTTTCAAGTCTAATTTACTAATTTCATACATAAGGATTACAAGAATGCTAAAAGCTACCAAAGACGGACAAGTTTTACTATTAAGAATATCTCCAAACGCATCAAAAAATGAAATAATCAAAACTTCGGATGGAATAAAAATAAAAATCACAGCACAACCAATTGATGGCAAAGCGAACAAAGCATTAATTGAATTTTTGTCGAAACAATTCAAAGTTCCAAAATCTTATTTTGAAATTATTAGAGGCGAAACCTCAAAAGATAAATCTGTTTTAATCAACAATATTGATGCCGAAAAAGTTAACCAAATTAATGAGATGTTAAATAATATTAAATAACTAGCAAAAAGTTTCGTTCACTAATTTTTATCTCCACATAGGAGAAAACAGTTTTATGCGAGTAAATAATAATTATACCAATCCTTCTTTTGGTGTAAAAGTAGACCCAAATTTAAAAGAAGTTTTAACAAAAAATCTTCATAGAAAATATCACTACGAAGATGCTATTAAAGATATAAATGAGCAAACAGAACGACTTGCAAATTGGGGAAGTGATTTTTTAGAAATTTCAAGTAAAAAAGATGCTACTACCCAAAAAGATGTTCTTATTTTGCAATACAAAAATAAAAATGAAACACAAACAACTGATTTAAGAGCAATAGAAAAAAGGAAAATGAGAACCCAAATTCTATCATCCTTTTTATCTCTTACTAAAAAAGATATCTCAAGAGCAGAAAGTAATTTGTGGCAACAATGTACTCAAATTTCACAGAACACATGTAAAGAGGGATACTACAATACAAAACCCTATATTTAAACGTATATAATTTGAATAAAACTTGTAAGAAAAAAATTTTTATTGTATGATTTAAACAAGGAAATATAATAATGACTAAAAATAATTCTTTAAAACTTTATCATCTCCATCATCATAGTGTCCTTGAAAGACTATGAATTGATGTGTTGCGCTTTTAAAGAATAATATAAATTCAATTCTTAAAAATAGTCTTTCAGGGATAATAAAGCGTGAGAGGCTATTTTACTTGGAAAAAGAAATACTTTTTCCTGAAAAGAAGAATTGGAGAAAATAAAAACAAATGACAATAACAAATATAATTTCAGCTATCGGAAATAATAGCAGCGTTTACCCATTAATAGTCCGTGATTGCGGAATAGAAGTCCCTGCAAAAATTTTGTTAACATACAACCAAAACAAAAAAGATGATAAAGAAATAGCATACCTTGCAGCAAGAGAAAGATTCTTAGACGAATACTCATCATCTGCAGTATGGCTAGGAGGTATCCCTCTTGTCGGGTGGTTGTGTAACAAACTTATAAAAGCTAAAGGCTTAAATCCTGATGTAAATTTGAAACTTTTCAATGAAGAAAAAGATATTCAAGGAATTAATTACAATATCAAAAAGTTCAAAGACATAGCCCCTGATGCAGTCAAAGATTTGATAAAGGCAAAAGAAAATAAAAAATTATATGAAAAACTTCTTGCTGGAAAATTCATAGCTTCTACCGCTATCCCTATTTTAACTATGGGATTTATTTTACCAAAAATAATCTTTTCATCTTCTGCTAAAAAAATCGAAAAATTAAGACAAGAAAACCAATCTAAAAAAACAAAAAATCCAATCAATTTCACTCAAAAAGATCGATTTTATAAATCTAATACCACATCTTTTACTGGATCTTGGATTACCAAAGCAGCAAACTTTTCTTCTCAAGACAAAATGGCAGTAACAGACGGAGGTTACGCTATTGGAAGAATTTCAACCGCTCGAAACAAAAATGAAACAATTGATTTAAGCTTTAAAATGGCTGGAATGATGTTGTTGAATTATGTTGCGCCAAAATGGATTGAAAAATTATTAAACAAAATCACAGGTGTAGAATTAGATCCAAAAATCTTAGCAGACAAAGAATTTTTATCACAAATTCAAAATAATACTCTTCAACTTCCAAAATCAGATAACGCAAAAGATTTGTTAGAATTTGTCGACGATACAAAAAACAGTAAAACTCTTTTTGTAAAATATGCAAACGAGTTTGAAAAAATTAAAATGCTTGATAACTGTATCAGAGATCCTAGAGAATACGTAAATATCAAGAACCTTGCGAAATTCCGCAATGATATTGAAAAATTTGCACAAAAAGCAGCCACTCAAAAAAATATCAAATCATTTATTAAAAAAGCTAAAATCGCAAAATCTGCAAACATAATTTCAAATGTTACAATAAGCAGCTTTTTACTCGCTTACGCTTTGCCAAAAGCACAATTTGCATTCAGAAAACTCGTAACCGGCTCAGACCTTGAACCGGGACTAGCTCCTGCAGAAAAAGTTATTGATAAAAAAACTTAACCAAGAAAACTATCTGTTTTTCACAATAAAGTTTAAAACTCGTTTTGCCATTGGAGTCAAATCTTTACCAAAAACATTAAGTTTTATTTGTTCTGGCATAGTTGGAGGATTGATATTCATAAAAGAACTCATGTCAAGAGTATCACCTTTTACAATCATTAAATCTTTAGTAACCGTAGAACTTTCAGTAATTCTGCCATTTTTAGGATTAAAATGCTCTCTTTCGATAAGTTTTTCTCCTTCACGAATAGGGGTTTCAGACTTAGCAGCAATTCTTTCCCAACTACTTTCTCCCTCCCAACTCCTTTTTCTATATAACTCATAAATTTGTCGTTTCATACTATCATTAGTTTTTCCGCCACGCAATTCATATTTATGTCCTAAATGATTTGTAAAAGACTTAACAGTAGTTAAATCGTTAGACGAAATATACTTATTTACAATATTACTTTTTGGTTTACTACTAAACCCAAAAATTTTTCCAATATTCATACACATATCTCCATTTTTTGCCAATAATAAAAAGAAAAAATAAAAAAGTCAATAATAAAAATTAATAAACTAATAGCATCAAATGCTCAACAAAATAAAAAAACGGAGAATTTAAAAGTTCTCCGTTTTTGTCTTAAATAATATATTATAAACTATACCATTGCGATTTCTCTTGATGTATTCATATATTCAACTTGATTGTCGTCTTGAGAATGATCTACATCAGCTAAAATTTCGTTTTTTATATTAGCCAAATCTTGCTTCATCAATCTTCTTGGAGAACCTTCATCCAATGAATGGTTTCTCAACAAGTAAGATGGGTGGAAAATTGTGATAGCTCTATAATCTTTACCATCAACGTTAATTGTCATCCATTGTCCTCTAACTTTAGAAATAGTTTGTTTTTTATCAAGTTCAACAAATGATTTTAAAGCAGTTGCACCACAAAGAACGATAGCTCTCGGATTAATAATATCAATTTGCGCATTTAAAAATTTTCTACAAGATGCTTTTTCTTCATCTGAAGGAACTCTGTTTTTCGGAGGTCTGCATTTTACGGTATTGATAACATAGACATCTTCATCTCTTGAAATTCCGGCTTCTTTAAGAAAATCATTCAAAAGTTGTCCGGCTCTACCAACAAACGGTCTGCCTGTTTCATCTTCCATTTCTCCCGGAGCTTCTCCGATAAGTACGATTTTTGCAGTTGAAGGATTACCATCAGAAAAAACTATGTTATTTCTTGTTGCACCCAATGCACAAGCTTTGCAGCTTTCACACTTAGATCTTACTATCTCCAGACAATCTTTCTTCATCATTCTCTCTCTCCTCGTTATTATTTTTAAATAAACCTACATTATATTTTCTACAATATCTTTTCAGTTCTTTCATAATCACATCTGATAACATAAATACTGCTATTAAGTTCGGAACTGCCAAAAACAAAGTAAATGCGTCTGATAAATTAATTATACTTGTAAAGTTCATGGCTGAACCAATAATTATGAATATACAATATATAACCTGAAAAGTCCTCGTTGTCAATTTTGTTTCGCCAAATAAATAATTCCAAGCCTTAATCCCGTAATAAGAACCACATAACATTGTTGACAAAACAAAACAACTTGCCATAAAAGTCAACAATATCGGAAAGAACGGACACACAGACCCAAACGCCTTTGAGGTCAATTCAATTCCTGCAATTCCTGACGTATGTAGATATTCACCGGAAACAACAATTACAAAAGCCGTTGCAGAACCAACAATTACAGTATCAACAAACGGCTGAAGCATGGCAATAAAAGCTTGCGCCACTGCATTATTAGTCTTAACTGCAGAAAAAGCAATCGGTGCAGTTCCTAAGCCTGATTCATTTGCAAACATTGCACGCCTAAATCCCCAAAGCATGCACGCAAACATTCCACCAGCCATAGCTCGAGGTTCAAATGCTTCTTTCAAAATCATCATAACCGTATGAGGCACATGACCAATATTATATAAGCAAACTGCAAACGCAGTCATTACATACAAAGTACACATCACAGGCGTAACTTTTGAAGTAAATTTTCCAATAGCCTTAATTCCACCAATAATTGTAAAATAAGTAATTACCGCAACAATTAAACCTAAAAGCCAACTTTGATTAGCAAAGAAACTGTTTTCTCCGCCGGTAACTTCAGTAATTTGTGTTGTCATAGCATTAATTTGGAACAAATTCCACCCGCCAATCATCGCAAAAACACAACAAATGGCGTAAATTTTAGACAAATGCGGAGCAAATTTCCCGATATATTTGTTATTTTTCAATGCACCTTCAATATAATACATAGGTCCGCCGGCAATAGTCCCGTCAGGATTAACTTTTCTAAACTTCAAACCCAATAATACTTCAGCAAACTTTAACGCCATAGAAAAGAACCCTGCCATAATCATCCAAAAGATAACTCCAGGTCCGCCAATTGATACGGCTGCTGCAGAACCTGCAACATTTCCAATTCCTGCTGATGCAGAAATTGTTGCCGTTAAAGCTTGAAAAGATGAAACTTCGCCCTTTTTCTTTTTAACACGAATATCTTTATGCTCGTAGTTTTTTGTGATTAATTGTAAAGCGTGCTTAAATCCCCAAACACCAATAAATCTGGTTCTGAATGTAAAATAAAATGCAGCGAACATTAACAGAGCGACCAAAAATTCAATTTTTACACCATGAATGGTCACTGAGCTAAATATAATCCCTGAAATTTTATCGGCTATCGGAGATAAAAATGTATCTATCGCTGTGTCTAAATTCATCATTATAATCTTAACATAAACAAAAAAATTAAGGCAATAAGACATCAAATTGTTACTTAACACCTTATTACCTTAACAACTAATTAATATTTTTAATACGTCATTTGCCAATTGTCATTCAAAATACGACCAAAACATCCTGCAGGCCATGTTTGCCCAACGCAAGTAGAATTTACACGTTGAACTTCAAGAGTAGACGAGCATATTCCTGCGGTTTTACATTCAGGTGTAACTACATCATCTAAAGTTCCATCATTAAAATAATAAAACAAGAAGAAATCACGCCCAGCTATATTTGGACCTTTTGCACCATTAATATCAACATACATATAACCGTAAGGATAACTAACATTCCCCGCAGAATAATCTATAAGCCCATGTAACCCAATTGCAGCACCATCTGCTAAAACAAACGAAGAAGACCACCAATTTGCTTCTGCAGTTTTAATTGAAGAACCTGTAGTAGAGCGATATTCTGATGCAAAGCAAGGTGAAAAATTATTTCCACAATCCTGAACAACTTTGAAATAGTTTTTAAATGTTTCAGTCGCCTGTTCTGTAGTATTCAAAAGTCCAGTTTCTTTCAAATTCAAAGCATTTCGATCTGTCATCATTTGTTGAAACACCTGTGACATCTCATTATAAACCTTATGCAATTGAGTTACATAACTTTGACGTTGATAATTTTGCATTA
>OJML01000900.1_pt1 | contig 16501 bp, 15 predicted proteins | sample 1597221 | NCBI WGS metagenome assembly OJML01 (sample SAMEA2452123, study PRJEB22498) | human gut metagenome | biome: human feces; feature: human gut; material: feces | place: Australia | collected 2012 | reverse complement strand
ACTCATAAATCTACCCTTAATCGTGTATTGGATGATAGTTGCGGATTTTAGGATTAAATAACTTGCCAGAAAGTTATGAACTATGGTTAGTGGGTGACGGCGAACGTCGTTCAATTATTGAGCAGTGTATTAAAGATAATAAACTTGAAGACCGTGTTTTGCTTTTAGGAATTAGAAGTGATATCCCATCTATTTTAAAGTCCGTTGATGTGGTTGTTCAATCAAGCCATTGGGAAGGTTTTGGTCTCGCAGCGGTAGAAGGCATGGCAGCAGGGAAGCCGGTTATCGCAAGTGATGTTGAAGGATTAGCTCAAGTTGTTGAAGGCGCTGGTATACTCTTTCCTTTAGGTGATGACAAAAAACTTGCTGATATAATTAAACAACTTATAGAAGAGCAAACTTACTATCAGCAGGTTGCTGCTAATTGCATGGAACGGGCAAAAATGTTTGACATTCAGAAGATGGTGGATGCCTATAATAAAGTGTATTTAGATTTAGTGTAAAATTACACATGTTTGCTATTTATGCAATGAAATAATATTTTTAATACGATTGGGTGTCTTTAGTATATGGAAATAAATTTGAATGTTTAACCATCTCACAGTCTATGAGTTTTTATAGTAAGCTATATTATTCGCTGCTTGTTACTTTATTTTTCTCTGGTCTTTATGCTTTAAGAAGCGATGTAGAAGATTACGTAAGTACAATGTGGGTAGGCGAGTTGTTTGAGTATATATATAAAGCATGTACTACAAATAGCTTGTTCAATTTTCTATTCACCTTAACACTAGCTTCGTTCTTCTTTATTATAGGTAGGAAAATATACCAGAGTAAAGGTTGTGTGGTGAGATGTATAGGTTACGTTTTTGCAATAGTATATCTTTTTAATAATAATCATTGGGTATTTCCAAAGGTGTTTTTCATTGATGTTGATTATGAAGCCTTTTGGATTATATCATTGATAGCATTACTTATTATTGATATAATAGCAATTGCTAGAGAACGGCTTTCTGTGGCAAAAGATAATATTGATACTTCTTGGGTGGATGACCAAAAGGGGTATTGCATGGATGCTGTATATAGCAAGCACAGAGAAACGGGGTGGGATAATTATGTAGATGATTTGTTGGCGCTTATGCCCCAGAGCCGCTTAAAGAATGAATCGTTGGCTATCGGTATTTCAGGATGTTGGGGAAGTGGTAAAACTTCATTCATTAGGAATATGCAGCAGCGTATGAGCACTAACTATCGTGTGGTGTCATTTAATCCTTGGACGTGTACAGATAAAGAGCAGATTATATCTCAGTTTTTTGAGTTGATGCGTAATCAGACGGAAGATAATGATGAGTCATTGCAAGATGCAATTCAAAAGTATCGCGATATTGTGCTTGATGCTGACATCCATCCTTCACTTACTTTTCTAGCTAAGATACTTCCATATAGTAATAAGAATGAAACACTTGAATCGCTTAAGAATAAAATTGAAGAGGCAATAACTACAGATGGAGTAAAGCCATTTGCTATTTTTATTGACGACCTCGACCGGTTGGAAGGTAATGAATTGTTTGAGGTGTTACGACTCATCCGTATTACTGCAAACTTCCGTAATGTGATATTCATCGTTGCCTATGATCGCGATTATATCTGCAATGTATTAAATGAATCGAAAAACATAAAACGTGCAGAAGAATATATCCAGAAGATTTTTCATTTAGAGGTTTCTTTGCCAAAGTTTGAGGATGAGACATTGCTTGATGTTTTTATGGAGGAGATTGTTCGTATATCTTCGCTTAACGAAAGACAAGCGACAAGACTTAGACGATTAGTTATGCAGTTGCTCAATGTTGATGGATTGTCATTCACAGATCTTATCCCAAACTTCAGACAGGCACGGCGATTTGCTAATATTTTTTCTTTAAATTTCAAGTCTATTCTTGCTCATACGAAAGAATTTGTTGTGAGGGATTTCATAGGAATAGAGCTATTACATTTTGCATTCCCGGATATACACCGTACATTGATGTATAAGCCGATGACTCTATTGAAACAACGTACAGAAACGTTGAGTAAATCAAGATTGTTTGTTTATGAGAGTGATGGCAATACTCCAAGTGACAAACTTTTAAAAAGACTGTTTTCCAACAATAGCGAGACAGAATACACTCCTAGGGAAATTCGTTCGCCACTTAGTTATGCAAATTATTTTTGCTATCGTCTACCTAAAAATGTCATTGGTGCCACAGAATTTGAAATGCTCATGATTGAAGACGATATTGATACAGTCAGAAAAGGCATCCACTCATGGATGCAGAAAGGAGATTCGTTAAAATCTCTATATGAGCACTTCAGAAGTTACTCTATGCATGAATATAAGGAAATAAAGGTTATGCGCAATTATATATGTGCGTTATTAGAGTTTATCCCCATGTTGAATGAGAAAGGTATTCAAGAAATAATTTCAAATAGGTATTGGATACGTACTGGGGTTGATATAGATGAATTGCGAAAACAATTAATCTCATTATTTGAATATTCTATCAGTAAAGGAAAGAATCTCAAAAATATTAATTGCTTATTATCTAATCTTTATAATGGGTATCCAGAAGACTATGAACCCGATGAAACAGCATTGGATTTACTTGCGGAAGTACAACTTATTGAACTTGCAGGTAAGTCGCTTGCTAAATATATAGAGATAAATGGCAGACCTATACCAAGTCAAATCTCCAAGAAGGATTCTTTATTCAATAGATTTCTTAAGTCGGGTTGCTATGTTCAAAGTTATTATATGGAAGGTGACGAATATGTAGGTTCTAATTCTAATCTAATGTGTAATGAATTGATAAAGCAATATGAAGATATGGAAGCTGATTATGCTACTTTCTGTGATTTTATTAAACCATACTTAATAAAGACAAATGATCCCTCAGAAGAGGAATACGAAGCACAGATTATAAAAGCCGATATATGTTCAATTTTTGATAGATATCTTTTATTTGAGGAATTTGTACATAAAACGTTCAGCCATAATGAAGAGATAGAAAAGAAACTTAAATACATAAGAAATATAATGTCTTGAGACAAAATATAATGTTAATCCCCAATCGATCATTAGGGGTCATAAAAAATAATACAATAAACGGTCTAATGACCGTTTGAGGTTAATAGATGATTATAAGAATATGACACGCAACAAACACAAGATAATTCGCTCTGTCACTGTGTCCCAATCCTTAGGCTTCTGTCGTGAGGTGATGATAAAGATGCGGGCGATGGGGTTTTGGGGACAAAGAGTATAAAAAATTATATAAAAAACGCTTTGGCTTAATAATATAAATTACTAACTTTGTCAACAAAAATATATGGCAGATATTAGGCTTGCTTTTAGAATGGTGCATATTGACAATATCGACCATATTGTCAAGTATGGTTTTGTGCATAAGAATTCTTCTTATGCAAGTTCTAATTATGTGTCTATTGGTGATGTAACGGTAATTGCAAGCAGAATTGAGCGTCAATATAATGGAGTAAGTTTAAGTGAATGTATACCATTTTACTTTGGACCACGTTCACCTATGCTTTATGTTATTCAGCATGGATTTAATGGCGTAAAACAGTATAATGCTGAGGATATAGTATATTGTGCAATAGCTTTGAAAGATATTATAGTAAGTGATATCGATTGCTTCTTTTCGGATGGTCATGCATTGAATAGGATGACAAAGTTTTATCCAAAGTCTGAGCTTGACAGAATAAATGACATTATTAAATATGAGGATGTTTACACCAAATATTGGAAAGATAGTGGCCCATTTGATGATACGAAAAGAAGAAAAGAAGCAGAACTCTTGGTGAAGGATGAAATTCCGCCAGAATATATCAGAGGTTTTGTTGTTTATAATACTAATGCTAAAAAACAACTTATAGACAAAGGAATCTCTGAAGATAAGATAGTGGAGAAAAAAGATTATTACTATTAAATTTTAAGATATGATTCGATTTCTAAAAGGAAACCTGTTAGAAAGTGATGCCCAAGTCCTTGTCAATACAGTGAATACTGTTGGGGTTATGGGTAAGGGGATTGCTTTGCAGTTTAAAGAAGCATATCCTAATAATTATCTGAAATATCGTAAGGCTTGTAAAAACAATGAAGTATGTGTTGGGAAGATGTTTGTAACACATGATATTTCTTTATATAAAGGTGAGAAAATCATTGTTAATTTCCCTACCAAGACTACTTGGCGTAAACCTTCAGAATATTCATATATTCGAGAAGGTCTTGTGGATTTGCGTAAACAAATAGAAGCAAATCGTTGGAAGTCTATAGCAATTCCACCATTGGGTTCGCATAATGGTGGATTAGAATGGATTGTCGTAAAGCAGATGATATTAGATGCTTTGGCAGACTTGGATTGTGATATTATTCTTTATGAGCCTTCGGATGCAATAGTAGAGAAGATGAAAGCTGAAAGGGTAAAACTAACGCCTGCTAGAGCAATGCTTTTATATATGTTGTGCAAAATGAACTCGGAGGGAGAATTTGCTTCGGAATTCGCTTCAGAAAAGGTTGCTTATTTCTTGCAGAAGTTTGGTGCTGAAGACAGTTTTAAGCTAACCTTCAAAAGGTATTATTATGGTCCGTATTCTGGCAAAGTTAAATATGTGTTGCATTATCTGAATGGCAGCTATATCAAAGGTGTCGGTGATATGCAACAGAAACCATTCGACTATATATGGCTTGCTCCAGACACAAGAGAAGTAATAGAAGAATATCTTTCAAAGAAAGAGAATGTTGAATACAAAAAGATCTGTGATAAGACCTCTGCTTTCTTGTCAGGATATTATTCAAATTATCTCTTGGAGTTGTTGTCAACTGTTGACTTTATATTGTCTACCAAAGAAGAATTACGCAATTGGCTGACTATGGACAGATGTGACATCATAAGTAGTGTAGAGGAGTCTATAGCAGAATGGAGCGAACGCAAGAAACAATTGTTCAATGATAGACAATATATTGATATGGTGGTAGAGCATCTGAAGGAAGGCTTTACTACTAACGCATAATTGTATACTTTTTTAATAGACTTATAAGGTAGGTATTCCAGATATGGAGTATCTACCCTAAGTGGTATTGTTTTTTAATAAATTTGATTTCTATTATATTATGACTCGCAACAAACACAAGATAATTCGCTCCGTCACTGTGTCCCAATCCTTGGGTTTCTGTCGTGAGGTGATGATCAAGATGCGGGCGATGGGGTATGAGATGGTGGCTGTTACGTCGCCTGGACCTGAGCTTGATGAGCTTAGGGATAAGGATGGATTCCATTGTGTGGAGGTGCCTATGCAGAGGCATATCTCTGTGGTGAACGACTTGAAGTCGCTCGTCAAGATGATTTGTGTATTCCGCAAGGAGAAACCTCAGGTGGTGCATTCGATGACTCCAAAGGCTGGAATGATTTGTATGGTGGCTGCATGGCTGACTCGTGTGCCTGTGCGCATCCATACTTTCACCGGTCTTGTGTGGCCTACGGCTACTGGGCTGAAGCGAAAGATACTGATGATGACCGACTGGCTTACTTGTGCTTGTGCAACACATGTGATTCCTGAGGGACAAGGAGTGCTTAATGACCTAAAGAACGGTGGCATAACAAAGAAGCCTATGAAGGTATTGGGCTATGGTAATGTGAAGGGTGTTGATATGGAGCGATTCTCTCCTGCTCGTTTTAAAGCAACAAAGAATCCTGATGTGTTTACATTCGTGTTTGTAGGTCGCATAGTGGGTGACAAGGGTATCAATGAGCTGGTTGAGGCTTTTGTAAAGTTGCACGATAAGCATAAGAATACAAGACTTGTGTTGGTGGGCAACTATGAGCATAATCTTGACCCTGTGAGTGACAAGACTCGTAAGCTTATTGACTCTAATGACGGTATTGATGCCTGTGGACCTAAGTATGGCGATGATTTGCTGCAGATGTATGTGAATGCCGATTGCTTTGTGATGCCAAGTTATAGAGAGGGTTTCCCTAATACTGTGCTTGAGGCTGGTGCTATGGGACTGCCATCTATTGTTACAGACATTAATGGTAGCCGTGAGATTATCGAGAACGAAAAGAACGGTTTGATAGTTCCGTCGAAGAATGCAAATGCTCTGTATGATGCTATGGAGCGTATGCTGACGGATGACAAGGCTCGTGAAATAATGAAGAGCAATGCACGGGAAATGATAGCGTCAAGATTTGAAAGAGGGTTTGTGCAGAAGTGCCAGATTGAGTTCTATAAAAGAATTTTGAATTAGGAATTTTGAGTATTGAATTGTTCGCTGCTTCGCATGCGATTGTGAATTATTCAATTTTGAATTTGGCATAAGGATTCGTGGATAATTCTTGGTAATTCGTGACAAAAGACTGCGTGGGGGCATAGTCACGAATTATCATGAATTAATCATAAATATTTATTGTGTTATTCGGGTGATTCGAGTGATTCGTGTTCTATGAAAGAGTTTTGAGTTTTGTAATCGGCTTTGCCGCTTGCCAGAGCAAGAATGTTGAGTTTTTCAGTCGTGAATTATCGTGAATTTACCAGAAATTATATCACGAATTGAATTTATGAGTAATTTGTGGTAATTACTTCCTTACAGTCAGTGGGTCCAAGGACAAATCTCATGACAAAAAGAACTTCATGCTTGCAGAGTGGTGTTTCGGTCATGAATTATCGTGAATTATCCGGAAATTTTACCACGAATTGAATTTAAGGGTAATTAACGGGCAATTTATGGACATTCGCGTTCAGAAGAATAACATTAATCTATTTGTAAATCTATGCTTTTTTTTGAACTGTTGCAAATATCTGTTGGTACACGTCAAGGGTTGTCGTTTACGCCTTCTGCCGAGGAATGGGGGGAGGCTTTTGACAATGCTAAGAGACAGGCTTTGGTTGGCGTATGCTTTAGAGGTGTGCAATGTGCTGTGAAGAACGATAATAGCAAGGTGGTTAATCTACCGCTCAAGCTGAAGATGGAATGGCTTGCTATTACTGCCGGTATTCAGAAACGTAATGAGGTGATGAACCATAGGTGTGCCGAACTGTATGGGTTGATTAAGGCTGATGGATATGAGTCGTGTGTGCTTAAAGGGCAGGCGGTGGCTATGTATTATGATGCTGATAGCGATGCCGACGAAACCGACCGTATGAGTTTGCTCAGACAGTCGGGCGATATTGACATGTGGATGGTGGGGGATGTAGAAGAGGTGATACGTTGGGCACGAGATACTGACACGATGTACTATTACGACTATCATCATGCCGACCTTAGTCTGTTTCCTGATACAGAGGTAGAGTTGCACTATCGTCCGTCAATAAGTCGTAACCTTTGGCGCAATACTCGTTTGCAGAAATGGTTTAGGAATGAGGGACTACACCATATTATATATAATGAGCAACTGGAGTGCTGTGTGCCAGACAATGTGTTCAGCTTGATATTGACTCTAAATCATAACCTATGGCATTTGCTGTATGAGGGTGTCGGCTTGCGTCAGATGATGGACTTGTACTATGTAGCTCGTTCAATGCAATCGTCTGATGAAGTATCACGCTTATTAAGTCGTTTCCAACTTGAGTCTTTTGCTTCTGCTTCTGCATGGGTGTTATGGTATCTGTTTGACGGATCAGCCGACCACTCATTGTTTGTCTCCGAACAGTCACCATTGCCAGCTCCTAATGAACGTTTAGGAAGATTCTTGCTCGACGAGATTATGAAGGCTGGCAACTTTGGGCATCACGACGAACGATTAAAATCTGAACGTTACTCTTCACGCACCCGACTTATGATGCAATGGTTTCGTCATACCATGCGACTTGTAAGATACTTCCCAGTAGAAGTGGCATGGACTCCATTAGGTATATTGCGCATATCAATGTGGAGACGGTGGAGGTATAGCGCGATGCGCAATGTTGAGTTTTGAATGTTAAGTGTTGAGTTATTCGCTGCTACGCATGCGATTGTGGGTTAAAACTAAGATATTAATGTCAGATTAATGATCCATTAACGACCATTAATGTTATTGAGAATAATAAAAACAAATCTTTATATGTACAAACATTTTTTTAAACGATTCTTTGATTTTTGGATTGCGCTTGTAGCATTGATTTGTATAAGTCCAATCTTAATTGTATTTACTATTTGGCTTCATTTCGCCAATAAAGGTGCTGGTGCCTTCTTCTTTCAAGAACGACCTGGAAAGAATGGAAAGATATTTAAGGTGATTAAGTTTAAGACGATGACGGATGAAAGGGATGCGGAAGGTAATCTGTTGCCTGATGCAGACAGACTGACAAAGGTTGGTAGCTTTGTTCGTTCCACTTCGATTGATGAATTGCCTCAGTTGATTAATGTGCTGAAGGGTGATATGGCGTTGATAGGGCCTCGTCCGCTTTTGGTGCAATATCTTCCATTGTATAGCAAAGAGCAAGCTCGCCGTCATGAGGTTAGACCAGGTATATCTGGTTGGGCACAGTGTCATGGACGCAATGCTATCTCATGGACGGAGAAATTTAAGCTTGATGTGTGGTATGTTGACCATTGTTCTTTGATTACTGACTTGAAGGTGATATTCATTACTATAAAGAAGGTGCTTTGTCGTGAAGATATAAATACCACGACTGGTAAGTCAGCAACAATGGAGTATTTCAATGGTCATAATTAAAAACTATCCCATTATGTATTTATTCGGAGCAAGTGGTCACGGTAAAGTGGTTAAGGATATATTGAATGCCAATGGTATCAAGGTAGAGGCTTTTGTGGATGACGACCCTAATGTGAATGAATGTGGAGGTCGTCCCGTATTGCATGATGCAACGGGACTTTCGCCTATGATTGTGAGCATTGGAGTGAACAGAATACGCAAAATGATTGTGGAGAGACTGAAGGCAAACAATTCTGCTATTAAATTTGCAACAGCCATTCATCCTTCTGCAGTTATTTCGCCTTCAGCCAAGATTGGTGAAGGAACAGTGGTAATGGCAGGAGCTGTTATTAACGCTGATGCTGTAATAGGTAATCATTGCATTATCAATACAGGAGCTACCGTAGATCATGATTGTGTGATTGAAGACTATTGTCATGTTGCTCCTGGTGTGCATGTAAGTGGTGGTACACATGTGGGTGAAGGTACTTGGATTGGTGTTGGATCATCTGTAATACAATGCTTAAATATAGGCAAGAACTGCATGATTGGTGCAGGAAGCGTAGTGGTTAAGGATATACCTGATAATGTGACGGCATTTGGATGTCCTGCAAAAGTAATCAAAAATCATGAGTAACTCCTGTTCTGAAATACATTAGTATGGATTGCCATCAAGAATCTCCATCATTTGAGCGGCCGTAATGACTTGTGGGGTTCTTGGAAAATGCTTAAGGTTACCAGTGACAAGGAACGAGTCCTCCTTACTTAAAGAGACTTCGTAGAACACACGGTCGTCTTCGTCAGGCATATCACCATCAAATGGAATACGTTCAGAATGTACTCCGCATTTCTTTATATACTCAAGAATTGTATTAATTTGCTCTTCGCTTATCTTGAATTTGGGACGATGCAGAACTTCGTAATATTCGGAAAGAATTTCTTCATTGAAAACTGGAATGATCCTGTTTTGAAACACATTAGCAACAACTTTTACCGTTGCAGCCAGAGGATTCTTGCTTATTCTTGCAGATACAAGAATATTAGTGTCAATTACCGCATACACCATTGTTGCGCTCCTTTCTTAATCGTCTGACTTCGTTTATCTCTGCGTTAATCTCATCTAAAGTCATTTCAGGCTCATTGCTGTTTTCCGCATCAGCACGTAGTTTGTTGAATACATTCAATGCTTTTTCTCTAATGTCATTCTCAGAGTCCGCAGAAATAGTGAAAGGGATTTTTCGGCAACGTATCACAGCCTTAACAAAAATGTTGATGGCTGTGTTTGCACTCATGCCAAATTGAGCGCATAATTCATCGAAAATAGCTTTTTGTTGGTTGTCCAAACGGACTGTCATAGATGTCTGTGCCATAGTGAGTACTTTTTAAAGTTAAACAATTCTTTATTATTATGATGCAAATATACATCATAGTGACGTAAATACCAAATTTTTAAATATATAATTTTTCAATTATGGAAAGAAAAACAATTTACTTGTGTCTTGCCCATATGAGTGAGGCTGGTTTGGAACAGAAGTATGTTAAGGAGGCTTTCGACACTAACTGGGTGGTGCCGATGGGTCCTAACGTGAATGCTTTTGAAAAGGACTTGAAGAAGTTTGTCTGTAGTCAAACTTCCAATGAGGAATTAGGAGTTAGTAATGTTGATTTAGACCGTGAGGTGGTTTGCTTGAGCGCTGGTACTGCTGCTGTTCACTTGGCTTTGATTGGTTGTGGTGTTAAGGCTGGTGATGAGGTGCTGGTGCAGAGCTTTACATTCTGTGCTTCGAGTCATCCTATCACTTATCTTGGTGCCAAGCCTGTGTTTGTAGGTTCGGAGGGTGAAACATGGAATATGGATCCGTCTTTATTGGAAAAGGCTATTATAGACCGTAAGGAGAAAACTGGTAAATATCCGAAGGCTATTGTGCCTGTAGCTCTGTATGGTATGCCTTACCGTATTGATGAGATTATGGCTATTGCCGACAAGTATGGCATTCCTGTGGTGGAGGATGCTGCTGAGGGTATGGGCTCACGCTTCGATGGACAGGTGTTGGGTACATTCGGCAAGTATGGTGTGCTGTCGTTCAACGGCAACAAGATGATTACCACTTCGGGTGGTGGTGCGCTGATTTGCCGTAATGCAGAGGATGCCAATGAGGTGATGTGGTATGCTACTCAGGCTCGTGACGCTTATCCTTACTATCAGCATACGGCTATCGGTTACAACTACCGCATGTCGAATGTATGCGCTGGTATCGGTCGCGGTCAGATGACTGTGCTTAACGACCATATTGCTCACCACAAGCATGTGCAGAAGCTCTACGAAGAACTGTTGAAGGACATCCCTGGTGTACATATCCACAAGCAACCTGAGGACAAACGCTACGATGCCAACTTCTGGCTTTGTGCTGCCACATTGGATGCTGACGTGAAGATTCAAGGACAAGAGAACGCCTATAAGGAAGTTATTAAGACTGCCGTAGGTGGTGCTGCCGGTGTTATCCACGCTGTTGACTCGGCTACTACTGATTGTCAGCCTAACGAGAACGTGGAGGCATTGCGTGTGTTTATGCTCTCGAAGAAGGTGGAGTGTCGCCCCGTGTGGAAACCTATGCACAAGCAGCCGGTATATGAGGGTGCTCCGGTATATACCAATGGGGTAGAGGAAGAACTCTTCAAGGTTGGCTTCTGCTTGCCAGCTGGTCCGTATGTAACGGATGATGATGTTCGCTATATTGTAGAGTGCATCAAGGAGGCAATAGTACGATAATGGATAAAGTTGCAGAGACAAAGCTAATATGAATAAAAAAGAGGTAACTATCTGATGTTCAGATAATTACCTCTTCTGTGGAGCTGGTGGGATTCGAACCCACGTCCAAACAGGGAAACCATATGCTTTCTACATGCTTATTCCAGCCTTCGGTTTTCGTGCTGCGACAAGACCTGGACCACCAATCGCAACCTTATCCTCTAAAACTTCATCTTAGCATCGAGGCATACACAGACTATTTCCGATTTACCTGCACCGCTTGACCCTTAGATTCGGAACAACATCCTTGGAGCGATGTCTCGTTTCGCCAACCTTGTGGCGGAATAAAGCTAATCTACTGTACTTCGATTAAGCAGCGAGAGCGTAGTTGTTTTCGCCAATTAAATTGTTGATCACTCAGATTAAGGAGCTAGCCATCGAGGCTCCGCATGCTTACATACCATTTCATCCCGCTGTCAAATCCAGTCAACCCCGAGATGTTGTATATTAACTTTGCAAAGTTAATACAAATGACTGAAACTGCAAAATAAAATGGCAGGATTTTGCATGCGTGTGGAATTCCCCACGTTCAATCTTACTGAATATGGGGTATCTATTTATCACTCCAAATACCGGATGAACCTCATTTTTATTGCGAATTGTTCACGTTCTTCGAAGGAATTAACTATATTTGCATAATTAATATTATTTATTATAGACGTGTCACGATGGACTGCAGTGAACGTTAATGATAAGAATACTTGAATATGATAAAAGATATAATGAATCACAACGCTGATGCAGTGGCGGGACAGAAAGAAATGGATGCGCTGAGGAAGTACTTCCCTCAGTGCTTTCATGCTGACGGCGAATTTGACATAGAGGCTTTCAAGGCTGCATTGCCTGGAGGAACTACCATTACTGACGAGACCAGCGGTTTCAACTGGTTGGGCAAGAACTATGCCCGTATGCTTACCAACATGGACACCACTACGCTTATCCGCCCTGATGAGGAGCACAATGCGAAACCGGAGAACAAGGACAGCCAGAATGTATATATCAGCGGCGACAATCTGGACGCCCTGCAGCATCTGGTGAAGTCGTACAGCGGCAAGGTGAAGGTGATTTATATCGACCCTCCTTACAACACAGGCTCTGACGGCTTTGTGTATAATGACAAGTTCAATTTTACTGCCGAGGATCTTGCTAAACGCTTGGATGTAAGTTCTGAGCGTGCCGAGCGCATACTTTCCATGACCCGTCGTGGAAGTGCCAGCCATGCCGCTTGGCTAACCTTCATGCTGCCACGCCTGTCCTTCGCCCGCGACCTGCTGACTGACGATGGCGTGATTTTTATATCCATTGATGATAATGAACAGGCAAATCTGAAGAAGCTGTGCGATGAGGTGTTTGGAGAGGAAAATTTTGTGGGACAGATTATTTGGAAGAATGTTACAGACAATAATCCGACACAGATAACGTCCGAACATGAATATATTTTATGTTATTGTAAAGATAAACAACAAATAACTGCTGCTTGGAAATCAAAAGTAAGTGATATCAAGGATATTCTTATAGAAAAAGGTAAAGAGTTGAATTCCAAATTCAAAGGCCAAAACTTGCAACAAATATGGAAAAAATGGTTTAAAGAGCATAAGTCTCAATTGTGTCCACTTGATCGATATAAATATATTGATGATGGTGGTGTCTATACTGGTAGCCAAAGTGTCCACAACCCTGGCAAAAATGGTTATCACTATGATATTATACATCCTGTAACCAAGAAAGTCTGTAAAGAACCGCTTATGGGGTATCGCTTTCCTGAGGAATCTATGAGGAAAATGATAGATGATGGTCGTATATTGTTTGGTGAAGATGAGACTAAACTTGTTGAAATCAAGGTTTATGCTTCGGAATATCAAGACAAGTTTTCAAGCGTGTTTGAATATGATGGACGTACTGCTGCAAATGAATTGCGAGTATTGTTCCCTGAACATAAGCAGATATTCAAAAATCCAAAGCCCACTTTTCTAATTGAGCACATTCTTTCTTTTATGGATTTAGGGGAAAGCTATGTGGTTGATTTCTTTGGAGGCAGTAGTACTACTGCTCATACAGTACTTGAGTTGAATTTCCGAGATAATGGTAATCGCAAATATATCCTCGTCCAGCTTCCCGAGCCATGCAAGCCAGACAGCGAAGCAGCCAAGGCTGGCTATACGACCATTGACGAAGTTGGCATGGAGCGCATCAAGCGAGCCGCCAAGAAGATAAAGGCAGACAATCCGCTTTTTGCTGGCGACCTTGGCTTCAAGCATTACACCTTGGAAGAGCCGAAGGAGGACGCATTGCTGCTGATGGAGAAGTTCGATCCCTCTAAAGACTTCTTCTCTCCGTTAGGAGTTGAAGATTTCGGCGTTGAGACCGTTCTTCGCACATGGCTCGTCGCTGACGGCTATGGCTTGACCGAGGATGCTGAGGAAGTGATGCTTGGCGATTATAAAGCCTACTGGAAGGATGACCACCTCTACATGATCTGTCCAGACCATGACTTCAACGAAAGCAGCATAGCCGCATTGATGGATAAGTATAATGGTGAGCCGTTCTCTCCACACAACATCGTGATTTTCGGCTACAGCTTCGGCTTCACCCATCGTGAGGAACTGCAGAAAAACCTCCGCACGCTGAAGGACGGCAACAAGACATTAACAGTGAACATTGATGTAAGATATTAAAAGACGATATACAATGTATCTAAAGAAATTACATATCAGCAACTTCCGTTGCTTCCGCGACTACACCATAGAGTTCGCACCTGGTGTAACCGTACTGTTCGGTAAGAATGGTTCGGGCAAGTCTACATTGATACATGCTATACATAAGGCGTTGAGCTTCGCTTTTTATAAAGATACAAAGCGAGAGGATGCTCTGAACCTTGGAGCTGGCTTTCCAGAGATAAAACATAGAAATTTCGACAAAAAAGAAGATGTAATTAGAGATGTTGAAACTGGCTATACAGTACCATTTATCAATATTCATGCAGAAGCTAATGTTTTAGATGTTGATTTGGCATGGGATATGTATGCCTCGACATCTACATATAATGTTCAACCATCGAAATTTTTTGCTGCGAGATATTTATTTGAAGATAGAGTTAAAAGTTCAGATTCTTTTCCTGTATTCGCTTATTTCTCAGATAGTTTTCCTCATTTGTCTGACAAAGCCGACAAGTTGACAAAGAGTCAGTTGGACCTTCGTAATCTGGGCTATTTGGGATGGGATGATGAGACTGCATATTCAGACCTTTGGATTACAAGATTAACTAAAATCTGGACAATATGGAATAGAGCTAAGCAAAAAGAGACTCAAGAAGTTTTTGCTTTAGCGACAAGCGATAAGCTCAAGCATGAAGGCAAAATTACCGATGAAGAATATCGCGAAGACTTTGATTTGCATGAGGCAAAACTTGCTAATGCACATAAGGAGTTGGCACTATATGATCCGGAGGTGTTAGCCATCAGAGATTGTCTTGTTGCATTTTCAAAGAAGCTTCCAGGAATAGATGTGCTGGATTTCTTTGTCAGCGTCTATGAAGAAGATGGACTCTGTCTGGAAACTAAGGATGGACAGAACCCACCATTCGAGAAGTTGCCAGCTGGTTACAAGCGTATTTTCTATATGGCTCTTGACATAGCTTACCGTTCATATATTCTAAATGGAACTACTGATTCTGAAGGCATCGTTGTCATTGATGAAATCGATCTGCACTTGCATCCTGCATTAGAGCAAGTAGTTCTCCAGTGCTTCCAAGAAACCTTCCCAAACATTCAGTTCGTTGTATCTACACATTCACCATTGGTGTTGACGGATATAGATACTGTTACTGGCAGAAACAAGGTGATGCGTATGACTCCTGCGTGCGATGCTCCAGAGGAATGCCGCAATATACATGGTATAGACTACAATCAGATGTTAGAAGAGATTATGGATGTGCGCAAGCGCAAACCAGAGATTCAAGAACTCTTCGACAAGGCATGGGATGAAGTGGCTGAGAAAGATATACAGGCAGCAAAGGCTACTGTAGCTGAGCTCGAAGCAAAGACTCCAGCCGACCAAATAGAATTGGTACAACTGCGTGCTGTCATTAACCGAATAGAAATTATTGGCAAATGAGGTACATAGAGAAACACTTTGACGCTCCTGTCATCATTCAGCACGAGCATGAACTGGCATCAGCGAATCTTGACGAAGCAAACCTTCTGAAAAGAAAGGAGACTGAGACGCTTGACGGCAATATACTCTATAAAGAGCAGATAAGGAGTAAGGAATATATTCCACATTGGAAGGACTTACAGGTTCAGATGTGTCAAGACCAAGGTGGAGTATGTTGCTATTGTGGTCTGAAACTTCAATTTCCAGATACGCAGCATTATAGTGTTGAACACGTTCTGCCAAGAAGTAAGTTTCCTGAGTTGGTTGGAGAATACAAGAACCTGCTGCTATCTTGTCACAGCTCAGAGTTAGAACGGGCACAGTTGAAAGAAACGATTCACAGTAAGAAGGAAAGAAAAAATACTCTTCATTGTGATGAATTTAAGGATAATAAAGAATTGCATTATAGTCCTTTACAAGCAGATTGTGCTTTACACTTTTCATATAAACTAAATGGTGAAGTGAAAGGGAGGGACGAGAAAGCAGAAGAGGATATTGAAACTCTTAACTTGAATTGTCATAGTCTGAAAGAAAGAAGGCGCAAACAGATGCTGGTTTATTCTTTTTTGGCGACAGACCCCAAAGAAATGCTTGATGTAGATTCTTTGAAAGCATATCGCCAAAAAGTGGAAAAACGTGATGCAAATGGGAATCATAGCGAGTTCTATTTTGTTATTGCAGATTTACTGGACCAACTTCTCCCTATAGTATAAGTTAAGATGGAATTAAAACTTGAAAACAATCTCGCACATCAGACAATGCCTGTTGATGGCGTTGCTGTTGTGGTGGAGGCCTCTATACAAGGTAAGCGTATCCGCGATGCAGCCTTGTCCATATTTTTTTATCTCTTTACCTT
>OJML01000893.1_pt1 | contig 16593 bp, 7 predicted proteins | sample 1597221 | NCBI WGS metagenome assembly OJML01 (sample SAMEA2452123, study PRJEB22498) | human gut metagenome | biome: human feces; feature: human gut; material: feces | place: Australia | collected 2012 | reverse complement strand
GGATGGGCAGTAACGGCTACGGTCTGTATTGCTATACCAGCGATAAAAACGGAAAAACTCAAGTGAAGTCGTATACCACCAACAACGGACTTGCCAACAACATCGTTAAAGGTATTGTAGAAGATAACCAGGGCATGCTGTGGATAGCTACCGATAACGGACTCTCTATCTTCAATCCTAAGACAGAGGCATTCTGCAGTTTCTCCCGTGAAGATGGTCTGATCAGTTCACAGTTCTATTTCAATGGAGCCATCCGCAATGACAAGGGAGAGATATTCCTGGGCACCGATATGGGTATGATGGCCGTGAAGGGCGTAAACCGTTCTGTGCATCAGACGGGTAAGTTGTGCTTTACCGAACTTCTGGTAGATAACCAGCCAGTTTTTGCCGGCAGCGATTATCTGGAAAAAGACATCTCCATCGCCAGAAAGTTGCGTATCCATGAGAGTGATAAGTCGTTCACTCTCTTTTTCTCAGCGCTCAATTATGGCAGCGAGACACAGGGCGTGTACCTTTATCGCATGAAGGGATACGAGAATGAGTGGGTTCAACTCAAGGCTGGCCAGCATGGTGTGCGTTATTCCACTCTGCCGGCTGGAGACTATGAGTTTGAGGTGAAATATATCCCATCTATCAATTCCGATAAGGAACAGGTCATCTCTGTAGAAGTAGAGATTACTCCTTATTTCTGGAAGAGCTGGTGGTTTGTTACTCTTATTATAATAGGTATCATCGCCTTGCTCCAATATGCTTATGTGCGCCGTCTCAACAAGATGCGCGAAGAGGAAGTAGAGGCTCTGTACCGTCCTATCGAGGCTGCGATGAAGGAAAGTGATGAACCTGAAAAGCTGCAGAGTCGCATCCAGATGATTCTGCAGAACCAGAAGCGTTATCAGGACAGTCAGAAGAAGAGCATTGAGGTTGACAGGAAGATGGTAGAGGAGAATACGCGTCCATTCATGGAAGAAGTGATGGATGTGATGGAGAAAAACTACGATAATTCTGAGTTCGGAGTTCAGGAACTGGCAGATGCTTTGGGCATATCCCGCAGTGTGCTGAGCAAGAATCTCTCCCAGGAGACAGGCTTGCCAACAGCCCAGTTTATCCGCAACTACCGTCTCGACATCTCGCGCAAGATGATGGCTGATAAAACTTCCAACCGAAATATCACGGAGATAGCCTACCGTGTAGGCTTCAACGATCCGAAGTATTTCACCCGTTGCTTCACCAAGCAGTTTGGTATTTCGCCAACTGCATATAAGGATCAGTTGGATTCTTAGGGTTCAGATATGGCATAGTTCTCCTTGGATTCTTTGAAGAAATAATGTTCCAGGATGTGATTATTTGTTAAGTAAACGAAATAAAATCATGGGGTTGCTTGATATAAGTCAAGTAATCCCTTGTTTTGTATGTGTGGGTACACAACTGGTGGATAAGCACGTAATATCCCTTAAAAATCCACTATTTATGCGTTTGTCCACCTATAAAACCCATTTGTCCACCCAATATAATCTGATTAATTGTACTTTTGCCACTGTAAATGGATTTAGAATTTTTAAATAACCTATATATAGTAATAAAACAACCTAAAAGCATTAAGTTATGAAGATAAGAAAAACTTTGCTTTCGTTTGCTTGGGCTATCATGGTGGCATTAAGTTTCACAGCTTGTGGTGATGACTGGGGCCGGCAGGACGATCCTGCTGGCGGACAGATTTACCCATCTAAGACAACAGTGGCGACTTATGACTTTGAGTATTCAGAAGAGAAACCTGAGTATTCTGACATGATCAGTCACGACGAGTCATGTGAGGTGACCAACGATGAGTCCCTCGCAAGTAATGTATTGCACATCAATGGTAAGGGTGGTGCCAAGATTGCCAATCCTTTCAATGGGGTGAAGTTGCAAAATGGTGCTGCCATCACTTTCGCTGTAAAGATTGATGCAGCTGTAGCTGAGGACGGAACAGTCGCAGATGTTGACTTGACACGCCCTCTTATCTCATTTGGTTCAGATGAGAAGGATGCAGCTGGTAATGATATCAGTGCTCGCTTCTATATCACTGCCAATGGTCAGGTGGTTTACAACAAGCCTACCCAGTTGCAGAGTTTGAACCTGAATGAGAATGACCCTTCTTCTGTGAAGACAGGTATTCTCTCTCCTAACGAGTGGCATTTCGTAGCCCTTCAGCTTTCTACTGAAGGTTACCAGCTCTACGTTGATGGTAAGAAGAGCCTTTCTGGTTATCAGACATCATCAAGTGCTACCTCTTTCCAGTACAAGACCTTGGTTGATTCCATCAACTCTTTACCTTATATATATATAGGTGGAGACAGCAAGTTGACAGCCGAAGAGACCAACACCGTATCTATCGACAATGTTACCCTGATCCGTAACATGATGGAAGAGAAGGATTGGAACAAGACCATTGGTGGTAATGGTGGCGGTGATGAAGCTTTCAAGAATGTAGAGTTTGTGAAGGAGGATGGTACTCCTACTACCGAAATCGGTACTTCTGATTGCTCTGCTGCTTGGTGGACTAGCTTCTCTGACTACTATCGTATTCCTGCAAATGGTTCTATCCACTTGAAGTTTACCAACCATACATCAGGTGCTGGCAACTGGAACAACTGGAACCTCTGTTTGAGTACAGATGATGTACGTAATGGTGGTAATTATTCAGAGTATTTTGTTATCCGTAGCGATGCATTTGGTTGGGGTAGTTCCTATGCCTCTGGAAAGTGGGATAATGAAGGTTATCCTGCCAATGATGATGAATGGGCTGTGTTCCGTCAGAATATGGAGGGTGCCAAGGTAGATATGACCATTTCCCGTTCTGGTACAGATATCAAGGTAGTAGCAGTGGCAACCTGTACAAATGGCAAGGTTTACACCGAAAGATTCACTGCTCCTTGCAATGATGCCAATGAGGTTCTCCGTGCCTTCCTGATTGTTGATGGTTCTTATCTTGTCATGGATACCAACGAGTGTCAGGCACAGACTGCTGTAGAAGTTACAACCAGCGAAATCGGAACTTCTGATTGCTCAGCCGCTTGGTGGACACAATTCTCTGATTATTTCCAGATTCCTTCCGGTGCTTCATTGCACCTCGGTTTCACCAACCATACATCAGGTGGTGGTAACTGGAACAACTGGAACCTCTGTGTCAGCACCGATGATGAGCGTGCTGGTGGTAATTATTCAGAGTATTTTGTTATCCGTAGCGATGCATTTGGCTGGGGTGGTTCTTATGCCTCAGGAAAGTGGGATAATGAAGGTTATCCAGCCAATGATGATGAGTGGGCTGAGTTCCGCCAGAATATGGAGGGCGCCAAGGTAAATATGACCATTTCCCGTTCTGGTACAGACATCAAGGTGGTAGCTGTAGAGACCTGTACTAACGGCAAGGTTTACATCGAGAGATTTACTGCTCCTTGTAGTGATGCCAATGAGATGCTCCGTGCCTTCCTAATCGTTGATGGTTCTTATCTTGTGATGGATCCTGCAGCTTGCTATATTGGAAAGCCTTTGTATTAAACGGAGGCTGAACTTCAACAATAACATTAATAGAATAAACAATGAACAATAACATATTGCATAAGTTTTTCTTGACCCTGACACTGGTGCTCCTTACTTTAGGAGCATCAGCACAGGTTACCGTATCTGGTAATGTGTCAGATGAATCGGGTGAGCCTATCATCGGTGCTACTGTTATGGAAGCATTGACAACCAATGGTGTTGTTACTGATTTCGACGGTAACTTCAAGATTCAGGTGAAGAACGAGAACGCTACTTTGAAGATTTCCTATATCGGTATGATTGCTCAGAACATCCGTGTTGGCAATCAGCGTAATATCAAGGTGGTTCTCAAGGACGAAAGTCAGAAAATCAATGAGGTCGTAGTCGTTGGTTACGGTCATCAGAAGAAGGAGAGTGTCGTAGGTGCTATCTCTCAGGTAAGTGCCGATGACCTCTTGAATACTCCAACAGCCAACGTAACACAGGCTATTGCCGGTAAGATTCCAGGTGTCGTAACAACCCAGGTATCTGGTGCTCCTGGTGCCGATGATGCTACCATCAACATCCGTGGTCGTGCAACCTTCGCTGGCGACGGTGCTCCATTGGTCATGGTAGATGGTGTAGAGCGTGCTTTCTCTCAGGTTGCTCCTGATGATATCGAGAGTATCTCTGTATTGAAAGATGCTTCTGCTACAGCCGTTTATGGTGTGCGTGGTGCGAATGGTGTCATCCTCGTTACTACCAAGCGTGGTAAGGATATGAAGCCAGAGGTTAGCTTGACCAGCAACTTCATGTGGGGTACCCCAACCCGTAAGCCTCACTATCTGAATTCTTACGACTCAGTTACTCTTCTGGAGGAGGCTCTGAAGAATGATGGTCTTCCATCACAGTATTCAGCTTCTGATATCGATATGTACCGCAAGAGCTGCGCCGGCGAGTTGACTGGTGCTGATGCGCTTCTCTATCCTAATGTAGATTGGTATGATGAGGTGCTCAACAACTGGGCTCCTTCTCAGCGCTATAATGTAAGTGTACGTGGTGGTACGAAACGTATGCGCTACTATGTATCTGGTGAAATCTACAATCAGGGCTCTTTAATCAAGAACCTCAGCCAGGATGCATACGGCAACTCTTCAAGCCCTGGTTACAACCGTTACGCTTTCCGTGCCAACATGGACTTCTTCCTCTCTAAGGATCTGACATTCAGCGTAAACTTCGGTACACGTTTCGAGAACCGTCATGGTTCTAACACCAACGAGAGTTCTACCAACTATGATATCTTCGCACGTATCAACCATACTCCAGGTTGGATCTTCCCTGTATCTTATGAGGTACAGAATGGTGAGACAACCAAGACTCTCTATGGTGGTACTGCCGTATATCAGGACAATGTGGTAGCTGCTCTTTCAAAGGGTGGATACTATCGTGGAACCAATACCATCAATGAGACCAACTTCATTGCAGACTACAAGATGGACTGGTTGACTCCTGGTCTTTCTGCCCGCGGTATGGTTTCATTCGACTATGACTCTTATTATAAGAAGACATTCGGTGCAGCTTTTGCAACCTATGAATTGAACGACCGCAACAACTTTACAAGTGCAGATGCTTATACCAAATATAATGTAGATGGCGACCTGGCTTACTCTAAGGGTTCTTCTACAACTTACAAGCTCTATATGGAGGGTCAGATTAACTACGCCCGCAAGTTTGGTAAGCACGATGTTACCGGTATGGTACTTTACAACCAGAACGACTACCGTTACAACTCAGACCTGGCTAAGCGCTATCAGGGTCTCGTAGGTCGTGTAACTTACGGCTATGATGACAAGTATCTCGCTGAGGTTAACGTTGGTTACAACGGTTCAGAGAACTTCCTCAAGGGCAAGCGCTTCGGTTTCTTCCCTGCATTCTCACTCGGTTGGCGTGTAACTCAGGAAGAGTTTATGAAGCCAACAGAAAACTGGTTGAACAACTTGAAGATCCGTGCATCTTATGGTGAGGTTGGTAACGACGTTTATACCGTAGGTGGTGTAGCTCAGCGCTTCCTCTATGAGGAGAAGTGGAACCAGATTACTAACGATTACTACTTCGGTAACAAGGGTCAGACCGGTATCTTCGAGAGCCAGTATCCTAACTATGGTGTAACCTGGGAGCGTGCCAAGAAGTTCAACGTAGGTCTTGAGTTCGGCTTGTTCAACGGTATGCTGACCGGTAACTTCGACTACTTCGTTGAGAACCGTAACAATATTCTGACCGAGTACTTGAGCCGTCCACAGTGGGTAGGTGTAACAATGGCAGCCGGAAACCTCGGTAAGACCCAGAATAAGGGTTACGAGTTGGAACTCCATCACTTCAATCACATCGGCAAGGACTTCACCTATAATATCGGTGCAACCTTCTCTCATGCAGCCAACAAGATCAAGAATATGGATGAGCCTGCTTACAAGACCGCTTACCGCAAGCGCGAAGGTCACCCAATCAACCAGTACTTCGGTCTGGTATGCGAGGGCTTCGTAACACAGGCAGACTTGGATAATCCTGACTTCCCTGTATCAACCTACGGAAACGTAAAGGTTGGTGACCTGAAGTATAAGGATATGAATAACGATGGCTTCATCGATGACCGTGATGAGACATTCATCGGCTACAGCGATATTCCAGAGAACACATACGCTCTGACACTCGGCGCCAACTATAAGGGCATCGGTTTCGAAGTAATGTTCCAGGGTGTAGATCATGTATCCCGTTACTACGACAGCGATGCGATGTTCGCCTTCCAGAACAACGGTAAGGTAAAGGATATCCACCTGAACCGCTGGAACCCTGCAAAGAGCGAGGCAGAGAACCTGGCAACAGCAGAATATCCATTGCTCCATTACGGAAGCAACGGTGACCACAACCAGCGCCAGAACTCATTCTTCCTGAAGAACGGTTCATTCGTCCGTCTGAAGAACATCGAGTTGAGCTATACATTCCCTAAGGAGTTGATTAAGCATGTCGGTATGAGCAATGTTCGCTTCTACATCAATGCCAACAACCTCTTTACATGGGATCATCTCGACGACTTGGTTGACCCAGAGAGTAACGGTTCAAACCGTTATCCACTCTTGAAGACTGTCAACGTAGGTTTCAATGTCGTATTCTAATTCAAGAACATTCAAAAAGAATCGAAAATGAAGAAATATAGTATATTTGCTTTGGCGCTCGTTATGGGAGCAATGACGCTCACCTCTTGCGAAGACGCCTTCGGCAATTTCCTCGACAAGCAGCCAAGCAATGAGTTGACAAAAGCTGAGGTGTTGGGTAACTTCACTCTGTTGGAACAGAACCACAACGATACTTACAACTTCCTGCTTCACGGTGCCAACCGCGTGAACAACTCATGGATGGATGCTGCTACCGATCTGGCTGAGTCAAGTATCGGTACATCAGGTACACGTACCACATTCAATATCGGTAACTATTATGGTGGTGGCGGTGCAGCAGAGCTGACTTCTCCTTGGGAGAGCCGCTATCGTGGTATCCGCAAGTGCAATATCACCATCAACACATTGATGCAGGACACAGAGAACAAGCTTCGCCCTGCAGATATTGACGTAGAACTTTACAATTCACGTAAGGCAAACTATATTGCAGAGGCCCGTTTCCTCCGTGCCTATTTCTACTGGGAACTGTTCCTCCGCTACGGTCCGGTGCCATTGGTTACTACCGAGCTCGACCCTAATGGTGACTTGATGACAGGTTATACTGAGCGCCCAGACCTCAGGACCTTCATGGATTATCTCTTCAAGGAGGTGAAGGAATGCGAGAGCAGTCTGAAGACTTATGCAGAGACCAGCGATGCTACTTATGCAGGTGAGGTGAACCAGCCTACAGCACGTGCCCTCTATGTTCGCATGATGCTCTATATGGCAAGTCCACGCTACTCAGCACAGAGCGGTGTTACCTGGCAGCAGGCTGCAGACGCAGCTGCGAGCTTCATCGCAGACTATGGTGAGAATTATAGATTGGAAGACCGTACCAACGGTGGTGTAGCAGCCTACAACAATGCCTGGTTGCTCAACACTTATACCGACAAGAACCCTGAGGTTATCTTCTTCCGAAACGATGTAGCCATCGGTTGGAGCGGTATTTCTACCGATACTCCAGTAGGTGAAGGTGGACAGGGTGGTCTTTGCCCAAGCCAGAACCTCGTGGATATGTATGATATGGAAGATGGTTCAGCTCCTTTCAAGCAGTATGATGCAACAGGTGCTCCGGTTTATGTAAACGGCAAGCCTACCATCAACGAAGAGAGCGGTTATACAGAGCAGAAGATGTGGAAGAACCGTGATCCACGCCTCGCAGCTACCATTCTTTACAATGGTTGTGAGTGGGGTCAGGCTACCAGCACCAAGACCAATGTCATTGATGTGGTTTATGGTCATCGCGATAATCCTATCGGCAACCAGAATGCTACTCCAACAGGTTACTATGTACGCAAGTATATTCCTGAGACCATCCTGAGCAGTAACCACAGCGGTACAGCCAAGCGCCTCTGGAAGATCTTTACCTATAGCGAACTGCTTCTGAACTATGCTGAGGCATTGAACGAGGCTGACTATGCAGGCAACAAGACACAGGTTTGCAACCTGCTCGACCAGATTCGTCATCGTGGCGGTATCATGGGTAATGTAGCCGACCGTACAGACCTGAATTCCCAGACGGCTATGCGCAATTTCATCCACAAGGAGCGTACCATCGAACTTGCTTTCGAGGAGCACCGCTGGTGGGATGTACGTCGCTGGAACGTAGCAGGCGATGCACTCGGCCGTGATATCTATGGTGTAGATGTGGCAGCAGATGGCACTATTACCCGTAAGGTAGCCCAGCAGCGCAAGTGGCAGGACAAGTTCTACCTCTATCCAATCCCAGAGGCTGAGGTTTGGAAGATTGGTCAGGACTTCCAAAACGATGGTTGGAAAGAATAACTCTTTTAATGATAGAATCGTATGAATAATATTCAGAATATATATAATAAGGTATCTTCATCAAGCAAAGTCTTGATGCTGAGTGCACTTCTCTGTGCTTCAAGCTCTGTCTTGGCACAGGAGCAGGTGCTCAAAGGCCGAATCGTCAACAGCCAGGGTGATCCAATCCCTGGAGCTGTTGTCAACGTGGCAGAGGAAAGCCGCATTGCCCTGACCGATAAGGATGGCTACTTTACATTAAAGAAGGTAACTCCTAGCGATGAAATCTGCGTAAGTAGCGTAGGTTACAAGAATGCGCAGGAGAAGGTGACCACTTTTGACGGCACATACGTCATCAAGATGGAAGATGATACTGACGAGTATGAGCATCTCGCTCCAGTTCCTTTCGGCGAGCAGAAAAAGAAAATCTTGACTGATTCCCGTTCGGTTGTTTCAGGCGAGGAATTGCAGAAGCATCCTGTTACCATTCTTCAGAATGCCTTCACCTCAACACTGAATGGTGTGCAGACCTACGAGTGGTCTTCTGAGCCAGGATGGTCGGAGAGTTTCCTCTTTATCCGTGGTATCCGTACCACCAACCAGAGTGCCCGTTCTCCACTGATTATCGTGGACAACGTAGAGCGTGACCTCTCCTTCCTCGATGCTTATCCTATCGAGAGCATCACCGTACTGAAGGATGCTGCCGCTTCTTCTATCTATGGTATGCGTGGTGCCAATGGTGTGATTATGGTTACTACCAAGCGCGGTAATGCCGGTAAGACTAAGATTGATTTCACTCAGGAAGTCGGTTTCCAGACCCTCGCCAACAAAATGGAGGTTCAGAACTCTTACAACATGGCGATGACCCGTAACCAGGTACGCTATCTGAGCGGTATGGATCCGATGTACACCCAGGATCAGCTCGACAACTACAAGTATGTATGCAACGGTGGAAAGTTTGCTGACGATGATATCCGCAAGTATCAGTACTTCAATACATCTTGGGCAGACCAGTTGTATCGTGAAGCTGCACCTCAGTATCGCACCAACCTGCAGATTAGTGGCGGTAATCAGCGTGCCCGCTACTATGTAAGCTTCTCTTATCTGCGCCAGGAGGGTATGTGGAATACCGAGGGTACTGAAATGAATGATGGTTACAGCACACAGCACGTACTGAACCGCTGGAATCTCCGTTCTAACATCGATATCGATGTATCCAAGTATCTGAATGTATCTCTCGACTTGGGTGGACGTATTGATAACATCTCTCAGCCTACAGAGAGTGTGTTCAACCTCGTTACCTTCGGTGTAATCGAGGCAAACCCTATGGCTCCTACCCATAACCCTGACGGAAGTATCTATTCTTCATCTACAGCCAACAACCCAGTACGTTACCTGGGTGGTTCCGGTTTGGAGAAGAACCGCCGCCGTAACTTGTATTCTACCTTGAATGCCAAGTACGATTTGAGTCCTGTATTGAAGGGCTTAGGCTTGTTCGGTACAGTCAGCTTCGATGCATACGAGACTTTCGAGTCAACACAGACTGCTCAGATGGATTCATGGAACTACGACTACGAAAACCTGGCGGTTACCGATGTCAGCCAGTTCAAGTATACCAAATATACAACCAAGGCAGCTTTGAGCAACCCATCAGCTAATCAGCGTGGTTACTACTACAACCTGAATTTGTTTGGTGGTGTAAGTTACAAGAACAGTTTCGGTAAGCACAATGTAGATGCCCGTGCCTTTGCCCGTTACTACCGTAATGAGGAAGCAGGTTCAGATTACTCAACCCAGCAGAGTGCATCTTCAAACCGCTATCTGGCATACAACTTCCAGGGAACATACGACTATGCCAACAAGTATATCGCCTCAGTCAACCTCTCTCGTATGGGATGTGATAACTTCTCACCAGACGACCGTTGGGGTACCTTCTGGGGTGCATCTGCAGGATGGGTACTCTCAGAGGAATCCTGGATGAAGAAACTTGGCTTTGTCAATCTTCTCAAGCTCCGTGCTTCTTATGGTGAGGCAGGTCAATCATCTACTGGTGCAGGCCGTTACCCATATCAGAGTATCTATGGTACAGCTACCGGTTACGGTTTCGGTTATAACGGAACTCTTGTGAATGGCTATGCTGAGAGCAAGACCGGTAATGCCAACAGTAAGTGGGAAATCTCCAAGATGGTAAACCTCGGTGTTGACTGGAACCTCTGGAACAGCAAACTCTATGGTAGCTTCGATATCTTCAAGGAGTGGCGTTCTAACATCCTGGTATCCCGTTCAACCATTCCTGAGACCATACTTGGTGTGCCTGTAGCACAGGATTCATACGGTAAGGTTGAAAGCCGCGGTTACGAACTCGTTCTCGGTCATCGTGGCAATATCGGCAAGGACTTTAAGTACTTTATCGAGGGTCAGCTTACCTTCAATACCAACAAGATTACCGATATCGATGAAACTGCACCAGATGTAGAGTGGCAGCGTAAGGCAGGTCATAGAATCTATGACAATACTTCGGTAGCCGAACTCTATGAGCAGGCTCAGACTGGTACCAACCGTGTGGGTGGATGGAACATCTATAAGTTCGACCAGTGGGCTTCAGATCCAAATCTGATTGCAACCTCTCAGCAGGATGCCATCGACCATCCGGAGAAGTATCCATACAACAGTTTCTCTAATGGAGCACAGCAGTTGGGTACAGCGGTGTTCAAGGATATCAATGGTGACCGCGTGATCGACTCAAAGGATATGGTACCAGATTCATACACCATCATTCCTGAGATGATTCCAACCTTCAACTTCGGTTTCGAGTATAAGGGCTTCGATGCCCGCATGATTGTGAATGCTTATCTCCGTCGCTCTGTATTCCTTTCACCAGCTATCAGCTACAGTGGTTGGAGTAACATGGGTACCCATGAGGTAACAAAGGCTTGGGGTTACTATACTGATGACCCTTCTGATCCTCGCAACGTGAATGCTACTTATCCACGTCCTGTATATAATGGATTTGATGCAGTTGATTCAGACCGTGCTACAGGTTCTTACCAGAACAACATCTGGGTACGCAATGGAAACTTCTGGTCTATCCGTAATATCGAGGTAGGTTACTCTTTGCCATCTAAGTTGATTTCTAAGTTGTGGATGACTAAGTGCCGCGTTTACTTCAGCGCTTACAATATTGCCACCTTCAGCAGTCTGCCAGATGATGTAGACCCAGAGAAGCCATTGAGCTACTGTTGGTGGTATCCAAAGACAAAGTCATTTACATTTGGTATTAACATTGGTTTCTAATCAATTTTATCAAAAACGAATATGAAAAAGATATTAGTTAATATATCATTGGCGATGCTGGCTGTAGGAGGTATGACCTCCTGCAGCGACATCCTCGATAAGGAAGTCGACTTGACTTATACCGACGAGAACATCTACAGCAACTACGACCGTACCCGTGGTGTCTTGGCAAATGCCTATACCTATTTGCCTGATGCCTTTGCGGGATATACTGATGGTCAGTTCCGTGCAGCTTCTCGTGACTGTATGACCGATAATGCCCTTTCTTACTGGAATGTGCATTACTATCACAGTGTGTTGAACGATTCATACGATGCCAAGAACCACTGGTTTGCCAATAGTTATTGGAGCAACGATCTGAAGGGCATCCGTGTCTGCAACGACTTTATTTCAAAGGTACGTGAGAGTGTCATCGGAAATGCAGAGAAGAGCGGTGACGACAACAAACTCTGCGACCGTTACAAGGCAGAGGCGCGTTTCATTCGTGCCATCCTTCATTTCGATATGATTGGCTATTTCGGTGCAGTGCCTATCGAGGATCATGTGTTGGATAATGCAGAGGCTGCTTCTATTGCCCGTACTCCAGCTCCTGAAGCATTGAAGTGGGTAGCTGATGAATGCGATGCCATCATCCAGAGTGGTGCACTCCCATTCCGTTACAGCAATGAAAATGAGAACTGGGGACGTATCAATGGTGCTGCTGTCTATGCATTGAAGTCAAGAGCATTGCTCTATCGTGCTTCTGCACTGAACAATCCTACAAATGATGTTACCTGGTGGCAGGAGGCTGCTGATGCAGCCCTCGCTTTCATCAATGCCAACAAGAGTTCTGCCAACCCTTATCGTCTGTACACAACAGACGATAACAACCCAAACAAGAACTACTACGAGTGCTTCACCAGTACCCCTCATCTGAATCCTGAGTATATCCTCTGCCGCAGTGAGTGGAATACACGAGAAATTGAGATGTTCAATACTCCTTGTGGCTTTTCTGGTAACGTGAACTCTACTGGTCGCGTAAACCCTACACAGAATCTGGTTGATTCTTACGAGACCATCAATGGTCTTCCTATCGACCAGGATCCTTCTTACAACGACCAGGATCCATACAAGAACCGTGACCCACGTCTGGAGCAGACCATCTTCCACCAGGGAAGTATCTGGGGTGACAAGAGTCAGGACGAGGAGCGTGCCGTGGATGTATCTGTAGGTGGCAAAGACTACCAGGATCTTCATGGTGGTACCACTACCGGTTACTACTCTAAGAAGTTCGTTCACAATATGAGCTTCAAGAACCCTACCACATTCGTTACCGCTTGCCCTATCTTCCGCTATGCGGAGATTCTGCTTAATGCAGCAGAGGCATTGAACGAGGCAAAGGGTCCGGAAGCTGCCTACGACTATGTAAACCAGGTTCGTGCCCGTGTGGGTATGCCTGCTTACAAGGGTATGACCAAGGAGCAGCTTCGTGAGCGTATCCGCAACGAGCGCCGCATCGAGCTGGCTTTCGAGGATCACCGTTTCTTCGATGAGCGCCGCTGGAAATTGTTTGATGGCAAGAGTGCTGCTACAGAGAAGAGTGAGCCACGCTACAAGCAGGTTTACAACATCTATAGCGTTGTTGTAACTCCTAATGAGAGCCAGGTATATACTTATCGCAACGATAATACCCATCCTACTCGTGCGTTCTCTATTCCTAAGAATTATTACTTCCCAGTGCCTGATGACACTTACAAGAAGAATCCTAACTTAGGACAGAATGCAGGTTGGGAACTCTCTGATGCTCCTAAGAAGGACGACACCACTGAAGGTGGCGAGACTACTGGGGGTGAAACAACCGGCAAGTAATCTTTGTCAATATACATTATTATATTTTAGGTGAGGTCTATGGCGAAAACACCATAGACCTTCCTTGGTTTTAAAAAATCATATCTTAAACTTGAAATCGTATGAAGAAGTTATTATTTTCTATCATGAGTCTGATGGCGATGAACGGAGCTATGGCTCAGACGGCTGTCGGCGATAATGATCTGGCTAATGCATACGCTACCCAAACGATAGGGCGCATCGCTGTGCATGACCCTTCTATCGTGATGGATGTAACGGGCTCTAATGCCAACAACCCTCTATATTATATCTACGGTTCGCATCTGGGCAGAGCCTATACTTATGCTTCGGGCAACTATCAGATATGGAAAACCTTCAAAACGGGTGAGGAGAATACCGGAACCAGCAACAGTCTTTTTGCTGACGTGAATGGTAAATTAGTGAACTTCAAGGACGCTTATTCCACCCAATTGGTGAAGAAGGTGAAGAACTATAAGGGCGAGGAAGTCGATTTTCCTAACTTCGATGCCCATGCCTGGCAGGCGAAAGGCAATAATGTGAAAGGCATGCAGTGGGCACCAGACGTCATCTACAACAAGACCATGAAGAAATGGTGTATGTATATGAGTCTGAATGGCGACAACTGGTGCTCTACCATCGTGTGCTTTATATCCGACGACCTCGAGGGACCTTGGATTTATCAGGGACCAGTGGTATGCTCAGGCTTTTCGGGAAGATATGCCCACAATGGTTTCGCAGCCTCAGGTGACTGGAAGAATACCGACTTGGCGATTGCTACAGGTTGCACATCCCTGCCTCAGCGATACAACACGGACAAATGGAGTCTTTATGGTCCCAACTGTATTGACCCATGCGTGTTCTATGATGACGATGACAATCTCTGGATGAGCTATGGCTCATGGTTTGCAGGCATCTTCATGATTAAACTTGACAAGGAGAATGGTCTTCGTGACTATACTAATACCTACCCATACCAGGTGAAGGGAGTAACAACTACAGCGGGAGCGGCAGATGCAAATGCTACCAGCGACCCCTATTTCGGCAAGAAGATAGCTGGTGGCTGGGGTGTTTCCGGCGAGGCAAGCTATATCCAGAAGGTAGGTAAGTACTATTATCTCTTTATGAGTTATGGTGGTTTGACGGCTGCCGGTGGCTATCAGATTCGTGTTTTCCGTTCAGAGAAACCTGATGGACCTTATAAGGACTGTCTGACCTCTACGGGCATAGGAGCCGTATATGACAAGCCAAGAGTCAACTTTGGAGTTGACGCCAATCGCGACGAGGGTGTGAAACTCTTCGGTAACTACCAGTGGGAAACCATGCCTAATGCTGAATTGGCTCAGGGACATAACTCAGCCATTGTGGACCATAAGGGACGAGCACTCATCGTTTACCATACCCGCTTCATGAACAGAGGTGAGGAGCATGAGGTTCGTGTACATCAGCTCTTCGTTAACCAGGACGGTTGGCTGGTTGCTGCTCCTTACGAGTTTAGCGGCGAGACTTATACAGATAATGATATTGCTACCCAGCAGCTCTATGATGCAACAGAGGTAGCGGGCGATTATCAGATCATAGCTCACCCTTATCGTCAGAATACGGCGGCAATGGCTTATGAGAAACCTGTTACCATACATCTCAATGCAGATGGTTCTATCTCGGGTGAGTATACCGGAAAATGGGAACTGGTGGGCGGTACAAGCTATATCAATCTTACCTTGAAGGGTGTTGCTACAGCCAATGCAGAGGTGAAGTTCAAGGGTGTGCTTACCGAGCAGACCATCGATTATACCAATATCAAGGCACTCTGCTTTACAGCCCTCAGTTCTTCTGACGGTTTGGCTACATCATCAGATGGTGCCAGCTTGCAGACTCGCGGTTTGAGTATCTGGGGAAGCAAGGCTGATGCCAAGGCGGCTATCAAATATACATTGGATAAGACCAGCGTTCCTTTCGCAGATGGTGCAACTTTGAATTCTATGCCAAAGCTCCCTACAGAGGGGCATCTCGGTGCTACCATTTCATGGAAGTCAAGCAATCCTTCTATTCTGACCGATGAGGGCGTAGTAAAAGGCAAGGGTAAGGTAACCATGACCATGACTGTCAGCAAGGACGGTTATGAATATACTAAGGATTATACCCTGAACATCGATGCTGAGGCTGAGGAAACGACTCCGGTTTACTATCCTGTTTCTGCACAGAAGAATACAACTTCTGCTTGGTGGACCAATTTCTCGGCAGATTATAAGTTGCAGGCTGGTAAGAAGGCTCAGTTTAAGTTCTATAACTATAGTAATGCTACAAACAACTGGTGCAACTGGGCTTTGTATGGTGCCAACAAGACACATGGTGTGGCTGGCTATATCGAGTATTTCGGCATCCGTTGCGATAATTGGAACAATACCGCAAATTCCAATGCGGGCTGTGTAAGCAATTATGTTTGGGATACCTTCAAGAATGATATGAACGGGTCTTTGGTTGACATGACTGTGGAGTATGCTGCTAATGGTGCCTTCAAGATGACAGCCACAATCACAACTACCAGTAAGAAGGTATATAACTACTCATTCTCAACCACCATCGCCAGCAAGCCTAGCCAGCTTAACCTGTTCTTCGTAAATGAGGGCTCTTACATCGACGGCTCAAGCCTTTCTACAGGCATCTCGAACCCTATCATTATTCAGAAGAAGAATGATGGCACGTGGTTCAACCTCTCCGGTCAGCAGGTAGACAAGAGCTACAAGGGTGTAGTGATTGTGAACGGAAAGAAATTTGTGAACAAGTAATTCTCTTATATATATAATAAGGTGTAATTATATGAAGATTTCTAAAATACTATTGGGAGCAGCAATGTTCATTGCTGCTCCTGTTGTAAAAGGCGGTTGCCAGATGATGGCACAGAATGCTCCGCAGGAACCGATAGTGGTAGATACTCCTTTTGTCCACGACCCCGTAATGGCGTATGAGAATGGCAAGTACT
>OJML01000892.1_pt1 | contig 16613 bp, 14 predicted proteins | sample 1597221 | NCBI WGS metagenome assembly OJML01 (sample SAMEA2452123, study PRJEB22498) | human gut metagenome | biome: human feces; feature: human gut; material: feces | place: Australia | collected 2012 | reverse complement strand
AAGAGCCATTTTATTAAAAAATATATTCAGACTTGTTTTTTTGACTTATATCAAGAGATCAGATAAAAAGACAGGCTAATTGGCACATTTAACCTCACTGCTTATACTATTTTCTTTAATTCTTCAAATTTATATTCTTTGTTTATAAGCTTACTCATTACACATTTATCATATTCATTTAATAAATTTTCTATTGATACCTCATTCATAAAATTTCTACTCCTTATTATAATTCTTCTTTTTTATTTAAAAAAATATCATCAAATACTGTTGATAAATCAAATTCTATTCCTCCATCTTCTTTAGTATCTTCATCATGTTCAATAGATTTTTTTACACTATATTCTTTATTAAATTTTTGTATTTCTCTTGCAATTTGATAAATTCCATTATTTTCATCATTTTCTTTGTCAATATCTATAATAACACTATTTTCAATAACATTCATTAATTCTAACATTGCATCTGTCATTTTGGCTCTAATGTCTAATCCATCATATCCAGTTATCTCATTTTCTTCTAATACTCGTCCTTTATATATTGATGGTAATCCATATATTCTACCATTATTAACCATACTTCTAAATCCAGCTAATGCCCTATTATGTGTTGCTCTTCTTCTTCTATCAAGAGTAATTAATTGTTCTTTCCAACAGCTTCTATCAAATTCCCTAGAATTTCTTACTAATTTACATACTTCACTACTTTTTAACTTAAATTGATTATCATACTGATATGCTAATTTTGCATAATATGCTTGTTCTATTCTTAAATTTCTATAATCCATTATTTTTTTTATTTGGCTTAAATTTTGAGGTGATCTTTTTATATATGCTTCTATATCATTTATTTCCATTTATTTTTCCTCCTATTCAATATTTATCACAATAATATCTCATCAATAAATTTAAGTCAATACTATTCTGTAGAACAAATAAGAAAAATTTAAAATTTTTCTTTAATTTGTTCTTGCCAAATTTAAGTTTTCAACTAAAATGAAAAAATCTCAAAGAGCTAAAGAAAAGAGACAATGCCTAAAAAGACATCATCTCTTTGTTTCCATGCTTAAGATTTCTTAAGCAATTTTGTGAAGTAACCGTTTACCGATATCCACAGGGCCTTGTCAGAAGAAAGGTCAAATTTTCCTTCCTCTTCATTTTCGTTGTACTTCTTGCACAACGAGCGAAGTCTCTGGAAACTAATCTTTTCCCCATTAAGTTTTTTCATAATAATGTTATCCCGTTCTTCGATAATTTCTTCAATCAGCATAATTTCTTTACCTCCACATATAAAAAACGTATATTTAAATTATATCACACTTATATTTTTATGTCAAATTCTCATTATAACTCAAATTGAGAATTATATAATTCAGCATAAGCTCCATTTTTAGCCATCAATTGTTCATGATTTCCTTGTTCTACTATATTTCCATCTTTCATTACTAATATTAAATCTGCATTTTTTATTGTAGATAATCTATGTGCAATTATAAATGATGTTCTTCCTTCTGTAAGTTTATCCATAGCAACTTGAACTAATTCTTCTGTTCTTGTATCTACATTTGATGTTGCTTCATCTAATATCAAGAATGGTGAATCTTGTATCATTCCTCTTGCAATTGTAAGTAATTGTCTTTGACCTGCTGAAACACTATCATTTTCTGATAAATAAGAATCATATCCTTTTGGTAATGTTCTGATAAAGTGATCTAATCCAACTTCTTTACATACTTCTTTTACTCTTTCATCACTTACATTTTTTTGATTATATATAATATTTTCTTTTACAGTTCCTTCAAATAACCATGTATCTTGTAATACCATTGTAAATAAACTATGTATATTTTCTCTTGATAATTCTTTTGTTGAAACACCATCAATTCTAATATCCCCTGAATTAATATCATAGAATTTCATAAGAAGATTTACCATTGTTGTTTTTCCAGCTCCTGTTGGTCCTACTATTGCAATTTTTTGACCAGGTTCAGCTGTTGCTGTAAAGTTTTTAATTGTTGGTTTATCATTATTGTCATATTGGAATACAACATTATCAAATTCAATTTTTCCTTTTACATTATTTTTATCTAATGTTTTGTTTATTTTTGATTGATCAGCCATTTCTTTCTCATCTAAAAATTCAAATACTCTTTCACTTGCAGCTGCTGTTGATTGAAGTGATGTCATACTTTGTGCAATTTGTGATAATGGGTTTGTAAATAATCTTACATATGTTATAAATGCAATAATTACACCAAATGATATTATATTATTCATTGTTAATAATGCTCCAACTATACAAACTGCAACATATCCAAAGTTTCCTATAAAGTTCATTATAGGTTGCATTATTCCTGATAAAAATTGACTCTTTCTGTTTGCCTCACATACTTTTTGATTATATTCATCAAATTTTTTGTCTGATTCTTTTTTACCATTATATGCTTTTACAACATTTAAACCAGAATATACTTCTTCAATATGTCCATTTAAGTTTCCAAGTTCTTCTTGTTTTGCAACGAAATATTTTTGTGATTTTGCAAGTACTGCAAACATACCCATAAATCCAAGTAAACTTGATAATATTGCTGTTAATGCCATTATCCAGTTAGTGTAAAACATCATTATTATTGAACCTAAAAATAATGTTATATTACTTACTAATGTTCCTAATGATTGGTTCATTGTTTGTGCTATTGTATCAACATCATTTGTTACTCTTGAAAGTGTATCACCAGATTGATGTCTATCAAAATAGCTAAGTGGTAATTTATTTATTTTTACTGATATTCTTGTTCTTAAACTTCTTGCAAAATTATTTGCAACTTCTGTCATACAAATTGATTGTATAAATGTACATATTGCACTAAATAAATATAAAATAACTAATGATATTGCAATTGATTTTATTGCATCCATATTAATTTCTGGCATTATTATTTGACCATTTTCCATCTTTGGAATTATTCCTGCTTGTATTTCATCTGTTAATTTTGATAATCTATCTGGTGCAGAAATTGATAAAACTGCTCCTGCAATTGCTAATATTAATGCAATTATTATTAATATTTTGAATTTTCCTAATTCTTTTACTAATCTTTTTACTGCTGATTTAAAATCTTTAGCTTTTTCTCCCACTCCTGGTCCCATACCAGGTCCCATTGGTCCTCTTCTAGGAGGTCTTGATTGATTATTAGCCATTTTCTAATTCCTCCTTTGATAATTGAGATAGAGCTATTTGTTTATATACTTCACATGTTTTTAATAACTCTTTATGTGTTCCTTTTCCAACAATTACACCATTATCTAATACTACTATTTGGTCTGCATTCATAATTGTTCCTATTCTTTGTGCTACAATTAAGCTTGTTGCATCAGAGGTATATTTTTTCAATTCTTTTCTTAATACACTATCTGTTTTATAGTCTAATGCTGAAAAACTATCATCAAATATATATATTTCTGGATTTCTTGCTATTGCTCTAGCTATTGATAATCTTTGTTTTTGTCCACCAGATACATTTGTTCCACCTTGTGCCATATGTGCATCATATTGTCCATCCATTTTTTCTACAAATTCTGTTCCTTGTGCAACTTCTATAGCTTTTTTTATTTGTTCATCTGTTGGCTTTTCTTTTCCATTATCACCATAAGATATATTTGATTTTACTGTTCCATTAAACATTACAGCCTTTTGTGGTACATATCCTATTTTATCATGTAAAAATTCTTGTGTATAATTTTTTACATTTATTCCATCTACAAGTACTTCACCTTCTGTTGCATCATAAAATCTTGGGATTAAATTTATTAATGTTGATTTTCCACTTCCTGTTGATCCTATAAATGCTACTGTATCACCTTTATTTGCTTTAAATGATATATCTTTTAATAAATATTCATCTGCATCTGGATATTTAAATGATACATTTTTAAATTCAACTGTTCCAACTTCATTATTTGTTTTTGTATTTATTTTTCCATCTTTTATACTTATTTCTGTATCTAATACTTCATTAATACGATTTGCAGATACTTGTGCTCTTGGTAACATCATAAATATCATTGCTAACATTAAGAATGACATTATTACTTGCATTGCATAAGAACTAAATACTACCATATCTCCAAATAATGATATTTTATCTGCCATTCCTGCATCTTTTATTAGATATGCTCCAACATAATAAATTGATAGTATTACCATATACATGATTATATACATCATTGGTTGCATTACTGCAAATACTTTTTGGTTAAATAATTGTTGATTTGTTAAGTTATTATTTGCTTTATCAAATTTTTCTTCTTGATATTGTTCTGCATTAAATGCTCTTACAACTCTTATTCCTGTTAGATTCTCACGAGTTACTCCATTTAATTTATCGATTAATTTTTGTACTTTCTTAAATCTTGGTAATACAATTACCATTATTATTGCTATTGTAGTCATTAATATTGCTACTGCTACTGCTGTAATTGCACTCCATTGCCAGCTTTTATTTAATATTTTTGTTATTGCCCATATTGCTGTTATTGGGGCTTTTATTAATAGTTGTAATCCCATTGCTATTAACATTTCTATTTGTGTTATATCATTTGTTGTTCTTGTTATTAAACTACTTGTAGAAAATTGTTTTACTTCTTGCATTGCTAAATCTTCTACTTTATTGAATAATTTTTTTCTAATTGTCTTTGAAAAGTTTGATGATATTCTTGATGTTATATATCCTGTAATTACTGCTGCAACTAAGCTTCCTAGTGCACATGTAAGCATATATCCACCATTTACTAGAATATCTTTCATTTGGCTTCCTTCTGTTTGTACTAGTTTTGTTATTTCAGACATATAGTCTGGCATTTTTAATTCTAGCCATACTTGTGTAACTACTAATACTAAACAAATTAATGCCAAAATCCATTCTTTTTTTGTAAAATTTTTTATTAGTTTTAACATTTCTTTCTCCCTTCTTTTTTGCATAATAACTTTTCATATTTTAATACTAATTGTCAATTTTAGCAACATTATTATGCAAACTTTCACATAAAATTTACATTTTATTATATTCATTTAATTGATTTTCGAATAACATTTGGGATAGAAAAAGAAGTTTCAAAACTTGAAACTCCTTTTATTATCATATTTATAGGCAAATCTGTAAGCCGGGTTCTGTCATTTAAAATAGTCATTTATCTAGTACATATATTACTATATGTATCAAGCCACGCAATTCAGAAGGCGCCGAGCAGGCTTAATCTTCTTCTTAGGTGTTGCTCCAGATGGGGTTTACACTGACCCAATATGTCACCATATTAGCGGTGAGCTCTTACCTCACCTTTTCATCCTTACCTCTAAAGAGGCGGTTATTTTCTGTTGCACTTTCCTTAAGGTTTCCCTCACTAGACGTTATCTAGCATCATTGCTCTATGGAGCCCGGACTTTCCTCTCGTAAGTCTTTTCATCTCTTACCAGCGACTATTTAATTTGCTCGTTTTTCATTATAACATTTTTCGACAAATTTGTAAATCTTTTTTCTATATTATTTTGTTTCTGTAGATTGAGTTGACTGTGTATTTGTTGCTGTAGTTTTTTTATTATTTTCTTGTCTCATTTTATCAAGTCTTTCTATTAATTCTTGCAATGTCTTTATATCAGATCCCATCATTTCCCAATCATTTCTTGAATTTGAATCTGTTAAATTATTGTTTGCCTTTATAATTGTATCAATAAGTCCTTCTATATCTTCTGTATTATTAACTTCTAGATTAACAGCTGATTGTGATAATAATTTGCTTAAAGCATTTTCTAAATTATCACCAATTGCTACTTTTGTTCCAGATGCTACAATTACTTTTTCTAACGTAATTGGTTGATTTATTTCATTTGTTTTTGTTTGATATATAGTTTCTATATATAATAATGTATTATTTATAGGAATAATTTTCATTTCTTTTGAAATTTTAACTCCTGTAACATTCAAACTATTAAGTTCTGCTGATATTGTTTCATCTTGTTCAATTAGATTATCTAATTGATTTGCTCCTAATATGTTACTATCTGCTGAAAATTTATAAATTTTTAATTCATTACTCGTTCCATTACAAGTTCCTAATACATAGGATATAATATTTGTTTTATTTTTTTGTGTATACATCTGAACTAATCCAAATCTTGTTTCACCATCTGGTGTTTTTAACATTGTATAATATGGTTCTAATGTAGCTGTTTTGGTTTTTGAGGTTGATTTTCCATATGTAGCAAGTGACCAAATATCACTTTTTCTATATAAAACATCTTCTTTTACATTGTGATATACTCTTAACATTTCAGCTTGTACATTATATAATAATTGTGGATATTTTAATTGTTTTTGAATTTCTTCTGGAATATCATTTTCTTCAAACATTGCTGGATATATCTTTTTATATGCTGATATTATTGGATCTGTTTTATCTACTATATAAAATTTCATTTCGCCATTATAAGCATTTATTATAACTTTTACAGAATTTCTAATATAATTAATATCTCGTTTTTCTTTTTCTCCATCAATTGTTGTATATGACGAATATGGATATTTATCTGAAATTGTGTAAGCATCTATAACCCAATAAATTTGATTATCTTTAATTACTGTATAAGCATTTTCATCATATAATAAATATGGAAGTGCTGTTTTTGCTCTTTCAATTACATTTCTATTTGTTAATATCTTACTTTGATTTGTTACAGATGTTGAAAATGCAAGTTTAAAATCTTTATTTCTTACTGCTAATATTAATCTATCTAAAAATCCAACTTGGATTCCTGATTTTCCTTCATAACTATAAGTATGTTCTTCACCTTCACTATCTGTATAATCATATTCTTCTTTATTTTTTGTATTTGTTACTACTATTGAATTTGTTTCTAATCCATAATATATTCTTTGATTATCATCTATTTCTTTTTGAATATATTGAATATTTCCCTCTTCTGATGTTTTATTTGCATCTACTATTATTTGTCCTATACCATGTGTAAGTTCATATGTTTTATTATTATATGAAATTGATTGTTCTGCAATTTCTCTTGGTGCTATATATGCTAATTTTTCTTGATTATCTTTTATAAATTTAGTAGTTAATATATTTCTAAATGTATAATATCCTGCTTCTGTTTGTGTATCTTCTAAACTTTGTTTTACCATATTTTGACTTACTATTGGAATATTATCTAACAATTCTTTATTTTCATTAATTTCCTCTTCAGATATTGTCCCAGAATAACTAATATTTATTTCTGAAGCATTTATTCCATATGCTTCTCTTGTTGAATTTATATTTTCTTCAATATATTTTCTTTCTTTATCAAATTCATTTGGTTTTACAAAAATAAAATCTGTTCCTACCATTACAATAAACATCACAACTAGATATCCTGGAATTGATAATAATGTAAACATTATTTTTTTGTTTTTATTTTTTTGAAAAAATATTACAGATGAAATTATTGCTCCTATTATTACAAATGCAAATATTATATATCCCCATAATTTTATTGTTGATTCTACAAATCCTGCTCCTGTTAATTCAATTTCATCATTTAATGTTAAAAATTTCTCTGTTACTATATTTTGAGTACTGAATATTGTTAATATTCCTGCAAGAATTGCTAAAATTATTACATTTTTTAATAAACTTTTTATAAATTTACTTTTTCTTAGCATTGTTCTATCAATTCCATCAAAATATAAATTAAACACAATTATATAAAATGCTGTTATATATGCACTTATTAGAATAACAAATTGCATTATATACTTTATAATTGCTTCTATTAATGGTTTGGTAAACATATAATATGAAATGTCCATATTAAATATCATATCTGTTTTTTGAAATGATACCTTACTTGCACATAATAATACTTTTTCGACTATATTATTTGAAAAAATTATACTACCTATTATCGCAACAACAAATATTAAAGATTTATTTGGAAGTTTTGGCATTGTTTTATTTTCTGATTCAAAAAATGGTTTTAGACCTTTTTTTATTCCTATATTAGTGATAAACATACATATTGAAATAACAACAAAACTTATTCCCATTATTGAATATTTATATTTAATATTTGTCCAAAAATTTTGAACATATTGTTCTCCTAATTCTAGACATTCTAAATATTCCCCTCTTAATGTAAAATATGTACATATTAAATATATCGCTATAAATGCTATTACTAATATATTTTTTATTTTATTTAATTTCTTTTTTTCCATCTATTTTTTAAACTCCTCATAATTTTGTTTAACTACAAATATATTTATCTTACGTTTTTTATATTATTGCTTTTACAAAATCTTTAGAATTAAAAATTTCCATATCATCAATTTGCTCTCCAACACCTATGAATTTTACAGGTATATCATTTTCTTGTACAATTCCAACTACAGCTCCACCTTTTGCTGTTCCATCTAATTTTGTTAATACAATTCCTGTAATATCTGCTTGTTCTTTAAATGCTTTTACTTGTGATATTGCATTTTGTCCTGTTGTTGCATCAATTACTAATAATACTTCTTTTGATGCTTCTGCCATTTCTTTATTTACTACTTTTTGAATTTTGTTTAATTCATCCATTAAATATTTTTTATTATGCAACCTTCCAGCTGTATCTATTATCAATACATCTGCATTACTTTCTTTAGTTCTTCTTATTGCTTCAAATACCACTGATGCTGGGTCTACTCCTTCTTCTCTTTTTACTACTTCTGCTCCTGCTCTTTGTGCCCATATTTCTAATTGTTCTACTGCTGCTGCTCTAAATGTATCAGCAGCAGCAACTATTACTTTTTTTCCATCTCTTGCTAATCTTGCTGCCATTTTTCCTATTGATGTTGTTTTTCCAACTCCATTTACTCCTATAACAAGTATTACTGATGGCTTTGTTTCTAGTTTTAAACTATTATCACATTTTTCTAGAATTTTCTCAATTTCTTCTCTTAATGCTTCTTTTACTTGTTCACTTTCTCCTATTTTTTCTTTTTTTATTTTTTCTCTTAAATTACTTATTATTTGTGTTGATGTTTCTACTCCCATATCTGACATTATTAATGCTTCTTCTAATTCTTCAAGTAATTCTTCATCAACCTTTCTAAAATTACTAAATACATTATTTATTTTATCATTTATTGATTCTTTTGTCTTTGTTAAACCTTGTTTTAATTTATCAAAAAAGCCCATCTTTTTCTATTCCTTTCTTTATACAATACTTTTAATTTAATCTTAAAATTCTCTTTTCTTATAAATTTTTTTAAATAATAAAAATACAATTAATGATACACATACAAAAATACAATCAATAATTATGCATAAAATTAATGTTACTATATATTGACTCGATAATGTTATTATTTCAAAAATGTGTGTTAACAATAATATTATATATCCAATTAATGGTATTGCAACTACATAACTTCTTTTTAACTCTTTTCCTAAATATATAAATAAAATTGTAGCTATTATTAATAATATTATAATTGCTGGTTGTACAATATTTAATACCATTAAGTTCTTCCTCCTTTGTTTCTCATAATTTATATTAATATTAATAATTTTATTACAGACAATACTATAGTAATTGCTGACATTGCAGTATCCATAAATCCTTCTGTTGCTTCTCCTTTTTCATCTGTAACAGATATTTTGTATTTCTTAACATCTGCTATTTTAAAATATGTATCAATTTCTTTGGTTTGATTTTCTTTTATTTCACCAATTTCTAAATATTGAGTACCTAGCAAATTATCTTTTGATGAATACAAATCTACTTTTATAAATTTTCCACTAAGATTTGTTGAATTTACTATTAAATTAATTTTTCCATTTACTGCTGTTGATTTTATTTCTTTGACTTGAATTCCTGATGGTATTTGTTCTACTTTTTGCATTTCTTTATATGTACTTTTTAACCCTACATTTATTAAGAAATCTGATAATATCCAAAATAATATTATCCATATTATATATTTTATAAATGTTTTTACTGTATTCATTAATTTCATTCCTTTCAAAATACTTCTATTCTTTACTATTATACTTGCAAAATCGTATAATTTCAAGTATTTTAAAAAATATTATTTCTATATGTAGCCTATTCCAACTTTGCTGAATACAATATATTTAAAGGAGGTCTGTTACTTATGGACTATGAATTATTAATGAATGGAAATATAAAATTAGGTCAAAAGGCTCCTGATTTTACAGCAAATTCCACATTTGGAAAAATAAACCTAAGTGATTATTCTGGAAAATGGCTCGTATTTTTTTCGCATCCTGGTGATTTCACCCCTGTATGTACTACAGAAATGATTGCTTTCGCAAGGGCTTATCCATTTTTTCAAAAATTAAATACTAATTTATTAGGATTAAGTATTGATAGTAATGCTTCACATCTTGCTTGGGTAAATGAAATATATAATTTGACTGGTGTTTCTTTACCATTTCCTATTATTGCAGATAGAAATGGCTCTATTGCTAGACTTTATGGTATGATTTCAAATGATGTTAGTACAACAAAAACTGTTAGAAATGTTTTTATTATTGATGGAAATGGTATTGTTCGTGTTATTCTTACATATCCTTTAAATATTGGTCGATTTATTCCAGAAATTATTCGTACTGTTGAAGCTTTACAAATTTCTGATTGTGCAGATGCTTCAACTCCTGCTAATTGGCAACCTGGTGTTCCTGTTATTATTTCACCACCTCAAACTTTTTCTGAAGTACAGCAAAGGCTAGAGGATATTAAGAAAAATTGTAATGGCATTTCTTGGTATCTTTCTTTTAAAGAACCTTCTCAGAAATGTTTAAATGATATTAATATTGAAAAAAATTGCTAAATTAAAAAAATAAGAAGCTAATTCAGTTTTTTACTGAAAAAGCTTCTTATTTGTTATTCATCTCTTGTTGTATTTACTTTAAATAATTTCATAATTTCAACAATAACTATTGGTGATAATACTAATACAATTGTTTCGATTATATTATCACTTGGAAGGATTGGAATACTAAATATTGTTCTTAATTGTGGTATAAATAATATTACAACCATTAATAATGCTGATGCTAATATTGCCAATATTAAAACTCCATTTCCTAATATTCCTGTTTTAAATATTGAATTTTTATTATCTCTTATATTAAATACATGTATTAATTCTGAAAATGCTAAAACTATAAATGCCATTGTTTGACCAACTTCTATTTTTGTTTGTTCTAGTGTTAATCCATCTATTGCTGTATGTGTTGTTCCTAATCCTATTAAATATGCTGAAAGTGTAAGTAAACCAATCATCAATCCTTGATAAATAATTCTAAATGTTCTTCCTTTTGTAAATATTCCTTCATTTCTTTTTACTGGTTTTCTATCCATTATATCTTTATTTGCTGGATCAAATGCTAATGCTAATGCTGGGAATGTGTCTGTTACAAGGTTTATCCATAAAATATGTATTGGTAATAAAACTTGAATCATTGTTATATCAGATATTCCAAACCATTGTCCTATTTGTGGTGCAAATAATGTTGCTAACAATAATACAATAACTTCTCCAACATTACATGAAAGTAAAAATTGAATTACTTTTAATATATTATCATATATACGTCTTCCTTCTTCAACTGCTGATACTATTGTAGCAAAATTGTCATCTGTTAATATTACATCTGCTGCTTCTTTTGCAACTTCTGTTCCTACTTTTCCCATTGCACATCCGATATCTGCTGTTTTTAATGCTGGACTATCATTTACTCCATCACCTGTCATTGCTACAACTTCTCCATTTGCTTGCCATGCTTTTACTATTCTAACTTTGTGTTCTGGTGATACTCTTGCATATACAGAATATTTTCTAACATTTTTTGTTAATTCTTCATCAGTCATTTTTTCTAATTCTGTTCCTGTTAAAGCTTCACTTTCATCTTTTAATATTCCTAGTTTTTTAGCTATTGCAACTGCTGTAATTTTATGATCACCTGTAATCATTACTGTTTTTATTCCTGCTTTTTTACACTTTTCTACTGCTTTTTTTGCTTCAATTCTTGGTGGATCTATCATTCCAACCATTCCAATAAATGTTAAATCACTTTCTATTGTTTTCATTTCTGTTTTTGATGGCATGTGATCTAATTCCTTATATGCAAATGCTAAAACTCTTAAAGCATCTTTGGCCATTTTTTCATTATTTTCTCTTATCCATTTTGCATAATTGTTTATACTTGTTCTTACTTCACCTTTATATAAGAATGAGTTACAACATTTTAATAATTCATCAACTCCACCTTTTGTATATACTATATATTTTCCATTTTTCTTATTAACTGTTGTCATTAATTTTCTTTCTGAATCAAATGGAACTTCTTCAACTCTTGGATTTTCTCTATATATAGATTGTTCATAATCTAGTTTAAATGCCATATCAACTAATGCTGTTTCTGTTGGATCTCCTGCTAATTGTCCATCTTCTAGCAATCGTGAATCATTACATAACATACAATTATATACTAATTTTTTGAAATCTTCTGTTGTATTTACTTTTTTTACATCTTGTAATTCATCATCACAAAATACTTTTTCTACTGTCATTTTATTTTGTGTTAATGTTCCTGTTTTGTCAGAACATATAACTGTACTGCTTCCTAATGTTTCAACTGCTGGTAATTTTTTTACTATTGCATGTTTTTTTACCATTTTTTGAACACCAATTGCTAATACAATTGTTGATACTGCAACAAGTCCTTCTGGTATTACTGCAACTGCAAGTGATACAGCTGTCATAAACATATCTATTATTTCTTTTCCTTGTAATAATCCAATAACAAATATTACAGCACATATTGCTAAACAAGCTATTCCCAAAGTTTTTCCTAAATCATTTAATTTTTGTTGAAGTGGTGTTTCTTGCTTTTCTGCATTATCTAGCATTCCTGCAATTTTTCCTACTTCCGTATTCATTCCTGTATTTACTACAATTGCTTTTCCTCTACCATATGTTATTAAGCTTGATGAAAATAACATATTTTTTCTGTCTCCAATTCCAATTTCATTTCCATCTATTTTTTCTGTTATTTTTTCTACTGGAACTGATTCACCTGTAAGTGATGCTTCTTGTGATTTTAAATTTACTGCTTCTATTATTCTTAAGTCTGCTGCTATATAATCTCCTGTTTCTATTATAACAAGATCTCCTGGTACTAATTCTCTTGCTGGTATTACTTGTTCTTTTCCATTTCTTATTACTTTTGATGCATGGCTACTTAATTTTTTTAATGCTTCTAATGATTTTTCTGCTTTACTTTCTTGTGCTACTCCTATTACTGCATTTAGGATTACTACTATTAATATTATTATTGTATCTGTAAATCCTTCTCCTTGTGCTACTCCAACTACTCCTGATACTATTGCTGCTATTATTAATACAATTATTGAAAAATCTTTAAATTGTTCTAAAAATTTCTTTAGTAGTGAATCTTTTTTCTTTTCTTGTAATTCATTTAGTCCATATTTTTTCATGTTTTCTTGGACTTGACTACTGCTTAAACCTTTTTGATAATCTGTTTTTAATTCTTGTTCTACTTCTTGGCTTGTCTTATTAAACCAACTTTTTTCCATACTAATTACCTCTCTTTTCTAATTGTATTTTAGCCTTTTTACTTTAGTTCTAAAGTTATACATATAATATTTATTCTTATTTATGTATTTTAGAACAAATAAAGACTTTTAAAGAAAAAATATAATTAAATTATTATATCCTTTCTTTAAAAGTCTCGTTTACTTTTTTGAAGCTTGTTAACCAGATTCTTTTGAATCGCGGTTGTTGATTAACAATTTAAAACTACTCCCTCTTAAATATAAAATTTTGGTGACCCGTACGAGAATCGAACTCATGATTCCACCTTGAGAGGGTGGCGTCTTAGCCGCTTGACCAACGGGCCATTATTTAATCTTTATTATTTATATCACAATTATCTTAATTCGTCAATTGTTTTTTACATTTTTCATCAACAATAAAAAAGATACCACAAATCATCATTACAATAATTTGTAGTATCTTTTTGTTAAAATATAACTTCTACATTTTCAAGAACAATTGCCGGTATTTCCTTTATCCGATTGTTCCTGGCATAAAGAACAACTGTAAAACCATCAAGAACAAAATTATTTTTATCAACAATTATTGGCTTAGGAAACTTACCACATCTAGTATAATATTCATTTATTTTCTTATACTTATTTGTAGTTGTATCTGGCAAATCAATTGTTATAATTAGACTTGATACTGGAATTCTACTGATCCATTCTTTTGGTAACATATGTAACCATCTTATTTGGAACATTTTAATTTTAAAGTATTCTCTTTTAAATTGTTCTTTTGCACCATCATCTTTTAAGCTCATATAAACTCTAAACTGATCAGGTGTCATATTTTCCTTCTCTTCATTACATTTCTTGCAAGAAGGTACCATATTTTGTGGAATTGTTGGTCCTCCAAGACCTTTAGCATAAACATGGTCTAAAGTTATCTGACTGGGTTCAACAACTCTTCCGCAATAATAGCATTTTCTTTTTCCTTTCAGTTTATAAGTTAAATCATACATTATATACTCAAATTTAAATGGCCGTTTTTTCAATTTTAACATTGAGTTTTCTTCAAATGCGATAATATCTTTTTTGGCTGAAAATGTATAACCTTTTGGAACTTCGATAATCATCAAAAGCCCTCCTTCATTTTTAGTTACATAATATAACAATATAACAAATTTCCAATTTTGTCAATATTTATTTCATTAGATTTATTGTATTTGATGGCTTTTCAATTCCTTCTAAATTATAATACGCATTCGGAATATTTCCAACAATAACATGTTCTGCAATAATAAATTGATTTACTACATTTTGATTGTATCTTTTCATTGGTGTTACAACAGCCATATCACAATTAAAATTAACATATACTCTATGCAAGGTTTGATTTATTCCTTGTGAGATAAATTCACTTTTTATTTCTGTATCAACACTTCCTGTCATAGAAATTTTTATAGGTATTCTTGGTCCAAATCCTGATAATAGATAGTTTCCTGTCAAATTTCCTAATGTTATATAAATTTTTTCTGTTGGTATCTTTTCAAATTCTTGTTGTATTTTTTCTGTTAAGTCTGAAATAATATTATTTACTACTGCTACATTTGATTTTATAGCAGATACATTTCCATTTGAATCTTTTTCAATTGTATATAATTCTTCATATTTATACTATTGTCGATTGCTGATTTGTTATAATTGTTGCTGTATATTTAACTTTTTCATTACACATTGCTTCATACACTGGTTCTAAATAATCAAATCCAATTTTAAATCCATATACTCCAATTAAAATTATTGATATGAATTTTATAATCTTTTTTGCAAATTTTATATTTTTTAAATTGGCATTTTTTCCACAAAACCTGCCAATAGGCTTTATTATAAACCTTTTTCTTGAATAAATTTTATCCATATTATATTACTATTGGCTCTTTGGCTCTTTTTAGTACATATTTGGGTATATATATTTTTTCTCCAATATTAATTTTATCAGGATTTTCAATTCCATTTACTCTAACTATGTCATCAACTGTACTTCCATATTTTTTCGCAATTTTCCATAATGTATCTCCATCTTTTACAACATAAATTATAACACTGTAATCTTCTAAATCATCTTCAGTTTCTTCTGTTATATTATTAATTGCTGGTATCTCAACATTTTTATATGTCAATGTTTCGAAATTCAAATCTACATTTGCATCAATTGTTCCACTCTGATTTATAAATTCTTGTGTTCCAACTTCTATTTTTATACTTGTATTACAATTGTTTTCTACTCCTTCTATTGTTTGAGTAAATGGTATTGTTATTGTTTTACTATTTACTCCTATTGTTGATATATCTGTATATATTAAGTTTACCTCCATCTCTCCTTCTAATACCATTTTTCCACTTAATCTATTTTCTTTGTTTATAGATATTTGTATTGATGTATTTATAATTTCTCCATTTCCAATTTCGGGAACATTTACTTTTTCCCTTATTTGACATATGTTTTTCAATGTTTTTCTATCTGATGTTGTTTTTAATGTTTTTAAATCATAATTTACTCTTTCACCTGGGCAATATAAATCTTGTATTACTTGTATTTCGTTTTCTTCATATGAAATACAATTTATCTCAACTTCAACCTCTAAATAAACTGTATGTTCTTCTATTGAATTTGGTTTTATTATTAAATTTTTTATTAAATATGTTGTATCACATATATTTTCTTCTTTGATATCTGGCATATCTATAAAACCAACTAATGGAACTCTGCCTATTGTTTTGCAAATTCTTCCATCATCTGTTAAATACACAAGTTTTAATTCTATTTCTGATTTTGCAAGTATTTTGTTATAACTTATTTTTATATCTTTATCAACTAAACTTATTGTTGCATTTAATATTTCTGCTAAATTGTCTGTATTTGGAATTGATACATTTTCTTTCACATATGTTTTATTATTTCCTTCACATAATAATGAGTTTATTTTTTC
>OJML01000878.1_pt1 | contig 16817 bp, 10 predicted proteins | sample 1597221 | NCBI WGS metagenome assembly OJML01 (sample SAMEA2452123, study PRJEB22498) | human gut metagenome | biome: human feces; feature: human gut; material: feces | place: Australia | collected 2012 | reverse complement strand
CGCCCTTGTGCCGCTTACCGCGGTAGACATAAGTACATAAGCTACATAAGTAACATAAGGCTGACGCCGTGATTTTTCACATAAGTTGAGGCAGGGCTGGCCGCCCTGCCTGTAAGATACATAAGGGCTGGCGCCGTGCTCGCAGACTCAAGCACCCAACGCTACCGCCAAACGCTCGCTCTAATGGGGGCGACGCGTCTCGCGTCGGGAAAATATGCAGTTTTTGGCTTCGCCCTTGTGCCGCTTACCGCGGTAGACATAAGTACATAAGCTACATAAGTAACATAAGGCTGACGCCGTGATTTTTCACATAAGCTGAGGCAGGGCTGGTCGCCCTGCCTGTAAGATACATAAGGGCTGGCGCCGTGCTCGCAGAACGCTACCTTTAATGGGGGCGTGAGGGACGAGGGTGCTGAAAAATAGCCCGACGCGGGACGCGTCGCCCCCATTAGTGCTTGCGTTTGGTGCTTGCGTTTAGTGCTTGCGTTTGGTGCTTGCGTTTAGTGCTCGCGTTTGGTGCTCACGTTGGGTGCTCACGTTTAGTGCTCGCGTTTGGTGCTTGCGTTTAGTGCTTGCGTTTGGTGCTTGCACCGTGCTCGCGCCATGCTTGTTAATGTGCAAATATGCAGATATATAAATGAGCTGACGCCGTAGCGTTACTATTTGTAACACTACGGCGTCAGCCCATTAACGCATTAGCAAATTGCCACATTAGCAAATTGCCAGTGCTTATTGTTTGTTATAATTGTCAAGACCCTTTTTGAGGAACGTCACAAACTTGTCAATGTTCTCGTCGTACGAGTAAGAGCTGTTGAGTGGACGGCCATTGTTGTCGAGCAACACGTAGAAAGGCTGCGCGTTGGCACCGAACTTGCTGCGCTGCAAGTAGCTCCACTTGTCGCCCACGGTGCGAAGCGTGGTAGCCTGTCCGTTCTCCTGCACCTCGATGGGTTCGGGCAGCGGAGCCTTCTCGTCCACATAAAGCGAAATAAGCACATAATCCTTGGTGAGCAAGTCGCGCACCTTGGCATCGTGCCATACAGCCAACTCCATTTTGCGGCAGTTCACACAACCGTGGCCCGTAAAGTCGAGCATCACCGGTTTGCCCGTTTGGCGTGCGTAGGCCATACCCGCCTCATAGTCGGTAAATTTAGCCTCAATCTTTACAGGGTCGAGGTTAAAGTCCTGAGTAGACATAGGCGGTGCAAAGGCACTCACGGCCTTGACAGGTGCGCCCCACAAGCCCGGCACCATGTACACGGCAAAGGCCAGTGATATGAGCGCCAGGAAGAAGCGCGGAACCGAAGTGTGGCGCTCGTCCTCATCGTCGTGCGGGAACTTGATGGCGCCCAGCAGGTAGATGCCTAACAGGGCGAATATCACAATCCACAGTGCGAGGAAAGTTTCGCGGTCGAGCAAGTGCCAGCCGTAAGCCAAGTCGGCCACTGAGAAGAACTTCAGGGCAAAAGCCAGTTCGAGGAAGCCAAGCACCACCTTCACGTTGTTGAGCCAGCCGCCGCTCTTGGGCGCGCTCTTGAGCCATGTGGGGAACAGGGCAAACAGTGTGAACGGCAGAGCCAGCGCCACGGCAAAACCCAACATGCCGATGGTGGGAGCCAGGGCCGAACCGCCCGATGTGCTCACCTCGACCAACAAGAAGCCTATGATGGGACCTGTGCATGAGAAACTCACCAGCGACAGTGTAAAGGCCATGAGGAAGATGCTGAGCAGACCGGTAGTCTTTTCGGCCTTGTTGTCGACAGCATCGCCCCACTTGCTGGGCAGCGTAATCTCAAATCCACCAAAGAAACTGGCCGCGAACACAACCAGCATGAGGAAGAACAGAATGTTGAACACCGCGTTGGTGGAGAGGTCGTTGAGCGCATTGGCACCGAATATGGTGGTGATGATAAGGCCCAGGGCCACGTATATCACCACAATGCTGACGCCGTAGGTAATGGCATCGCGCACACCCTTGCGGCGGTCGCCCGAGCGCTTAAGGAAGAAACTCACTGTCATAGGTATGATGGGCCATACGCAAGGGGTGAACAAGGCCACGAGGCCGCCTACAAAGCCCAGGAAGAATATGTAGTACCATGCCTTGCCCGTCATGTCGCCCGTGTCCGAACCAAAGTTTTTGAGTTCCTTTATTACCGGAGTCCACAGAGCCTGAGTCTGTGCGCTGTCGAGCGGCTGCACCTGTGCCATGGCGGCAGCACTGTCGGTGGCAGTGGCAGCCGTGCTGTCGGTGGCAGTAGTCAGTGCGTTGCCTTGTGCGGCAGCAGCGGCAGCCTCCTCGGCCTTGCTCTCGGCAGTGGGGGCGGGGCCGTCGGTGCCAGCCACCTTGGCGTTGACGCTGGTGGGCGGCAGACAGTTCTCGTCGTTGCAGGCACCATATTTAAGGTAGCCTTTCAGCTCATAGTCCTTGTCGAGCAGCTCCACGCGTTGTGTAAAGGTGGCGTGCCCCTCGAAGAAGGTTACAGGCATCTCGAATATGGGGTCCTGCATGGTTTTGGCCCCCGGTCCGGCCTTAAGGCTGCCCTTGAGCTTGGCACCCTTAATTTTGTCCACGCCAAACTCGGCCCTGGTAGGTCCACCCTCGCCAATGTTGGTAGAGTAGATGTGCCAGCCCGGCTGTGCGGTACCAGTAAAAATGATGTCGATGGTGGTGGGATTCACGCGCTTGTACTTGACGCTGAAGTTCACCTGAGCCTGCACGGCCGTCACGGCGGTGAGCAGGAGCAGAAGAGTGAGAGTGAAAAACTTCTTCATTATGTGTGAATTGGTTGATTATGCGTTGGTTACAGTCTGCAAAAGTACAACTTTATCCTTTGATGGCCAAACTTGGTGTTATGGCGTCTGTGCCACAACTTGGCCTTTTGCGAAAAAAGCAGTACTTTTGTGGCATAATAACGAAACTATCAACCCGTTGGCATAATTGGTTAAGGGTTGACGGGTTAACAGGTTGACGGGTTGACGAGCCGGCAAAGGCCAGTCACGCCTCGGCTTGATGGGCCGACAAAGCCCGTGCATGTCCGTCAGTTCGACCACCCGATTCTGCCAACGCGCAATTATCATCACAACTATGTCTGAAAGAAAAGTACGTGTGCGTTTTGCACCAAGCCCCACGGGTCCACTTCATATTGGCGGTGTGCGCACAGCCCTTTACAACTATTTGTTTGCGCGCCAGCACGGCGGCGACATGGTGTTCCGCATTGAGGACACCGACTCCAACCGCTTTGTGCCGGGAGCCGAGGACTATATTATAGAGTCGTTCAAGTGGCTCGGCATCAAGTTTGACGAAGGTGTGAGCTTTGGTGGCGACCATGGTCCCTACCGCCAGAGCGAGCGTCGCGACATTTACCGCAAGTATGTAAAGCAACTGCTCGATGCCGGCAAGGCCTACATAGCCTTTGACACCCCCGAGGAGCTGACCGCCAAGCGCGAGGCTGTGCAGAACTTTCAGTACGATGCCCATACCCGCATGCAGATGCGCAACTCGCTGGTGCTCGGCGCCGAGGAAACACAGCGCCTGATTGACGCCGGCGAGCAGTATGTGGTACGCTTCAAGGTAGAGCCAGGTGAGGAGGTGCACGTAAAGGACATCATTCGTGGCGATGTGCGCATAATGAGCGACATCCTCGACGACAAGGTGCTCTACAAGAGTGCCGACGACCTGCCCACCTACCACTTGGCCAACATTGTGGACGACCACTTGATGGAGATTTCGCACGTGATACGTGGCGAGGAGTGGTTGCCCTCGGCTCCGCTGCACGTGTTGCTCTACCGTGCCTTTGGTTGGGAGGACACCATGCCCCAGTTTGCCCACCTGCCCCTGTTGCTCAAGCCCGACGGCAAGGGCAAGCTCAGCAAGCGTGACGGCGACCGCCTGGGCTTCCCGGTGTTTCCGCTCGAGTGGCACGACCCCAAAACTGGCGATGTGTCGTCGGGTTACCGCGAAAGCGGCTATCTGCCCGAGGCTGTAATCAATTTCCTCGCTCTGTTGGGCTGGAACCCCGGCACCGACCAGGAAATACTCTCCATGCAGGAACTCATCGACCAGTTCGACTTGTCAAAATGCTCGAAGAGCGGTGCCAAGTTCGACTATATCAAGGGACAGTGGTTCAACCGCGAGTACATACTCAAAACCGATGACGCGGTGCTCGCCCCTGCCTTTGACCAGATACTCAAGGCCAATGGCATCGACGCCCCCATCGAACGTGTACAGGCTGTGGTGGGCATGATGAAGATGAAGAAGATTAACTTTATCAAGGAACTTTGGCCCCTTTGCGACTTCTTCTTTATAGCCCCCACCTATTCGGCCGACGACAAGTTTACCCGCAAGAACTGGAAGGAAGGCGCTGCTGCCGACATGGATGCGCTTTACCATCTGCTTGAGGGCCTTGATGACTTCAGCATCGAGAGCCAGAAGGCTGTGGTAGATGCCTGGGCTGCCGAAACAGGCAAAAAGCCTTGGAACCCCTGGCGCGTGTGCCTTGTGGGCACTGGTAAGGGCCCCGACATGTATGAGCTTGCCGCTTTCCTTGGCAAGGAGGAGACCCTGCGCCGCATGAAGGCTGCCATTGAGGCACTGCACTAAGCAAGTTGGTTGAAGCAGGTGGGCGCGTGAGGCTTGTCTGCTTGTAGGCTCCAGTTAACTATCTTTTGTTGGTCCGTTGACGCTTGGTGGTGTCAACGGACAGCAAAACTCTTTTTTCTACAAGATGTATTCACTCGCAATATACTTGATGATGCTCGGCTGCAACATAGCCGCACTCTTTAACAAAAAGGTGCGTACCATGATGCGCGGGCACCACGACACTTGGCGCATATTGCGCCGCCAGATAGGCACCAGCCGCTATGTGTGGTTTCATGCCGCCTCGCTGGGCGAGTTTGAACAGGGCCGCCCGCTCATGGAGCGCTTGCGGCGCGAGCATCCCGAACGCAAAATATTGCTCACCTTTTTCTCGCCCTCGGGCTATGAGGTGCGCAAAAACTATGCTGGGGCCGATGTGATATGTTACTTGCCCTTCGACACCCCGTTCAACGCCATAAAGTTTGTAAAAATGGCGCGTCCCGAGGCAGCATATTTTATAAAATATGAGTTCTGGCGCAACTACATCGACATATTGCACCGCAACCATGTGCCGGTTTATTCGGTGTCGAGCATTTTCAGGCCCGGCCAGATATTCTTTCGTTGGTACGGCCGCAACTATGCACGTGTGCTGCATCGCATGACGCACCTTTACGTGCAGGACGAGGCTTCGAAACAACTGCTTGCCGGCATAGGCGTAAACCAAGTGACGGTGGTGGGCGACACCCGTTTTGACCGCGTAATAGACATACGCAATGCGGCCAAACCGCTGCCCCTTGTCGAGCGCTTTGCCGGTTGTTGGCGGGTGCTCGTGGCCGGCAGTTCGTGGCAGCCCGACGAGGACATCATTATCAGTTATTTCAACACCCACCCCAACCTGCGCCTGGTACTGGCTCCCCACGTGGTGAGCGAGGACCACTTGCGACAGATTGAGAGCAAACTGCAGCGGCCGTATGTACGCTACTCTACAGCCACGCCTAAGAGTGTGGCCGAGGCCGACTGCCTGATAATAGACTGCTATGGCTTGTTGTCGAGCATCTACCGTTATGCCACCGTGGCCTATGTGGGCGGTGGTTTTGGCGTGGGCATACACAATGTGCCCGAGGCTGCGGTGTATGGTGTGCCGGTAATAATAGGCCCTAACAACAAGAAGTTCCGCGAGGCGCAGGCTTTGCTGGCCAATGGTGGTTGCCGCGAAATACATTCTGCGGCTGACTTTGCGGCCATTATGGACTGTTTCCTTTCGGACAAGGACGAACTCTCACGCGCTGGCCAGGCAGCAGACAATTATATCAAACAAAACGCCGGGGCCACAGCTGTCATTGCAAAGGACACGCTGGGACGGTGAGAGAGGGGGAAGGTTATAGGGTTATAAGGTTAGGGGGTTATAAGGTTAAAAAGTAACCTTTGTGAATTGGGGTAGCTGCGGCAATATTTTAACCTTCTAACCCTCTAACCCTCTAACCCTCTAACCCTCTAACCCCCTAACCTCCTAACCTCCTAACCTCCTAACCCTCTAACCCCTTAACCCTCTTAACCCCCTAACCTCCTAACCTCTACTCCCTTGAAAGTACTGCTTATCAACACCTCAGACCACGCAGGCGGGGCTGCCATAGCCTCCATGCGGCTGCTCAAAGCATTGCGCCAGAACGGCGTAGATGCCACCTTGTTGTGCATGAACCGCACACTGCCGGCAGAGCGCACAGAGGTGGTAAGCCTTAAACGCACCCTGTGGCGCAAACTCAAGTTCGTGCTCGAAAGGTTAGAGATATTCGTAAAGAACGGCTTTAGCCGCCAAGGGCTGTTTGCAGTAGACACGGCACGCTTTGGCAACGACATTACACGGCTCAAGGCATTTGCCGAGGCCGATGTCATACATCTGCATTGGACAAACCAGGCCATGCTCTCACTGCGCAATATGCAGAAGATATTGCGCAGTGGCAAGCGCGTGGTCATCACCATGCACGACATGTGGACCTTTACCGGTGTGTGTCACAATGCGGCCGACTGCCAGCGCTGGCTCAGCGGTTGCGGCAAATGTCCGCAGTTGTGCCGCCCCTCGGCGGGCGACCTGTCGGCCAGCACCTACCGCCGCAAGGCTGCCACTTACGCCAAGGGCCATTTTACCGCAATAGGGTCCAGCCAGTGGTTGGCCGGCTTGGCCGCACAAGCGCCACTGCTCAAGGGGCAGCGCGTGGGCTGCATACCCAATCCCATCGACACACGCTACTATGCACCAGCCGGCACAGAGGGCATGCCCACCCGCAACGAGGTGCGCGAGGCACTCGGATTGCCCGCCGACAAGCGTTTGCTGCTGTTTACCGCCTTTAAGGTGACCGACCCCAACAAGGGCATAGACTATCTGACCGAAGCCATATCGCTGCTCATGCAGGAGCACCCCGACCAGGCCGACAAGGTGGCCATTGTGCTGGCGGGCCATGGAGCCGAAAGTTTGCAATCGGCCTTTGCTGTGCCAGCGTATGCCATGGGCTATGTACAGAGCGAGGAACGTATGCGGCAGCTCTACCAAGCCTGCGACTTGTTGGTTATGCCCACCCTCATGGACAACCTGCCCAACACCATAGCCGAGGCCATGGCCTGCGGCGTGCCTTGTGTGGCATTCAATGTGGGCGGTGTGCCGCAGATGGTCGACACGGGGGTGAACGGCTATCTGGCCGCCTACTGCAACAGCCTCGACTTTGCACATGGCATAGCTGCAACACTCAATTCGCAAAGCTATGCCGCCATGTGCCGCAATGCCCGCGCCAAGGCCCTGAAGGCTTACGACGAAAAGGCTGTGGCCAAGGCTTATGCGGCAGTATATGCAATGGAGTAGGGCGGCAGCAACCTGCTTAATAGAATAATAATGTACTTATCATAAAAATGGAAGAGAACAGTGTGCCTCCTTCCGCGGCACAGATGACAGAAGAAGGCCTTAAAATTACCGTAGCCACCGTGACATGGAATGCCGGTGCGCTTATTGAACGAACCATCGAAAGTGTGGAGCAGCAAACCTATGCCCATGTGGAGCACCTCATTATTGACGGCAACTCGCACGACGATACCCTTGAGCGTGTGCACCACTATCAGGAGCGCAACAGCCATGCTGCCGTGCGCCACGAAATAGTGTGCATCAGCGAACCCGACGAGGGCCTCTACGATGCCATGAACAAGGCCATCGACATGGCCACGGGGCGCTACATACTATTTCTTAATGCGGGCGACACCTTTCATGCTGCCAACACGCTCGAACTCGTGGCACAGGCGGCTGTCAAGGCACCCAAACTGCCCGCTGTGGTGTATGGCGACACCAACTTGGTAGATGCCGACGGCAACTTTCTGCGACACCGGCGCCTGACACCGCCCGAACACCTCAACTGGCGCTCGTTCAAAAATGGCATGCTGGTGTGCCACCAGGCTTTCTTTGCACGTACCGACCTGGCACGGCGTATGCACTACAACCGCAAGTACCGCTTCTCGGCCGACTTTGACTGGTGCATTCGCATCATGCGTGAGGCTTCGCGCAAGGCACTGCCGCTTGTCAATGCACACACCATCATCGCCGATTACTTGAACGAGGGCATGACCACACGCAACCACAAGGCATCGCTGCGCGAGCGTTTCCACATCATGTCGCACCATTATGGTCTGTTGTCCACCCTGGGCTACCATGCCTGGTTTGTGCTGCGCAGCATCATTAAGTAACTTATGGTTATGGCCGATAACAACCAATACTACCAGTGGGCCACCAGCCGCTGCGCGCAAAAGGAATATTGCCGCAGCGAGATAGCCAAAAAGCTTCTGGCCAAAGGGGCTACACCCGACGAGGTGGACGAGACCTTGGGCCGCCTTGAGGCCGAAAGCTACATTGACGAGGCACGTTATGCGCGCGCCTTTGTAAACGATAAATTCCGCTTCGACCATTGGGGGCGCATCAAAATACGCTATGCGCTGCGGCAAAAGGGTGTATCAGACTTCGACACCGACGATGCCCTGGCTCTGATAGACGACGATGACTACCGCCAGGCATTGGCCGACTTCATAGCCTCGCGGCGCCGCACCACCAAGGGCGACATGCCTTATGCCGTGAACCAAAAGATTGCCCGTGCGGCCATTACACGCGGCTTTGAACCCCAAATGGTGTTCGACGCACTTTCGGTGGAGTAGGGGGCAACCGCTCGGCTCACACATATATATACATCACAACTTGTAATGCTTTATCTCTCACTCGGAACAAATCTTGGCAATCGTCACGAAAACATAAACCGTGCCTGTGCGCTCATTGGCGAGCGCATAGGCACGGTTGTGCGTAAGGCCACACCTGTCGAAACGGCACCCGTGGGTTTTGAATCAGACAACTTGTTTGTCAATACGGCTGTGGCAGTAGACACCACGATGACGCCCGCCGAAGTGCTGCGCGCTACTCAGCAAATTGAGCGTGACATGGGGCGCACCGTCAAGAGCAAGGACGGGGTGTATCACGACCGCATTATCGACATCGATTTGCTGGCCAGCGACAGCCACGTGGTGTGTACACCGTCGCTGCAACTGCCGCACCCCGAAATGACCGACCGCCTGTTTGTGCTCGAACCTTTGGCCGAGATAGCTCCCGAATGGTGCCACCCCCTTTATGGCAAAACCATACGCCAACTGCTCGATGTGCGCCGCCGCTGCCACATTGTGCCGCTCAGGGCAGATGACTGCAGCACACCGCTGCTCGACAGTGTAAACACCCTGCTTGCCCAACTCTCGTCCAACTTTGTGCCATTAACGCTCGCCCAATTCACAACTTTGGCCCACGAGCCCCGCACACACATCTACTTGCTTTACACGCCGCAGGGCACTTTGGCCGGTACGGCTACACTCTGCCTGTGCCATCAGTTCACGGGGAACAAAGCATGGGTAGAGGACGTGGTGGTTGACGCAGCCCAACGTGGCAAGGGGTACGCGCGCATGTTGCTCGACCACCTCATGTTTCAAGCCCGCCGCCACGGTGCCGCCACGGCAAACCTCACCTCGCGTCCGCAGCGGGTGGCAGCCAACCGCTTGTATCAGAGCCTGGGCTTTGAACTGCGTGAAACGAATGTATATAAGATGGGGCTGGCCGATGAGGCTGCCGCCCTGAAAAGTTGAAAAGTTGAAAAGTTGACAAGTTTACAAGTAAGTTTACCAAGCTTGTTACCAGTCTTACTTTAACATAATAATAAGTAGTATAGCATACTTACTTGTCAACCCGTCAACCAGATACGTATATACCAGACTATATGAAATATGCAATCATCGGCACCGGTGCCATAGGTGGCTACTATGGCGGCTTGTTGGCCAAAGCCGGTCACGACGTACACTTTTTGCTGCATTCCGACTACGACCATGTGAGCCAGCACGGCCTGCAGGTCGACTCGTGCGATGGCAGTTACCACCTTTGCCACATCAATGCCTACAATAGTACGGCGCAAATGCCAGTGTGCGATGTGGTGATAGTAGCCATCAAGAGCATAGCCAACCACCTGCTGCCGCAAATGCTCGCCCCAATTTGTCACCCCGACACACTGGTGTTGCTCATACAAAACGGCATCGGGCTGGAGGCCGACTTGTGCAAGGCCATGCCACGCGCACAACTGTTGGGAGGCGTGGCATACATCTGCACGCTCAAAAACGCTCCCGGCCACATTACGCACACCTTCAACGGACTGCTGCAGGTGGGCAACTACAACTGCCACAACCACGAGGCACTCGGCCACATGATGGCCGACTTTGCAGCTTCGGGCATCAAGGCCAAGGAAATGCCCTACGACGAGATGCGCTGGAAAAAGGCTGTGTGGAACATGCCCTTCAACGGCATGACCGCTGCCGTGGGTGCCGTTTCGGCCGGCAGCCTGATAGCCAACGAGAGCATGGCACCCATCATTCGCCAAATGATGCTCGAGGTGATAGGTGCCGCCAGAGCTTGCGGTGTGAAGGGCATTGACGAGAGTTATGCCGACAAAATGATGGACATGACACACCGCATGCCACAATTTGCATCGAGCATGAAGTTTGACCGCGACCACCACCGCCCCATGGAGCTGTACTACCTTTACCGTCGTCCGCTGGCCGAGGCACGCAGCCGCGGTGCCGACATGCCGCTTATAGCCATGCTTGCCGCCGAACTCGAATATATTGATGCACAGAGTCGTTAGCTCTCATAATATGTTGTATAACACAAAAACAAGAAAAAGACCAAGGAACTTTTCCACGCTTTTGTTATTAAGCCATACCTTTGTATGGTAAAAGTCGTAGTTCCCATTAACTTGTTAACTTATCAGCGAGTCCGCGATATTGTCAATAGCCATGAGCGACTTTCAACTTTATCTACTTAATACTTGTAGCTTATGATTATCTCATCTCCTATGGTGATTGCTGTTGTGGCGTTAGGCGCCATAGTACTTCTCAGCATCTTTTTCCATTTCGTGCCCTTCTTCTTGTGGCTCAGTGCCAAGGTGTCGGGTGTGAAGATATCGCTCATTCAGCTATTCCTGATGCGCATTCGTAATGTGCCGCCCGGCATCATCGTGCCGAGCCTTATCGAGGCACACAAGGCCGGGCTGCGCACCGTGACGCGCGACAACCTTGAAGCCCACTACATGACGGGCGGACACGTGCAGCGCGTGGTGCATGCGCTGGTGTCGGCATCTAAGGCCAACATCGATCTCTCGTTTGAAAAAGCTACCGCCATCGACCTGGCCGGCCGCGATGTGTTCGAGGCTGTGCAGACGAGTGTCAATCCTAAAGTAATAGACACACCCCCCGTGGCAGCTGTGGCCAAAAATGGTATTCAGCTCATAGCCAAAGCCCGCGTTACGGTGCGTGCCAACATACACCAGCTGGTAGGTGGTGCCGGCGAGGACACCATTCTGGCCCGTGTGGGCGAGGGCATTGTGTCGAGCATCGGTTCGGCCGAAACGCATGAGCAAGTGCTCGAAAATCCCGATTCTATATCAAAACTTGTGCTTTCAAAGGGCCTCGACGCCGGCACTGCTTACGAAATTCTGTCAATAGACATTGCCGACATCGATGTGGGCAAAAACATTGGCGCCACACTCCAAATGGATCAAGCCAACGCCGACAAGAACATTGCACAGGCCAAAGCCGAGGAACGCCGCGCCATGGCCGTGGCCACCGAACAGGAGATGAAGGCCAAGGCTCAGCAGGCACGTGCCGAGGTAATACAGGCCGAGGCCGAAGTGCCAAAGGCCCTGGCACAGGCCCTGCGCGAGGGCAACATGGGATTTATGGATTACTACAAACTCGAAAATCTCAAGGGCGACACCGCCATGCGCGACACCATAGCCAAACTTGACCCCACCGCCATACTGGGCGGCAAAAAGGAAGGCAAATAATGTTGGCAACCCGTTGGCGAAATTCTTGGTTAACGGGTTAACAAGTTGACAAGCAAGTAACACGTTGGCGGAATTAGCAAACAAAATTCTGCTAACGCGTACATCACAACAGTAACATATACAAATCAATAATACCTATCAATTAAATGAAAAGAAACTACTTCAATGGCTTGTTGGCCGCACTGACCCTCTTTGGGCTGGGCACGTCGCAGGCATGGGCAGACAAGATTGTGACATCTACTGCCGAAAATCCCAAGTGGTTCCGCATTTACACCCCCAACCGTAGTAACCTCTCTCTCATATCGAAGGGCGTCGGGGTGGCCATGCAGAACACCACAACATTCGAGAAACCCTACTCGGCCAGCCAATTGTGGCGCCTTGAGGCAGGCAGTACCGATGGTACCTACAAAATTGTTAACATGTCGGGTGAGTATATCTCGCCATCGTCAACGGTAAAGCCCAATAATAACACAGCTTTTGCACCTGTTAAGAGCGGGGCTGGCGATTGGACTATTACAGATCTCAGTGACGATACCTATACCATCACAAGTGGTAACGTGCAGTTCAACACAAGCCAGGACGGTCCTAACTACTACCTCTACAACTGGGGTAGTGGTACGAACAAGGAAGATGCAGGTTGTAAATACCGCTTCGAGGCGGTATCGCTTACCGAATTAGAGACAGCGCAGGCCAAGGCTCTTAGCGTTCTTAACGAAACAGAAGAGGGTACAAATCCTGGCCAGTACCCAGCAGAGGTGCGCACCACATTTACAAATGCCATAAAGGCAGCCACTACGGTTGATGCCATAACCGCTGCACAAACTACTTATAGCGCAGCCATGGTGCAGGTGGCAACTGGCAAAACCTATTACATCGTATCCGACAAATCGGTTGGCTACTGCCAAGGCAAGTATATTTACAGTGCAGGCAGTGAGGCGCAGCCCAAGTGGGGCAACAAGGTCGTGTCGGCCGCCTATGGTTGGACATTCACTGATGCCGGCAACGATCAGTTCTATGTGCAAAACTATGGCACAAAGGAATACATCGAGCCCAACAGCAATAACGAAAATGGTGCCACCAAAACAACTGCCACACCTGCTACTAAATATACCGTGACGTCGCTCGGCCAGGGTGTGTTCAACATCAAGCCCGATGGCAAGAACCCCCTTCATGCGCAAAATGACGGTGCAGTGCTTGTAATGTGGGCTGGCGGCATAGGCTCGGCTTCAGCTTGGCGCCTTATCGAGATTCCTGAATCAGACCTTACGGCAACTCCGACCTTCAACTCTATCAATGTGGCTCCAGGTTTCCAAACCTACGCAGCTGGCAACAAGGAACAGGTGCTTCTCACTTTCCAAACTGAGGTTGCAGGCTTCAATGGCAACGTTGTGGGCAAGAGCCTTAAACTCAATCTTGGTGCTACCAATGTAGCCGGACTTGAGAATATCAAGGTGTTCACTTCAAAGAACGCCAACTTTGTCAGCAATGGCCAGCGCGATGCCACACTCATTGGCCAAGTTGCCACCGTTAGCGGCAACGAAGTAGAGGTAGCTTTCGACAACGCTCTTGAGATGCCCTCAGGCACGACACGTTTCTACGTTACTGCCGACATCACCGACAAGGCCGTAGTAGGCGACTCTGTTGATGCTGCATTGGTAAGTTTTACTTATGGCGACAACAAAGTATTCACTGTCAACAACGGCAACCCCGAAGGCATTGCCCGCGTCTACAAGGTGCAGAGCGTACCCTTCATGCCCAACGACCTTGGCACAGCCTATTGGCGTATCCCCTCAATGGTCGTACTCCACAATCAGAAGGGTGCTAATGCCTCAAAGAACGGCCGCGTAGTAACCATGGCCGACAACCGCTTCAATCATGGTGGCGACTTGCCCAGTCACATCGACGTATACGAGCGCCACTCTGACGACAATGGTAAAACATGGTCTGACCACAAGTGGGTAGTAGGCAATGCAACCGACGAGGCACTTGTAGCAAGCAAAGACGGGAAGCACAAGGGCTTTGGCGATGTTACCATGGTCGAAACAGCCAGCGGCAAAATCATCGCCTTGATGGTTGGTGGCCAGGGCTACTTCTATTCAACTAATGAAGATGGCAACCGCATTGTGCCCGTTATCATCACCTCAACCGATGGTGGCGACACATGGTCACAGGCCCGCGCACTGACCGACGAACTTTACAAGGGCGTTTATGAGCAGGGTCAGGTTCTCGGTTCGTTCGCAGGTTCTGGCCGCGGCATCTGCCTCCAGCGCCAAAAGGACGCCTCGCTCAATGGCCGCGTCATGTTTGCCATGAGCCACCGCTTTGCTACAGGTGCCGTTCAAGAGTACATCATCTATTCTGACGATGAGGGCGAAACATGGAAGATGTCACCCAAGTCTGCTTACAACGGCGGCGACGAGTCAAAACTCGTAGAGTTGGCCGATGGCACAGTGATGATTTCTGTACGCCAGAGCGGTCAGCGTGGCTTCAATACCTCAACCGATGGCGGTATGACATGGGGCACACAAACCACCAATGCCGACATCAACGGTAATGCTTGCAACGCCGACATTCTTTACTACAACAACAAGGTATTGCTCCATTCATACATCAACAATGGCTCTCGTAAGAACGTCACCGTAAAGGCATCATTCGACAATGGCAAGACATGGGGTCACCCCATCGTAATATGCGCTCCCAGCTCATGCTACTCTACGATGGACATCACCAAGGACGGCGACATCGCCATCTTCTACGAAGACAATGCCTGCACACAGGGCTATGCACTCAACTACGCTGTGTTCCCCATCGACTGGATTGTGCCTGGTGGCGACCCTTCAGCAGAGGCTTTTCAGGAAGCCTTGGCAAAGGCCAAGGCCGCTACCACAAACGACGGATACACAGAAGAGGCCACAGCCAAGGCCGGTCAGTACAGCCAAGAGGCCATTAACAATGTAAAGTCTCTCATCGCCACCTACGAGGCATCTGTTACCGACTACGAAGCCGCTACAGCTGCGCTCAATGCTGCCGTAGAGGCTATGGGCAAAACAGCTTGCACCGTTGATGGGTATTACAATGAGACTACTTTCACCATCTCGAGCCTTTCTACCATCTCAAGTCTCGAAGGTGCGGGTTACATCTCAGCCGATGCCAAAGCAAAGTCTGAGGCTGACAACACTGCCGAGTGGCAAATAGTACCCGCTACTGTGGCTGGCCAGGTGTATATCAAGCTAAAAGATGCCGACACATATATATATCGCTCAGGAACCACATTGGCTGCAAGCGCAGCACCTAAGGCTTGGAAACTTGTCAAGAACGATGGGTTCTACAACTTGATAGCAGTACACAAAGCAGAAAACTCTTATTTGGTTATCAACGTAGGAACTGGCGAATTCAACTGGTGGACATCTGCTGCTGGTGACAACACCTGGAGCACCAAGTTCGTGCTCACAGCCAAAACAGTTGTAACAGACATCAACAATGCTACCGTGGCAAATGGCAGCGAAAAGGCCGTGCGCTACTACGACCTCCAGGGCCGCCGCGTGTTGAATCCCACCAAGGGACTCTTCATTACCAACACGGGCAAGAAGGTAATCAAGTAAGCAAAATACACATATCAAATTACTGATTGACAGACAACCTGGCGGGTTGGCACACCAACGGACATTTATCCGGTGGTTGCCAACCCGCCAACTTGTTTCCCATTGCACCCCATAACCCCAAAAGGGATATTGGGACCAATTACGCCATTCTGCGAAAAACTCAAGCACCAAACGCAACCACTAAACGCTAGCTACCAACGCAACCACTAAACGCTAGCTCCCAACGCAACCTCTAAACGCTAGCTCCCAACGCAACCTCTAAACGCTAGCACTATCATCAAACACTACCACCAAACGCTACCACTAAACGCAAGCACTAATGGGGGCGACGCGTCTCGCGTCGGGCATTTTTCAGCAGTCTCGTCTCACGTCGGTTTAGAGATAAGAGGAAAATACGAACGCTGCTAAATAATAATATTGTAGCACACGGATCGCACCGATTGCACGGATTTTTTTCGCTACGTGCTTTAGTGTCACGGAGGTGACGGATTTTACGGATTTTGTGAGCATTGCATGCTCACTTCGCCATTAGCTCGTTGCTGCGACCAGGTCCTTTACTACATAATCTGTGCTAACATATTTCGCCACGGGTACGTTACGGGCCAATAGCGAAGTGAGCATGCAATGCTCACAAAATCCGTCAAATCCGTCATCTCCGTGGTGCTAAGCACGTTGCATGAGTGAAAGAATCCGTGCAATCGGTGCGATCCGTGAGCTACAATATTATTATTTAGCAGCGTTCGTATTTCCCTCTTATCTCTAAACCGACGCGAGACGCGTCGCCCCCATTAGTGCTTGCGTCTTCCATCAGATTGACAGGTAAAAAAGCAAATTTGAAGCCAGGGAAAAAACTTTGGTGAATATATACGACAATACCCCTAACACGGGGTAGCCAAGTATGTAAAACTTGTAAGATTACACAATAAATCAAACAATCCTTAACACATAGATTGTTTGATTTTAATTTTTACTAAATCTTCAAAACTGTAGTTTTATTCTGCATACTCACTGGTTATTATATATTGTAAAAACGGAAAAGTATGAACGCAAGGAATAATACTAATAATAGATGTACATCGAAGAAATTGTATTCAAAGGATGGCTTTGTACCAATGACAGTTGGGAATACGTTGCCATCGTTAAACTTACTCGTATCTAAATAGCATCCCTTCGTTCTACTTTTCCGAAAGCCGCACCGCTTCATACATTGACAATCCCGAAATTCTCTCCAACCGAAATTTT
>OJML01000875.1_pt1 | contig 16835 bp, 12 predicted proteins | sample 1597221 | NCBI WGS metagenome assembly OJML01 (sample SAMEA2452123, study PRJEB22498) | human gut metagenome | biome: human feces; feature: human gut; material: feces | place: Australia | collected 2012 | reverse complement strand
CCTCCGACGAATTCTCGATTTTGATTACTCCTCCCGAGCCGATGCGCCTCAAAGCCTCGCTATACGCCGCGTGCGCGGATTTTCTCGCCTCCACTACGCTCGCGAGCGGCGCAAAAAGCGATTCGCTCGTGCGCGACATTCTGAATTACGTCGAGAAAAACTACGCCGAGGACATCACTCTCGTCGGCATGGCGAACGCGCTCGGGTACGATTACAGGTATCTGTCGCGGCTGTTCGGCAAAAGCTTTTCGATGAATTTCAAAGCGCTGGTCAATCAGTACCGCGTCGACCGCGCCGCCTCGCTGATTCGCTCGACCGCCCTCTCGCTGTCCGAAATCGCGTTGTCCTGCGGCTTTCAGAGCATTCGCTCGTTTAACCGCGCGTTCAAGGAAATCACCGGCGCGACCCCGGGAAGCCTCAGAAAACGCGAGCCCGTATAGGGTTTTTGTAAGCTTCGCGCTTTTTGCGGCAACGGGTTTGTGAAAATAATGTAAAATCGGCGGCTTTTCTGCCAAAAACCTTGATTTCGGCACGGCGGCGTGCTATACTGACTACATTGTTAATGGCGAGGGCTTTTGCCCCCGACTGGAGCGAGTTAATGACGACGATGCAGGCAATGCGAATAATCGACGAGTGCGCAGGCGATATACTGCGCTCCGACGGGTTCAAGCTCGAGAAGCGGTTTGTGCAACACGGCAAAATCAGCGTGTTCAAGCACTCGCTTTTCGTCGCCGTGACCTGCCTTAAAATCGCGGATAAACTGCGCCTTCGCGTCGATACGCGTTCGCTCGTCCGCGGTGCGCTCCTCCACGACTACTTTTTGTACGATTGGCACGACGGCGACAAGACTCATCGGCTGCACGGTTTTCGCCACGCCCGTCGGGCTTTCAAAAACGCCGAACGCGATTTCGGGCTCAACGCCGTCGAAAAAAATATGATTCTCTCGCACATGTTCCCGTTAAATCTCATCCTGCCGAAGTGCCGCGAAAGCGTGATTCTGTGCGTCGCCGACAAGCTTTGCGCAACTCGCGAAACGCTGTCCGGAACGAAACGCCGTCGCCGCACTCGCCACAGCGTGCCCGTGCCGGCAGACAGTCGGATTTAGCCGAGCGGCAACGATTTCGACTGTCGGATTGCGGCTTTAACTGTCGGATAACGGGTTTTTCGCGAAAAAACTGCGCTTTTATGTCGTGACTAAACAAAAAACTCGCGAAGCCGCGCAAAAATCATTGACAAACCGCGCGAAAAATAGTAATATATTACGGTGCCTTGCGGAGGTGGCGGAATGGCAGACGCGCTAGTTTCAGGAGCTAGTGAGTGATCGTGTGGGTTCAAGTCCCATCCTCCGCACCAAGTCTTAATAGGTTGAACTTTTTCTTTTTTAGGAAGACGTTCGGCCTATTTTGTTTTATAGAAGAATTCGAGTCTTTTAAAGGATAAATTCGCTTTTTAAAAAGAAAAGGCAGACGAGAAAAAATCTCGCCTGCCTTTACCGTTTTATAAAAGTTCGGCAAACTTTTTGTCTTGCTTCTGCGTTATTTTGGAAAGCAAGGTTCCGTTGTCGTCAGCGGAACTGTTTTACGTTTAGATTTTTTATTAAGTTGTAATGCGGCTTTTTCAGCCTTGTTCGCTTGCCATTCGGCATAATCTTTTCGTCCCTCCTCCGACGAAAGATATTCTCTGATTGCGGGCAACAACACCCGCGCCAACGATTCCAATTGAGAATCGGAAATACATGAATCGTTTTCTTTCTCTTTGCGCTTTCTCGTGATTTTCCCCTCCGGGCAGTTATTCGTTTAATTTTGTGTTTTTCATTTTTAATGGCTCCTTTTTCTAAATTTTTTCTCAGCCTCGCATGAATGCGATTTAAAAACAGGTCGGTCTTACTTTTACATTACTTTCATCTCGGTATCATACCTTTTCTTAAAATGCCGACTCTTACGTTTCGTTTGGTTAATTTTATCGATTACTTACCGTTAAAATTTTTGTTTGTATGGATTCTTTTACGATTCCGTTCTTGTTCCTGTCTTACGTTTGCGGCTTGTTTCGCCGCGGCGAGTTCTTCGGGTGCGTATTCGAGCAATGTTTTTAATAATTTTACTGCGCCTTCGTTTGTCGTTGCCATTTTTTCTTGCTTTTTAAGTTCCGTGTATAAATCGCCGTTATCTTTTGCGAGAATATCGTTTTTGCGTTGTAATTCTCCGTTTTTCGTGCGTAACGCGATAATTTCCGTTTCCTTTTCCTTACCCGAAAACGGAAGCTTTTCAGACTTTGCCGATTCGTAACTTTCAAGCAATTCTTTCACAGGTTTTGCGGCGACTTTCGCTTCTTCCGATTCGCGGATCTTCGCTTCGGCGGCTTCGGTCATCTTTTTCGTCTTGTAAGCAACCGTATCCAAATGTTTCGCCGTGCTTCCTTCTTTACCGCGTTCCAAGCCGTATTTCTTTCCGACGGCTTCGTAAAAATCCGTTTGTAAATCGCGTAATGCTTTGCGGTCGAAAAGTTCTTTCGCACACAATCTGCCGTCTGTTACAGGCATAAGATTGAAATGCAAATGCGGCGTGCTTTCGTCTAAATGAACGACTGCCGATACAACGTTTTCTTTGTTGTACCGTTCAGAGAAAAAATCCGTGCAATCGGCAAAAAATTGTTTCTGTTGTTCTGCCGCAAGCCCGCCGAAAAATTCTTTATCCGAACCTAAAATAAACGACGTAATAAGAACCGCATCGTCTTTGATTTTTCGCCTCAAGGAAAGTTGTTTAATGCGTTCGTCGATAAACGAAAGATACTTTTTCTCATACGGCATTGTATGGTAATTCAGACAAGTTTTCGACTTGTCGATTTGCGGATTTCTCGTGGACTTATAATTCTCGTCGCGTTCGTTTTCCCGTTCGATTCCGACGATGTCGCCGCGTTTATATTTCTCCATGTGGCATACTAAATACGACGTAATTCATCACCTCCGTAAAAATAGTTTTTGACACCTTTTTCAAAAAGGTATAACTCACTATACCAAACCGCTTCGCGTTTGGTGCCGTTCGCCCTTGCAGGGGGAAAGTGTCCGCAGATATAACGACGGCGTTGCCGTAACAAAACGGACGAAGATTTCTGTTTTCTAATAAGTTTTTTATAATGATTTTTCTCCTTGTAAATTTATTTTTTTGCTCGTGATTCTTATCGCTCACGGCGGGTGATACCGATGATAATTTTGCATACGTTCCTCCTGATTTTTAACGTAAAAAAGGTCGCTGATTTTCTTTATCACCGACCTGAAATGCTCCGCAATATAACTTGCGGAAAAATATTTAATTGTCTGTTTTTGTTACATGGTAATACCTCCCGATTTGTTTTAAGAATAAAAAATCCGTGCGATTTCGGCTGTCTTTTCAGACTCGTTCTTCGCACGGATTTCAATCCGAATTATTAAACTTTTAGGCGATTTTATCTAAAAAATCGTACAACTATAAAACCCACGCTGAAACCCTTAATTTTTTCGGCTTCAACGCCCATCGCGGTAGTCGCTTTATTTTCGGCAACCCTATGGCAAACGACGGTAATTCTTCTTTCGGATAAGCTCGAAAAAACGCTTATCCAGGTTCGCCCCACGGCATAGGGGACGAACATTCGGGCAATATCTTCACGCCCGGCAGCGCCCATCTTTACGGCGCAAGGTTTGACCTTATATCAAACCAATTTTATTATAGCATACGAACATTTGTTCGTCAAGTGGTTTTGTTAAGATTTTTTTAAGCGCGAACAAAATAGGCTTAATGTGTTGCATCAAGCCTTTCATGAAAGGTTATTTTATATCAATAAAAACTATTTTACTTCCAAAAACTTCATTAAAAACGCGTCGGGGAAAACGAATTGCTTTTCGCCCGCGTCAAATTTAACGCGCAAATACTTTTTCGCACTGTCAATCCAAACAATCGCGCCGCTTCCGAATTTTTTGTGCGTAACGGTTACGCCGATTTGTACTTTTGCAAGCATTTCTTCAAGTGCCTTTTCGGCGGCAAGTCTTTCTTCGTCTTGCTTTTGCGCGGCGGTGTTATCCGTAACCGTGGCGGCAATTTCGTCTTCGACGGTATTTCCCGATTTTTCGGAGCGGTACTTTTCAGGAATTAAAATCTCTTCAAAGTCGGTCATAGTAGCCTGTTGTTTGCTGTATAATGCCTCGTATTCTTCGCGGCGGAGTACCGTATCCCAACCGCCGATTGCTTCGCCTTCGTGTTTGTCGATACCGGTATACGATAAACTCGAATTTTCGTATTTTCTGAACCCGAAAATGCCTTGATTCATCTTCTCGGAGTCGAAAAGTCCTATCGAACACAACACGTCGAAATCTTTAACCGTAAGCCCCGTAACTTTTTGGAAAAGTTCGGGTTCGATTTGCGTAATTACGTCTTTAATCGTTTGCTCGCGATAATCGGTGAGATACATAAATGCGGGAATTCGCGCTGCAAGTTTCAAAAGGTTTTCCTGTACCTGTTTACGCAAAGATTTTGCCTTCTTTTCGTCTTCGGTAAGTTCCTTTTTCTCGGTTGGCGTTAAGTCGTCGCCTTTTTCTTTTTTGAGTTTTTTAACCTTTTCAGAGCGGTTTATAATCGTCTGAATTTCAGCGTTCAACGAACGAAATCCTTCGATACGCATAAGCGCGTCCAAAGCGTCCTGATTGTTTTGCAACTTTTTAAGCGTGTCGTTATCGACGTGAACGAGCAGCGCGGTTTGCCAACGCTTTGCAAGCAATGTCGCGGAAGTGCCTGCGTAAGTAATATCTAAAATATCCTGCGCGTCGATACGATTCATTGACGAGCCGTCGAACGCAAGCACGGGCAAAAACGAAATAAATTCGGCAACTTTTTGTTCGGGGCTTACGTCGTCCACCTTTAAGCGGCATGAGTAGTCGGAAATCTGATGAAGGGCACGTTCCAAAGCAAAGTCGAAAACGTAACACTCTTTTTTAATAACTTCTTTATCGCCGTTGTCGTTCACAATCTCCCAAGGCGATTGAACGCGGAACGCCGTTTGAAAATAAGTTTCGGGCGAATTAAGGTTGCGCAGCATAAACACGCCCGCCCAAGGTCTGACCGTAACGCCCGTGGTGAGTTTTCCGCAAGACAACGTGATAGTTTTCGTTACAAGCGGATCCCCCATAGCGTTAAGAACAGGTGCGAGCGCGTCCAAGCCAATACCCGCTTTCGTTCCCGCGCACACAATGACCTTGTAATCATCAAAAAAGTTGTTTTGCTTTTGTCTTAATAAATTATACATTGCGTAGCAACTTACAACGTTCGGCAAAAACCATAAAGTGTGCGACAGAACGTTCAAAAGCGTGGTATCCGAAAAGGGCATGGGCGGACGTTCGGCACCGAGTTTCAACCCGTCAACGGGCATGTAACTACCTTGTATCATTTTAAGCCATTTCTGTACGTCGTCTTCGTAAACGAAATGCGCCGTTTCTACTTTGCCTTTTTCGGTAACTTCCGCACGGAAAAATTCGTTAATATCGAATTCGTCATACCCTTCGTTTATGGCAACGTTTGCCGTAATAGAATCGGGTACTTTGTAGGTGAGCATAACCATTTTAGGTAGTGCCGCATAAGGATTTTCGCCCAAAGACTTGTCCCAGTTTTCTTTTGCCGATTGCTCGTCCGAATACGTCCAGTTAAAAACCTGATCTTCCAGAAATTCGCCCGAATTAAGCGCGCGAAACGGCGTACCCGATAAATACAAATAATGTTCCGACGTGATAGGCAAAAACGTTTCGTTTATGGCGTTGCCGGCTTCTTCTTTCTGATATTTTTCAAGGTCGAAATCGTCTTCTTCGTCGTATTTTTCAAACAAATTTTTTGCGTTTTCACGCCAAGCGCCAAAGTGATATTCATCAAAAACGATAATATCCCAGTTTGTTGTATGGATAAATTCGTTTTTCGCTTTTATACCGCCGGCGTCGTTGGTGCCGAGCAAATCTTGAAATGAACCGAAAACAACGATAGGTTTTGTTTTGTCGCAAGAAGCGTATTGTTCGTCAAGTTTTTTTGCGTCGAACTTTGCCTCTTTGTTGCTCACAAACTGCCAGCCTTTGAAATCAACGTGGTGGGTAAGATCTTCTTGCCAAGCGGATTCAACGGCAGGCTTAAACGTAAGCACAAGGATTTTTTTGAATCCCATCGTTTTGCACAATTCGTAAGTCGCAAATGTTTTGCCGAAACGCATTTTTGCATTCCATAAAAACTTCGGCGGACGGGTGGGATCGTCAATCTTTGATTGCTCAAAATATGATTTTGTCATATTGACGGCTTGTTGCTGTTCGCCACGCATTGCAAAATTCCACGTGCGATTGCCTTCAAAACGTGTTTCCGTGCGCAATTCTTCGATTGCAACAAGTGCGTCCGACAGGGTACAATTAAACCACTCGTTTTTGTCCGAGCCTTCGTTAAGTCTGCTAAATCCTTTGTGCTGTAACAAGCGGTGTACGTCTTTGTCGGTAAAGCAAGTGCCGTCAGCGCGCATTGCCGATTCTTTGAACAGAATTTTGAAATTGATTGCCGCCGTATGCAGTTGTTCGCGGATACGCGCTTCGGTGTCTTTTCTGTCGGTGTAGCCGATTTTGACATATCCGTCGTGGTCTTTTACATCGGGCAGAATATATCCGTAAATTGTCGGCACAACGTCAGGACGTTTATGTAAAATTTCGGAAAGACTGATATTATTCGCCATAATGTCACTCCATAGGTTTAATCATCGATTCGATAAAATCGATTTCTTCTTGCGACAAATTGTATTTTTTATACAATTCTTCGTCCGTCCACGGCTTTGAAAAATCTTGCATAGGAATTAAAGCAAAAGACTCTTTTGAGATATTAAGTGAGTGTCTATTATAAAACAATAATGCTCTGAAAAATTTTGTTTTAATATAGGACAAGCAATTTTGTGCCATTCCCAAGGTGTCAAAACCTCCTATTTGTAAGAAAGTTTCAGTGCATATTTCATTTGGTTTTGCTTCTATAATTTCTGGCGGAACCGTCGATGTTGTCATATACGCTTTTGAAAAAAACAATTTATATTTAGACAAATTTCCGTCCTTATCTTCATTACGATCTAAATAAACATAACCGGTTGTTCTTTTTGCGCCACCTTTAATACCTTTTACGCCAAAAATTTTATACTTATTAAGTTCTGGGCTGGAAGTCAAATCAGCCGAAGCGTATTTTTTTGGATCGTTAAATAAATCAGCCGAAAAACCATATGGGTTACGAGTGGATACAATTTCACTAAAACGACAACCTATATTGGTTTTTTCGACAATAGTTATTTGTCTATAATCCCTGATAACAGTACTTGTAACATCTGTTTGTAAAAATCTTTCGGAATAAATAACTTCTTGCTCACGTGGTTTATAAAAATAACGAACTTTTCCATTATATTCTTTTTCCCACAAAAAATAGTTTACGCCACCATCAATATGTATGCCAGAAAAACATTCCTGTGCATTCTCATAATCATAAATATAACTGATATGTTTATCTTTTATCATTTTTGCTCTGAATTCTTGTAAACCTTTACCACCTTTCATCCATCGAGAAGGTACAATCATCGAAATATATCGGGGGTTAAGTTTTTTTGCTTGTTCTATAAACAAATGATATATTGGTCTTGCGCTATCGCCAGTTCCGCCTCCGTCTGATAATTGATAAGGTGGGTTGGATATAATTACGTCGAATTTCATATTAAAAATTTTCTCCGGATTTTCTGTGTGTATAAATTCGTATGCGTGGGTTTCTTTTTCATCGCCACGGTCATAAGATTTGTTTGCACCACAAAACTTACATTTGTCGCCTATCCAAGTATGTTTTATGCGGCGAAATCGTATATTGCCTTCGGCTGTGTCGAAATGAGAAATCGAGTATTCGCCGTTTGGATATTTTGAGCAATACAGACTACGACGGGATAACAGACTTGTGAGTTCCGTAATTGCAATACCGTAAAGTTGCTTGTGGAAGATATGGTCAATACGTTCTTGCAAGTTAGGAATTTTGTCTTGCAACCCTACAAGCAAACGCTTGGCAATTTCTCTAAGGAAAACTCCCGTTTTGCAAGCCGGATCTAAAAACGTAGTGTTTGGATCGGAAAACAATTCCTGCGGCAGTAAATCGAGCATTTGATTTACTACGTCGGGCGGGGTAAAAACTTCGTCGTTAGATAAATTCGCAAGACACGACAAAACGTCGGGTGTGTGCAAAGTCTTGTTTTTGTAGATTTTGTCAAAAAAGGATTCAGCCATTTTCTTGCACCTTCCTGTAATGCACGGGCGGATATTCGCATATCGGCTCTGCCATATATTCTTTTGTTGTGGGGTTGATAGACAAATATTTCCGTATATCTTCGGGAACGTCGAGAAGGGATAGTTGCTCGCTTTTGGGCTTGTCGTTGGCTTTGAGCATCACGTCAAGGCGGAAATCACGACGTTTGAGTTTTGTGCCGAGCATAAGACTCCATTCGGGGAAAATAATCGGCGTATCAAGGTCGTTTTGATTTTCATCCACGCACATAAGCGTCAAAGCGTTGCCGCATAAAATATTTTTGGAAAGGATATATTTCACGGCTTCGCGCGTTTCCTGCATAACCGCCTTTTTGCAAACCGATTTATACTCTTTATCCCATAGTTTAAAAAGCCGTTCGCGACATTCTGCAACGTTGTCTTGCATAATATCCACGCCGTAAAGGCTTGTTATTGCAAGCACGGAATATCTTTCAAAGTCATATGGGTTTGATTTATACAGTTTTTTTACAGTGGTAAGTTTGCGCGTCAATATTTCAGCCAAAAAATTGCCGTCACCGCATGCAGGCTCTAAAAATCGACTGTCTATTCGGTCGCATTCTTGCGCGACCAAATCGCACATCGCCTTGACTTCACGCTCGGCAGTAAACACTTCGCCGTGCTCGGCAACCCGCTTTTTTGATTTTATCTGTGTTTTTTGCGATTCTATGCCCATTTTACAGTCCTTACTTTGTATTTCCGATAATATTATATCGTAATTACGATAAAAAGTCAACGCGTTTACGTAGTATAGATATCGTAAAAACGTAGTAAAATTATTATGTGAGGTGCAAATGAACGTTATTGATAAAATACGCAAACTGCAATGGGACCGTGGCTGGACCGACTATAAACTGGCGCAAGCGGCTGATATTTCGCAATCTTCGCTTGCAACGCTGTATGCCCGCCGCACTCCGCCGAAATTAGAAATGTTGCAACGCATTTGCGAAGCATTCGGAATTACGCTTGCTCAGTTCTTTTTAGAAGATGAAAAGATAGAAGTTTTAAGCGATAAAGAAAAGCAACTGCTTTCTTCTTTCCGTAAACTTTCACCGGAAAAACAAAAAGCCTTAATTGAATTATTTGCAGACTAAAAACGGCTCCGCTACACCACGGAACCGTTTTTTGTTTGAAAAATGCGACTACAATCTACAAAAGGCATATATTTAACTGAAAATTTTCGGCAATTTGACAAAAAAAGCAATGTTTTAAATATCTACTCGCAAAAAGCATTGACAAATGAGTGTTTTGCGAGTATAATAAAGATAACGAAATATTATTGAGGGTTTTATGTATATCAATAGACAAAGATATTTGGATAAATTGATAAGCCAAAAAGATAAAGATATCGTTAAAGTCATAACGGGTATTCGTAGATGTGGTAAATCGGTGCTTTTGTTTAATATCTATTACGATTATCTTTTAAGTATCGGTGTGAAAAAAGAGAATATTATTAAAATTAATCTTGAAACAAAAAGGAATGAAGAATTGCGTAATGCGGATGCTTTGTACAAAGCGATTGTTGAACGAATTGTTACGGATGATAAACATTACGTATTTATAGACGAAATACAATTTGTGGACGGTTTTGAAGATGTTGTAAATGGTTTGCGTATTGATTATAATTGTGATATTTATATTACGGGTTCTAACTCTAAACTGTTGTCTAAAGATATAAATACAAAGATGCGCGGACGTAGTATCGAAATAAAAGTTTACCCACTTTCCTTTGCAGAATTTTATGCTTATTACGGTGGAGATAAACGACAATGTTTTAATAGCTATCTTATGTATGGCGGATTACCGTATCTTGTTGCTGAAAACGATAATAAAAATAAAGCAGAATATTTAAAAATGATTTGCGATACCGTTGTCGGTAAGGATATTATCGATAGGCATGGTATTCGTCAAGGCAGTTTGTTTGAATCGGTTATTGATTTTTTATGCTCCAATATAGGTTCTTACGTTAGTGCAAATAAAATCGCTGACACGTTAAAAAGTAACGGTTATAGCAAAGTTACGCATGATACTATAAATAATTATCTTGACTATATTTGCGATGCATATTTATTCTACAAAGCGCAACGTTACGACATCAAGGGAAAACAATATTTAAAAACTCTTAATAAATATTACATTTCCGACCTGGGGATTAGGAACAGTAAATTGAATTATAGGCAAATTGAAATCACACATTCGCTTGAAAATATTATTTATCTTGATTTAATTCGTCGCGGGTACATTGTGGATATCGGTAAAAACAATGCCAAAGAAATCGATTTTGTTGCCCGTGATGACAAGAATTTATACTATATTCAAGTGGCATATACTATAAGCGATCCCGATAAAACCGAGCAGGAAGTTTCTTCTTTTTATGGCTTAGATGATGGTTATAAAAAGATTGTTATTACAATGGATGACGATCCGTTTGTAAATTTAAAAAATGGTTACAAAAAAATAAATGTTTTCGACTTCTTATTGAACGATAACATTTTGGAAGAAATATAAAAAATAAACGCTAAAGGAGAAAGTTATGAAAGGCTCTACTTGGCATCGTTGGGACTTGCACTATCACACCCCTAGTTCTTACGACCACCATAATAAAAGCAAAACTAATCAAGAAATAGTTGACGAACTGTTGGCCGATAATGTAAGTGCTGTTGTTATATCTGACCATCATAGAATTGATTTTTCTAGAATTAACGAACTCAATAAAATAGCCAATGGAAAGATTAAATTTTTTAGAGGAATAGAAATAACTAGTGAATTAGGTGGAAGTACAAGTATTCATTTTATAGCAATTTTTCCAGATGCTTTAGAAGAGTATCAAATTAGAGATGATTTTTTAGCCCCTCTTGGAATTACAGAAGAGAAAACTAGCAAAGACAATTCCTTATATCAAACAGCCATATCATATAAGGATTTTTTAGAAAAGGCTAAATCTATAGGAGCTATTATTACAGTTCACGCTGGGAAGAAATCGAATTCTATAGAAAACATAGCAAATTGGTGCAAATCGAAGCAAGAATTTAAGAAGAGTCTATTGGAAAAAGTAGACATCTTAGAAACAAGTAAAAAAGAAGATATTGTCGCTTATAAGGAGATAGTATTCAAAAGTATTGGCAAAGTTTGCCCTATTATAGTAGGTTCTGATTATCATGCAGAATATGATTATGGATATTATCGTAAAGAAGGAACAAATCCAGGAAACCTTGAAAAAAGAGATGCAACTTGGATAAAAGCTGATTTAACTTTTGAAGGGTTGAAACAAATTGTTTTTGAGCCGGAATTAAGGGTTAGATTACAGGAAAATAATCCTTCAAGTGAAAAATTCGGATTAAAAATAGAAACCTTAAAGATAGAAAAAAGTAAATTGTTTAACTCAAAAGAACTAAGTTTTAATGAGGATATGATTGCCGTTATAGGCGAAAAAGGTTCTGGGAAAACAGCATTACTTGACATGGTTGCGCATGCACTTGGAACAAAACAGGAAGATTCATCTTCATTTTTGCAAAGAGCAAAATCAGAATTAAAAAATAGCATAATTAAATTTAACTTGTTTGGGGACGCTGTACAAACCATTTCTTTTATGGATAATATATCGACATGTAAATGCCGATATATTAACCCAGCGAAATTAAGTTCTTTCTGTGAAGAAGAAACTTCTATGCAAGATTTTATAAAATCGATTCTATTGCACGATGAAATTTCAAAAGAAAATAATGCAATATTAGAAACTAACCTTGAAATTCAATCTAAAATTTTACGTATAGGGTCTATCGATGAGCAATTAGTTCAACTCGAACAAGTAGAAAAAATGATTGAAGAATTAAAAGGTAAAATCGAAATAGAAGAAAAAAATAAGCCTAACTTACCTACTGTTGATGAAATAAGTAAAGAAAAATTTTCTCAATTAAACATTAGTATAGAAGCGAAAAATAAAGAATTAGAAGAACTGCAGGCTAAACACGCAAGACTGCTATTGTTTAATTCAAACAAAGATAAGTTATTATCTGAAAGTGCAGATATTGTTAGAAAAAAATTATATGAAGATATTTCCACTGAACTTGATTATGAAGAGTTTAAAATTAATTTCTCATATGATTTCCAAACTATAAATAAATTACAACAATATGAAACAAAAACATACTCCGAAAAAGAAGCATTAAAAAACAATTTGGGAAAAGAATTAATAGAATTTGAGCAAATAAAATCCGTTGTGTTTAAAAACAACGAATCACAAGAGCGGTACGAAAAATGGCAAAAGTATATTCAGGAACTGCACAAAGAATTGATTAGCTGGAAAAAGAAAAAAGAAGGACTAACTCTTCTTCAAACGGAACGCGAACAAATTATTGATGCATGTGTTGATTTGTATATATCCAACATTGAAAGCAAAAGGAGAATATTTAAGTATTATCGGGATTTGAAAGAACAGTTATCGACTCAAATAGGTAGTGTGGATAAAAATAAAATAACTTTTGAGCCAGTTTTCAAACTTGAAGATAAAGAATTATTTATGCGTCTAGAAACAGTACTTTCATTAAAATCTGTAAATGAAGAAGTATTGAGAAATAATATAACTGATAAATATCAAAAACAAATAGAGAGATTAATTACCTCGGACACCCTTTCTAGAGAGAAAATATACAATATTTTGAATTTATTTGTTATAAATGATGCTAAAAAGAATCTTTACAATAAGTCTATTGAAGGAAAAATATTTAAAGTCGGGCATGGTTGTTTAGATTTATATAAAGTTGCCTTTATGGATTTTATTACTATTAATTACGATATTGCTTTTAACTCAATTCCGATGGATCAGCTTTCATCGGGTCAAAAAGGAATTGTCTTGTTAAAACTACTTCTTCGTCTTGATAAGTCAACAGATCCATTATTGATAGATCAACCAGAGGATAATCTTGACAATAAATCGGTATATGATCAATTGGTTGAGGAGTTTAAAATTATAAAACAAAAACGGCAACTTTTAATAGCAACACATAATCCAAATTTGGTTATCAATACAGATGCAGAACAAGTTATAGTTGCGGAATATAGAAAGGGTTCAAAGAACGGATATATTTCTTACGAATCCGGCTCTATAGAAAATCCTGAGATTAGAGATAAAATTTGTAAAATTCTTGAAGGCGGAAAAGATGCCTTTATTAATAGGGAGAGACGATATAATTTTAAGCTTTAAAAAGGAGCAACCTAAATGAAAGCAGTAATTTATGCGCGATATAGTTCGGATAATCAACGCGAAGCCTCTATCGAAGGGCAACTTCGCGAATGTATGGAGTTCGCCACATATAACGGTATTCAGGTTATAGATAATTATATCGACCGCGCTATGTCTGCAAAAACCGATAACCGCCCGGAATTCCAACGCATGATTAAGGATAGTTATAAGCATGCGTTCGATTGCATTATCGTGTGGAAACTCGATCGTTTTGCTCGTAACCGTTACGACAGCGCGCATTATAAAACCATTCTCAAAAAGAACGGCGTAAAAGTCATTTCGGCAAAAGAAACTATTGCGGAAGGCTCGGAAGGTATCCTTCTTGAATCGGTCCTTGAGGGCATGGCTGAGTTCTATTCGGCCGAACTTGCAGAAAAAGTAACCCGCGGGTTAAAAGAAAACGCGTTAAAGGGGTTATATAACGGCGGAAGCGTTCCGTTCGGTTACGTTATCAATGCTGAGCGCAAATTGGCTATCGATCCCTTGACCGCACCGATTGTAGCCGATATATTCAAGATGAGTTACGACGGAAAAACGGTAAAACAGATTTATAATGAACTTGCCGCGAAAAATATAACTCGTTCTAACGGGAAGCCGCTTCGGTATAACGCCGTGCGCTATATGCTTTCAAATCGCGTTTATATCGGAGAATACAACCACATGGGCGTAAAAATAGAAAACGGCGTTCCCGCTATCGTGGATAAAGAAATATTCGACGGCGTTCAGATCGAACTCGCAAAGAACTCGAAAGCACCCGCTCGCCATACCGCGGACGATGATTATTTGTTGACGACTCGGTTGTTTTGCGGCAAATGCGGAGCGATGATGGTTGCGCAGGCAGGAACAAGCGCGACGAAAAGAGTCGTGTATCGCTACTATGCGTGCGCTCGTCAGAAAAAACATCAATGCGATAAAAAGATGGTAAGTAAGACTAAACTTGAAAATTTTATCGTTTACAAAACAATGCAAATGTTGCAAACCGAAAGCGTGATCGAAAACCTTGCGGAAAAACTATACGAATTACAGTTTACCGAAAGCACACTGCTGCCGAAGCTGCAAGAACAGTTGAAACAGAAAGAAAAGGAAATTGAAAACATCGTCAATGCCGTTCAGAAAGGTTTTGCGACGGAAACGCTGTTAAAGCGTTTGAGCGAACTCGAAGAAGAGAAAAAAGGAATCGAAGATTCGGTAGCGAAAGAACAATTGACGGCACCCGTATTCACCAAAGAACACTTTATAATGGCGTTACATAATTTTCGTAAAATCGACGTTACGAAACAAGACGGAAAGCGTAAAATTATAGACGCGTTTATCAATTCAATATATCTTTACGACGATCGCATGAAAATCGTTTATAATGCGAACGGAAAAGAAGAAGTTGTCACTCTTGAAGACCTGGAAAGTTCAACCTTGTTTTCATCCGGGGCACCAATTAAACCGAACTACCGTGTGTAGTTCGGTTTAATTTTTGCTCGGGACTTGAACCCGAAGCGCGACGCGTTAAGCAAACAGTCCTGTGGACTGTTTGTAGCCAAAGCGGGGAGCAATTTATAATTGCGACCTGTCAAGCGCGAGCGTTAAGAAAACGATTCGGTGAATCGTTTTTAGCGAGCGGACGAGCAATCTATGATTGCGAAGTCGGCGGATTGCGCAGCAATACGCGTCCCATCCTCCGCACCAAGCTAGTGAAAGCGTTACGTCTATTCGTAACGCTTTTTCTTCCGCGCGTCTTTATTCCGCCGGCGGAATACTCCGCTTCGCTCCGTGGCGTTCGCGCACTGCGTGCGCTCGGCTAAAGGCAGACGCGCACATTTAAGGGAGCTAGTGAGTAATCGTGTGGGTTCAAGCCGACTCCGCACCAAACAAGAATAAAACGAACCTTGATGAAAATTCAAAGTTCGTTTTATTTTTTTCAAGAGATTATTTCGGACTAAAAATCAAGCTATAAATACATTACAACCTTTAACCGAGTGTTCTGAACGCTCGGTTTTTCTATGCCGTTTTGCCGTCCTATTTATCGCCTTTCGGGCTACGTTTGTAGCACAGAGAAAAGCGGAAGTCAACGACAAAAATTTTTACCGTTGACTTTCGACAACACGCTTCCGTAATATCCGGCATAACCCGTTGTTTTTTTTAAATAATAATTGAAGCTGTCGTTTTTTTGCTAATCAATTGCCGTCGGCATTATCTACTTTTACAAAAACTTCTTCGCCGTAGCGAGGAATCGCCGCGTAAATAAGGTTTGCCAAACCACAAGTCCACCATCCGAACACCAGGAAAACAAACAAATGTTTGTCATGCGGTTTAATCTGACGTAACGTTACGGAATCTTCTCCCCTGCTCGTTATCTTGTACCCGAGAGTTACATAGTCGTCAACTACATGCTCCATTTCCTGACGGTCTCTGCACCGTCTTATCCTGTCTGCCATAATTTATTCCTCCTTCAGAATTGTATGCCCTTATTATACTAGATAATTTGTCTAGTGTCAAGACATTTTATCTAGTGTTTTGTAAAATATTATATATATGGACAAAGAATTCTGCCAAAATCTTAAAGAAGCGAGGAAACAATGCGGTCTGACGCAAAAACAAGTCGCGTCTTTTTTGGACGTGGTGGAAAGTTGCTATGCAAATTGGGAACAGGGGCGAACCGAGCCCAACATCGATATGTTGCGCAAACTAAGCAAACTGTTTTCCGTGAGCATAGACGATCTTATAAACGGCGAATGTTATGCCGAGAGGAAAAAACGCAGAGCGGAAAACTGCGAACAATGAAATACTTTTCCGAACGTTGTCCGATCCGTGTTCCGGCGTCGTTTTGCCATAGCGCGGACTATATTCCCGCATATCCGTTTCAATACCGGCGACGGTATTTTCTTTTATAAAATGCCGCGGCGGCGCGGTGCTTTTTCTTTTGCGCATAGCTCGGCGTTGACAAAAATCGGCGCGGCGTGGTATAATCTGGGAAAAACTGCGGAACAGAAAAATCATGGATGAAAAGCGAAAAACCATACCGACGGTGACGGTCAGTCTTCCGATGTCGGGCAATGCGTTCGAGGCGGCGTATTACGTCGAGGACAACGGCGCGGTTCAGCCGCCGAAGCGGTACGCGTCGCACATTCACGACACAATCGAATTTTACTTTCTGCTCGAGGGCGAAGCGGCGTTCTCGGTGGAAAACAAGGTGTACGAGCTGAGCCCCGGCGATGCGGTTTTGTCGCGCCCGAACGAGCTCCACCACTGCATACACGACACAGCGACGCGGCACGCGCA
>OJML01000870.1_pt1 | contig 16870 bp, 9 predicted proteins | sample 1597221 | NCBI WGS metagenome assembly OJML01 (sample SAMEA2452123, study PRJEB22498) | human gut metagenome | biome: human feces; feature: human gut; material: feces | place: Australia | collected 2012 | reverse complement strand
AACAGAAGTCGAGACGTGGCCAGGTGATTGGCACGGATGGTGAGTTGTATGCAGGGCGCATCATCTGGTCGATATACCAGTCGGTCTGCAGGTAGCTCAGGTTACATACGCGGGCATCTGTTCCAACGCCTTCTACCTCCTGGTTGTACCAGAGTGGGAAGGTATCATTATCACCATTGGTAAAGATGATAGGGTTGCCCTTCTCCTGGAGTGACATCAGGTAGTTCTGACCGAAGTCACGGCAGGTGTAACGGTTTGAGCGGTCGTGATCATCCCAGGTCTGTGATGCCATCTGGATTGGTACGAGAAGTGTGATGACTGCTACGATAGCTGTTACGGCAGTACCGCTGAGCTTCATCTTGCGCTTCAGGATGTCGATGATGGCGAGTACGCCGAGACCGCACCAGATAGCGTATGCATAGAATGAGCCGGCATAAGCATAGTCACGCTCACGTGGCTGCATCGGTGTCTGATTCAGGTAGATGACGATGGCAAGACCTGTCATGAAGAACAGGAAGAATACAATCCAGAACTGCTGGATTCCGATAGGGAGGAGTACTTCCTCTTCCTTGCCGTTCTTCATTACCTTCTTCTTGCGGGTATACCAAGCCTGCCAGAAAAGTCCGATGAGACCGAGAATCAGCGGCATGCAGTAGAATACATTGTGTCCCTTGTTCTCCTTCAGGTCGTCTGGCAATTTGCTCTGGTCGCCATAGAGTGAATCATCAATGAATGAGAAACCGGTAATCCAGTTGCCGTGCTCTGGCTCACCATTGCCCTGGATGTCGTTCTGACGGCCGACAAAGTTCCACATGAAGTAGCGCCAGTACATGAAGTTGCACTGGTAAGAGAGGAAGAAGCGGATGTTGTCAAACTGTGACGGCATCTTCACCATCATACTCTCTCCGCAGCGGTCGTAAGGAATCTCTGTGCCTTCTACACCGCCCATCCAGTCTTCGTATGCTTGGGCATGAGCCGAACTGTACATACGAGGGAAGAGCATGTTCTGGGCATAGATATACTTATTCTTGTGACTTACTACGAAGTAAGAGTCCTTCTCATCAGCCGAAGCTTTCTCTTTGCGCTGGTAAACCGGTGCACCTTCTTTCATGACAGGCTTGCACATGTTGCCGTCTACTTCGAGGGCTACCTGTGATGTATAAGCCTGGCCATAGAACAGAGGACGGTCGCCATACTGGTCGCGGCTCAGATAACTTCCCAGGGTAAAGATGTCCTCAGGAGAGTTCTGGTCCATAGGAGGGTTGGCAGAAGAACGGATCACGATGAGTGCGTAGCTGGAATAACCAATCATCAGCATCAGCATGCAGAGCAAGGCTGTGTTCTTGACGCGTGCTGAGATGAGAGGCAGGAGCTGCATCTTCTTCTTGGCGATGCCTGTAGATTCGTCAACGCCTGTTACTACCTCCTGCTTGCGCTTGTAGCCGAGTACGAACCAGAGGATAACCAGCACGATGATGCCAGTAATGGCAGCTGTCCAGCCATATCCGTAGAATGGGATGCCGAGCATGCCGAAGCCGAGAACGAAGGCGATATTCTGCTTCTTCTCGTTCTTCTCAGAAGCATGGCAGGTTTCGTAGATACCCCAGATAACTGAGGCTACGAGACAGATGATGTATACGATTTCACCGGTATTGAACGGACAGCCGAGAGTGTTGACAAAGAACAGTTCGAACCAGCCGCCTACGGTGATGATACCTGGAACCACACCATACAGTACGGCTACTACTACGAGGAATGAAAGGAACAGTGCCAGGAGTGAACCCTTGAGGTTGGCATGTGGCACCTTCTTGTAGTAATAAACCAATACGATGGCTGGGATACAGAGCAGGTTGAGCAGGTGGACACCGATACTCAAACCGGTCATATAGGCGATGAGCACAAGCCAACGGTCGCTATGAGGCTCGTCAGCATGGTCTTCCCACTTCAGGATGAGCCAGAATACCACAGCGGTAAAGGCAGAAGAGAACGCATAAACCTCACCCTCGACAGCTGAGAACCAGAAGGTATCGCTGAAGGTGTAGATGAGTGCGCCTACCATACCGGATGCCTCGATGGCAATCAGCTTGCTGGTGGTCAGTTCTTTCCAGTCGCTGATAACGAGTCGGCGAGCCAGGTGGGTGATGGTCCAGAAGAGGAACATGATACAGACGGCGCTCAGCAGGGCGCTCATCGTATTCACCATCTTGGCTACCTGGGTGGTGTCGCTGGCGAAATGTGTGAAGAAATTGCCTAAAAGCATGAAGAATGGTGCCCCTGGTGGGTGACCGATCTCCTGCTTGTAAGCAGTCGTAATAAACTCAGGACAGTCCCAGAAACTGGCTGTCGGTTCAATTGTGGAACAATAAGTGAACGCCGCAATGATGAATGCGACCCATCCGAAGATATTGTCCACTAATCTGTACTGTTTCATTATTGTTTAAACTTTAATGTATTATATTTCTTTCTGAATGCTTTCTCCGTGCCTTTCATAAAGGCACATTCCTGTTGCAAAGATAATAAAAAGATGAGATAATATGGATTTTTGCACCTGTTTTTTAGGCATTATTATATAATAAGCCTATACATTTAAGAAATGCTCTTCCAGTTTCTCTCTCGGCATATCTGCCGTATCGTGGTAGTGGAGATGGTGATTTACGCAAGCGATGTGCTTTACGTTATTGAGCACTTCGGCTACATCATGGCTTACGATGATGATGGCGCACTCCCGGTTGATCTGTTCAAGCATCTCGTACATCTGCTTCTGGAAACGGCGGTCGATGTAGGTGTTGGGCTCATCCAGTATCACTACATCGGGTTTGGAAACAATGGCGCGGGCGAGGAGTACTCGCTGCAGTTGTCCGCCGCTCAAGGCTGCGATATGGCGGTCTTTCAACTCCGTGAGCTGCATCTGTTCCAGACAGTCGAGTACCTGCTGGTGCTGTGCCTGGGTGTATCTCGAAAAGAGACTTTTGGTCTTGCTGAGTCCTGAGAGTACCACTTCATAGACGGAGATAGGAAACTGTTTGTCGAGATGATTGTATTGGGGCAGATATCCCATGCTGATTTCCCTTACTTCCTCCCCGTCTTTATAAAAGCGGATGCTGCCGTCTGTGGGTTTCATCAGTCCCAGAATGAGACGCATGAGGGTTGTCTTGCCACCACCATTGGGACCGATGATGCCAAGATAATCGTCTTTGCAGACGGTGAGGTTGATGTCGTGGAGCACCTCCTTGCCTTCATAGCCTGCAGAAAGATGCTCTATCTCTATTAACTTTGAACTTTGAACTTTGAACATTGAACTTTGAACTTTATGATTAGTTATCGTTCTAACAAAGCTTTTGCCCTTACAGGGCGCCTTGTTAACTGCTATTATACCCAGGGCGATGCCCTGGGCTAGGAGCTTCTGCCCTTTCAGGGCGTGTGGAGCTTACTTCCCAACAACGATTTTCTTGCCTTGTACCGCTGCTGCCGCTTCCTGCATCGCCCAGTTCCAGTCGCCCTGCAATGGGTTGATATCCATCGCCTTGGTATGGCTTTCCTTGATGAATGTCGTGGTGTTGCGGTTGGCAAATTCAGCCTGTATGAGACAGAATCTGATCTTTTCTTTTCTGGCTCTCTCTATGAGGCTCTTCAGCTGGGAGGCACTAGGCTCCCTGCCTTCTTCCTCTATGGCAAGCTGCTCCAGCTGGTAATCACGGGCAAAGTAGGTGAGGATAGGGTGATAGATCACAAACTTGCGTACCATCTCGGGATGATTCTTGAAACCCTCTCTGATGGTGCTGTCTCGCTTGTCGATGATCTTCAGCAGCGACAGATAGTTCTTCTCAAAGAATGCCTTGTTCTTCGGCTCCAGATTGCAGAGTGCCTTGAAGATGTTGCTGGAGATGATGCGGGCGTTTTTGCAACTCATCCATACATGCGGGTCGGTATTGCCGCCTGGTGTCTTGGCGGGCGTGATGCCTGTGGAGGTATCTATCACCTTCATGTCAGGAGCGTTGTCCTGCAGCTTCTTCATCCAGGTCTGTTCGAAACCGATGCTTCCTACTTTCAGATAGAGGGCACTCCTGGAGAGTTCCATCATCTGCTGGGCATAAGGCTCGTAAGTTTCTGGATTGTTGCCGTTGGATACCATCACGTTGACATCCACCTTATCTCCGGCAATCTTATCAACGAAAAACTTGTAGGGAGGGATGGTTACGGTAACAGCAGGTTTGCCATCGCTGTTGGCGACAGATTCCTTTCCGTTACTTTCTGCGGTTTTGCCTTTCTGCTGGCTGCCTTTACAGCCCGCGAAAACCACACATAATATAATAAGGTATAAATACTTTCTCATAAGCAGTCAATCTATATGAATCAATTCTTTGTTTTCTTTGCAGCTTGTTTAAAAGATGAAACTGAGTCCGTAAACCAGCAGTACATATCTCAACACCTTTCCGATGGTGATGCTGATGACAGAAATCACGATGTTGGCTCTCGTCAGTCCCAAAACGATGGTGATGGCACTTCCCAACAGGGGCAGGAAGGCGAAGAACCCCATCCAGGCACCTCTGTCGGCCATGAAGTTCTGAGCCTTGTCGAGACTCTCTTTCTTTACATGCAGATATTTTTCTATCCATTCCAGTTTGCCCATCCGTCCTACGCCATAATTAAACATAGAACCGAGCACATTGCCGATGCTTCCATACAGTACGAGCTGGATAGGTTCCAGTCCGGCAGCCTGTAAGCCCGACATGACCACCTCGCTGCTGAAGGGAAAGAAACTGCCGGCAAGGAAGGCTGCTACCAGCATGCCCCAGTAGCCCCAGCTCATTAAGAAATCTATTATCCAACTCATAGTAATACGGTTTCTGGTACGAGTATGTTATATGCCATGATAAGTACCAGCATGATGAGCAGCAGGATGAAGGTGATGTTGGTAAACTTACCTCTGGTGAATGTGATGAAATGGGCGATAAGCGGTGCTGTATTCACAATCAGAATGCCGCCCAGTTCCTGTATATGTTGAGGCTGCAGGATGATGAAGATGATGCTGGCAGCCGATAACATGATAAACGTTTCGTAGATCATGCGGGTGCGTATCTTATCGCCGTAGCTGGTGCGTATGAAGTGGATGGAACCGATGATGGTGAGCAGGGTAACGAAACTCAGGTTCAGAAGCTGATGGTCGGTAACCTGCGAATAATCAAAGAGTTCGCTGTAGTTGATGAATTCACAGAAGTGATTTGCCACCCCCTGTATGTTGTCGGTATAGAAGAAATAGCCGGCTGCAAACCAGTAGGGCACGATGAGACCTACCAGGGATGCAAAGAATGTCTTTACGCTAAACGAGAGGGTAAACACCATCATCATAATCCACAGTATAGGCATGAAATAGCCTATCTGCACGAAAATCATTGATGCCAGACCGATGCAGGCAAAGGCGTAGAAAGTCCAGCCTGTTGAGCGTTTATCCTGATAGCAATTCCAGATAATGAGATAAAAGGCGATGAAACACATCGTCACAATACTGCTTTTTAAAGAGAGGTGGGGGAGTCCTGCCATCGTCATTAATGCCAGAAAACTGCAGGATACCATTCGGCTGTAGGTACGCATCAGGGCATTACGGTTGTTCAGTTCCACCATCAGCAGGGTAGACATGGCTGTGAAAGCAAATTCTACCCAGATATTGGATACCAATAAACCTACTGCAACCCAAACCAGTGTGGCAAGGGTTGCAGTAATAGGTAAAGAGTAGCGGCTAGCCGCTACTTTATTTTGAAAAGTTTTCTTTCTTAACATCTATATTAGTGTTTAGTGATTAATGTTTAATTTTTACTTCTGAAGTAAACGATAAGGCATCTGCCTAATTAATCATTAATCACTACTAATTAAACATTACTTAAAGGTCCTGTCCGATATCAGAACGGAAGTACTTGTCGGTGAACTGGATCTTCTGTGCCTCGGCAAAGCTCTTCTTCAGGGCTTCTTCCTTGTTCTTGCCATAGCTGCTTACGCAGATGACGCGACCACCATTGGTAACTACCTGACCATCCTTCATGGCTGTACCGGAGTGGAATACTACTGAGCCTTCCACGTCATCGATGCCATGGATAGGATAGCCCTTCTTGTAAGCCTCTGGATAACCGCCGCTTACGAGCATTACGCAGACTGCAGCACGCTCGTCAAACTCGATGCTGCGCTTGTCCAAATCGCCTGCTGCTACACCTTCGAAGAGATCCACGATGTCGCTCTTCAGACGGAGCATCACGCTCTCAGTCTCTGGATCACCCATACGGCAGTTGTACTCGATTACCATAGGCTCGCCTTCAACGTTGATCAGACCGAAGAAGATGAATCCCTTGTAGTCGATGTTCTCCTCAGCAAGTCCTTCTACTGTAGGACGGATGATGCGCTCGTCAACCTTCTGCATCCACTCCTTGGTAGCGAATGGTACAGGGGTAACGCTACCCATACCGCCGGTATTCAGACCGGTATCGTGCTCGCCGATGCGCTTGTAATCCTTAGCCTCAGGCAGAATCTTGTAGTTCTTGCCGTCGGTCAATACGAATACAGAGCACTCAATGCCGCTGAGGAATTCCTCGATGACTACGCGTGCAGAAGCGTTGCCGAACATACCGCCGAGCATCTCCTTGAACTCTTTCTTAGCCTCTTCCAGGGTAGGGAGGATGAGAACGCCCTTACCGGCGCACAAACCGTCAGCCTTCAATACATAAGGAGCCTTCAGTGTCTCCAGGAATTTCAAGCCTTCCTCTACGTGCTCGCCGTCGAAAGTCTCATACTGGGCAGTAGGGATGTTGTGGCGCTTCATGAACTTCTTGGCGAAGTCCTTGCTACCTTCCAATACGGCGCCAGCCTTTGATGGACCGATGACAGGGATGTTCTGGGTGCGAGGATCGTTCTTGAAGTCATCGTAAACACCCTTTACCAATGGGTCTTCCGGACCAACTACTACCATATCAACGCCATTTTCAACTGAGAAGTTCTTGAGCGCCTCAAAGTCGTCTGCCTTGATATCTACGTTCTCGCCGACATTCTGTGTACCGGCATTACCAGGAGCGATAAAGAGTTTCTCACACTTGTCGCTCTGAGCGATTTTCCATGCTAAGGCGTGCTCGCGGCCACCGCCTCCTAACAATAAAATTTTCATTTGCTGTAAGTTATTGTTTGTTATTTGATGTAGGAGTAAACTCCTCTTTGTCGGGGAAGTTTACTCCTAGATATTTACTTGAGATAATCGAAGAAATAATTGCTGATGCGCTCATGCAGATGAGTGCTCTGATGACCTCTCATGTTGTGAGGCTCGCCAGGATAGACGAAGAAGTCTGGCTGGGTGCCTGCTGCGATGCAAGCCTTGAGGAAGGTGAGGCAGTGCTGTGGCACTACAGTCACATCGTTCAAGCCCTGGATAATCTGCAGCTTGCCCTTCAGGTTCTTTGCCTGATAGAGCAGAGAGGTCTTCCTGTAACCCTCTGGGTTGGTCTGTGGGGTATCCATATAGCGCTCGCCATACATCACCTCGTACCAGTGCCAGTCGATTACCGGACCGCCTGCTACGCCTACCTTGAACACATCAGGGTGGTTGGTCATCAGCGAGATGGTCATGAATCCGCCGAAGCTCCAGCCGTGAACGCCAATCTTGTCAGCATCTACGTAAGGAAGCGTCTTCAGATATTCTACGCCCTTCATCTGGTCTTGCATCTCAATCTGTCCGAGCTGGCGGAAGGTAGCCTGTTCGAAAGCCTTGCCACGGTTCTCGCTTCCACGGTTGTCGAGGATGAAGAGCAGATAGCCCTTTTCTGCCATGTAGGTTTCCCAGCCACGGCTAGAGTAGTTCCAGCGGGCATCCACATTGTGGGCGTGAGGTCCACCATATACATATATAATGGTAGGATACTTCTTGTTTGGATCGAAGTTTACCGGTTTCACCATTCTCCAGTAGAGGTCTGTTTCGCCATCGGCAGCCTTGATGGTACCGCAGCTGTACTCAGGCACATTGTAGCCCTTCCAAGGGTTCTCGGCAGTGAAGTAAGCGGTGCGCTTGCCGTTCTCGGTATTTACGAGGGCAATCTTGCGAGGCACTGTAGGAGTAGAGTAGTTGTCGAAGACATACTGTCCGTTCTCGCTCAAAGTGGCGCTGTGCCATCCCTTGCCGCAATCATCTACCAGCATACGCTTGCCGGTTTTTGTATCTACGGCAAAGATGTTTCTCTGGATAGGCGATTTCTCGTTGGATGCGATGATGATACTCTTGCGCTTGCTGTTGAAGCCGAGTACTTCCATCACCTCCCATTTACCGGAAGTCAACTGCTTAATTTCGAGTGATTCTGTGTTGCTTGCCATGCGGCTTCCGTGCTTGCCCAGGGTGCAGAGGTAGAGGTGGTTGTAGCCATCCTTGCGGCTCTGCATGATAAAGCTGTTGCTGTCCCAAGGCAGGAACTGGATAGGATGACATGGTTCTACATATTTCTCATCGGTCTCGCGATAGAGTTCGCCTGTCTTCTCGCCGGTTTCTGCATTGTAGGCAGTCAGACGGCAGTCGTTCTGGTCGCGGTTCAGTTCGAACATATAGATGGTCTTGCTGTCCGGACTCCATGCGATGTTGGTGAAGTAGCGGTCGGTTGGATCACCAGCCTTCAGATAGATGGTCTTGCCGGTCATGCAGTCGAACACGCCTACGGTTACCTTGTGTGATGTCTCGCCAGTCATCGGATACTTGTCTGGTGCAGGAGTAGCAATGCAACTCTGTGTTTCAGGATGATTGAAACCGATTTCCGGGATGTCGACCTGCGGATAGTCGGTTACCATACTCTGGTCCATGCGATAGAAGGCGAGCAGTTCGCCGTTCGGACTCCAGAAGGTTCCCTTGCTGATACCGAACTCATCGCGGTGAACACTCTGTCCATAAACAATTTCGCGGCTTCCGTCCTTTGAGAGCTGGAAATCGTGAGATTTCTTCTCTTTTGTCAGGGCGTTGCTGGTTACATCGAAGGTACGCACATAGAGGTTGCTGCCCTTCAGATAGGCGAAGGCGTTCTGCTGGGCGTTAGCCTCCAGGAGGCTCTCGCCGTCAGCAAACTCCATCTCGCTCAGCAGCTTATGCTTCTTGAAATCGACGGTATAAGTCTTGCTGCCGTTGCTTACCATCACGATGCTCTTGCCTGCAAAAGGGAAGAGAGCATTGTAGAGGGCTCTTACCTTGATGTCCTTGGTAGGAGCAATCCACTGGTTGATGTCATTGATGCCGAAGAGTCTGGTCTCCTTGCCTGTCGTCTTGTTGACGAGATAGCAGGCATCCACATCCTGGCGAACGAGTTCATTGCCCCACCAGGTGCACCAGCGGTTCTTAGCTACCATGTTACGATAGTTGTTGCCGCCGAAGTTCAGGTCTTCCAGCGTAAAGGTTTTCTTGCCTTTCTGAGCAGGAACCACGCCCTGAGCCTGTAAGTCGGTTGCATTCATAGCCATCATGATCATAGCAGCAAAAGATAATTTATAAATTGAATTCTTCAGATTCATTATATTCTTTACTTTATCGGGTTTACTACCCATACGTCGTGAAACACGACGTATGGGTCGATATGTCTTTAATCCTCGTCGTCGAAGTCAACGCTGAAGTTCTTCTTGCCTCCGCGCTTGCCTCCGAAATCACGGCCACCACGTTTGTCGCCCTTGAAGCCACCACGCTTGTCGCCTTTCTCGAAACGCTTTCCGTCGCGCTTGCCACCGAAGTCACGGCCCCCCTTGCGGTCGCCCTTGAAGCTACGGTTGCCACGCTTGTCATCGTCGTCATCATTGCGTCGACCGCCGCCACCGATACGTGAACGACCGCCCTTATGGAACTCAGCACGCTTCTTCTCGAAGTCTTCCAAGCGGTGAGTATGGAACTTGAAAGAACGGATATCGTCCTCCTCGTTTTCAGTCTCCTCGCTTACACGCTTTTTGAATTCACGCTCCTTCTTGAAACGGTGCTTCTGAGCCATCTCGCTCTTCTCGCGCTCAGTCTTCACAATACCGCCTTCAGAACGGAAATCCTTCATCTTGCCGTCGAACATCACATACTTGCGGAATTCGCACTCCAAGCTTCCGTTGAATACAGGAATCTTGATAGATGGTTTCAGACCAATCTGCTCGAAGCACTCCTCGCGGTAGCTCAATACCCAAGCCTCGTTGCCGGCAAAAGCCTTCTTGAAACGCTCACCTATCATCTTGTAGGTGTTCAGGAGGTTAGGGGTAGAGATGCGCTCACCGTATGGAGGGTTCATCACGATGATGCTCTTCTCGGCTGGCTGGGTGAAGTCCTTGAAATCAGCCTGTGAGATGGTGATGTCCTTGCTAAGACCGGCAGCACGAACGTTGAGGTTAGCTGTGTTTACAGCCTTCATGTCAACATCGTAGCCATAGATATGGTGCTCAAACTCGCGCTCCTGAGAGTCGTCGTTATAAATCATATCGAAGAGATCCTGGTCGAAATCGTTCCACTTCTCGAAGGCAAACTCCTTGCGGAATACACCTGGAGAGATGTTGCGGGCGATGAGGGCAGCTTCGATGGCGATGGTACCTGAACCACACATCGGGTCGATGAAATCGCATTCGCCCTTCCAGCCAGTCATCAGAATCATACCTGCAGCGAGAACCTCGTTCAGAGGAGCCTCTACCTGCTCCTGGCGGTAGCCACGGCGGTGCAGACTCTCACCACTCGAATCGAGACTCAAGGTGGCATTGTCTTCTGCAATGTGGATGTTGAGGCGGATATCCGGGTTAGATACGCTGATGTTTGGACGTGTACCCTGCTTCTCGCGGAACCAGTCAACAATCGCATCTTTTACCTTGTAGGTTACGAAGCGTGAGTTGCGGAACTCCTCTGAGTAGACTACTGAGTCAACAGAGAAAGTCTTCTTCACGTCTAAGATGTCATCCCACTTGATCTTCTGGATCTGATCATACACCTCCTCAGCGCTTCTAGCCTTGAAGTGCTTGATAGGCTTTAAGATACGGATGGCTGTGTGCAACTGGAAGTTAGCACGATACATCATTTCCTTGTCGCCTGTGAAAGACACCATGCGGCGACCGATCTGTACATTATTGGCACCCAACTGGGTGAGCTCTTCAGCCAAGACAGGCTCGAGGCCCATGAAGGTCTTGGCAATGAGTTCAAATTCCTGTTCCATTATTGAATTCTATATCTAATAAACTTTGTTTTTCTTTTTTATATTTCTTTGTTTTTGGTTTCATATCCTTGGTAACCCATACGTTGGCTCCCACTACGCAGCCTTCTCCGATGGTGATGCGACCGAGGATGGTGGCATTGGCGTAGACGATGACATCATCTTCGAGGATAGGGTGGCGAGGGATTCCCTTGATAGGATTGCCGTCCTTATCGAGTGGGAAACTCTTGGCTCCGAGGGTTACACCCTGGTAGAGCTTCACATTGTCGCCGATGATGCAGGTAGCTCCAATCACCACACCCGTACCGTGGTCGATGGTGAAGTGCTTGCCGATGGTTGCCTCCGGGTTAATATCAATACCGGTTTCCGAATGGGCGAGCTCAGTCATCATTCTCGGAATGAGCGGCACTCCCAGTTCATGCAGTACGTGAGCGATGCGGTAGTTGGTAATCGCCTTGATGACCGGGTAGCAGGAGATGATTTCTCCGTGACTCATGGCAGCCGGGTCGCCCTCGTAGGCAGCCTCTACATCGGTAGCCAGAATCTTGCGCAGTCTTGGGAATTCCATGATTGTCTTGGCTGCAATCACGCCTGCCTTGGCACGCTGGTGCTGCAGTTCTGCCTGAGTTTCCGTTTCGCAGTCGTTGGCGAAGCAGAGACCGGCGAGGATCTGCTCCGACAGCATCTCATAGAGTTTCTCTACTCTTACTCCAATATGATATTTGATGGTTGAGATATTTACCGAAGAATTGCCGAAATATCCCGGAAAGAGGATAGAACGGGACAAACTGATGATTTCTTCGAGCGCCTTGCCCGAAGGAAGTGGATTCCCGTCTCGATGCTGATGAAAGAGACCCTTCAAAGATTCGGCGCTCGAAAGCTCCTCGATGGTCTCTGTCAACTGATGAGTTAATGTATCTTTACTCATTTTCTTAATGTCTCAATAAAATTTGAGTGCAAAGATACGATTATTTTCTTGAATGACAAAGAAATAGCTACGGTTTTTTGTATTTTTTAGAGTGATTTTTTGAGGGATGAAAGACGGAAAGACCCATATACGGTGTTTTACCATACATGGGTCTGGCTTGTCTTATTTTGTGATGCTGTCCAGAAAGAGGAGCAGTCGGTTGGTGACGTTTACCTCTGAAACACCGGAATCGAAGTCGAGCGATACGAGGTTGAGCATTGGGAACCGGTCGTGAAGACGTTTCTCGATGCCCTTGGAAATCACGTGGTTAGCGATGCAGCCGAAAGGCTGGAGCGAGATGATGTTGTTCACGCCATCACGGATGTAACCTACGATGTCGGCAGGCAGAAGCCAGCCTTCGCCAAACTGGGCTGCGAGCGAAACCAGTCCCTGTACGTCCTTCGCATCATCATAAATATTGGTGAACGGACGGAAGTAGCGGAACTTGCCGGCTGCCTTGTTTACCTGGCGCAATCTTCTGCCTATCAGCGCCTGATAAGCGCCCTTGATGATGAAATCGGGCACTTTGGTGCAACTCAGCCGCATGTGTTTCTGTATCTCCACGTTCACAAATTCCTGCAGGAAGAAAGGGGCAAGCAGAGGCGGAACCACCTCAATGCCGCGCGAAATGATGTTCTGCTCCAGGAACTGGTGGGCGAAAGGATTGAACTTCAGGAAGATTTCGCCTACGATTCCTACCTTCGGCAACGTTCTGTCGAGGGTCATCTGGTTGAATTCTTCGGCTGCCTGTTCCAGGAGTCGGATGAGTTCTTTGGCTGAATTGCGGGCGATAGGTCCGTCTATCAGCTGCATGTATTTATCGCGCAACTCTCTGGCAATGCCCGGCTTACGTTCTCTTACGATGCAGGCGTTGTACATTTCGTTGATTGCATCGCCATAGAAAATGGCGGTAACGATAATCTGACTGTATTTCAGCCAAGGCACATTGAAGCCATCCTGTTCGTTATAGTCTTGCTTGTCGTCTGTTGAGCCTGATGCTTCGCCTGTTGAGGCTGTTACACCGAGCGTGAGCAGCGGAATGTCCTGGAATCCATTGGAGATCATCGCACGCTTGATGAGACCGGCGTAGTTGGTTGCGCGACACTGGCCGCCCGTCTGACTCATCACTACTGCCGTATTGTTCAGGTCGTATCTGCCTGATTTCAAGGCTTTGATGATGTCGCCGACGATGAGGGTTGCCGGATAGCAGACTTCGTTGTTGGCAAACTTCAAGCCGAGTTCAGCGCTTACCTCATCGCTCATCGGAAGTACCTCTACATCATAGCCTATCAGCTTCAGGATAGGCGGAATGATAGGGGTGAGGTATTCGGTCATGAAAGGAGCGAGAATCTTGCGATGAATGTCCTGCTTGGTGAATACCTTGGTCTGCTGGAGACTTTGAGCAGTACTTTGAACTTTGAGATTTGAACTTTGAACTTTATGATTTGTACTTTGACCTTTTAACTTAAAACTATTAACTTTTAACTTTAAACTTTTAACTCTGAGACTTTCTATGAGCGAGCGGACACGGAGTTTCAGGGAGCCGATATTGCTCACATCATCTATCTTCAGCAGCGTGAACGGCTTGTTGTGGCGCTTCATGATGTCGCGAATCTCGTCCTGGATAAAACTGTCTGGGCCGCAGCCGAAGCTGGTCATCTGGACGAAATGAACCTCATCGCCCTGCTCGGCTGCCCATTGCGCTGCCTTCAGAATGCGGTTCATATACGCCCATTGCTTCACGAGATAAGTCTCTGGCTGACAGTTGTATGCTTCGTTGTTGTCCTGGCTGGTTAATGCTGCCTCATTTCTTTCTGCCGCCAGGTCCTCCAGATTGAAGTCTTTGAAATCTGCAAAGAGATTACCCCGGGCGATGTCTTCGCTGATGACGTTTACTCCCAGGTTGGCAATCATCTCGCTCAGCTTGTGCTGAATCAGCGGGTCAGTATGATAAGGACGGCCAGCCAGCAGAATCGTAAGTCCCTTGTTTGGCTTCTGAGTCTGCTTCTGAGTCTTGTCTCCGTTCGTTTTCTGAGCCTCTGTTTCTTCATTTTTCAGAATCTCCCAGCCCTGTTTCTTGATTTCAGCAGCATATACTGCCTGAGCATAGAGGGCCTCTCTCAGCGCTTTACGGGCAGTCTTCTTGCTTACTCCCAGTTGCTTGAGATAATCGGTAATCTGTTTTTCCAGCGCCTTAGGCTGGGCAAAGTTGATGACGGGCGTATCGATTGGTTTCTTCAGATTGATGACCGACTTGATGACATCGCTGTAGCCCGAAACGACCGGACAGTTGAAACTGTTCAGTGTATTCTTCGGGTCGTCATTATGCTCATAAACCACGTATGGCATGAGGATGCGGTCAACCTTCGGGTTCTCGTTGAGTTCCTTCAGATGACTGTGAGCCAGTTTTGCCGGGAAGCAGATATTGTCGCTCATCACCGTATTCAGGGCTCCTTCATACTGGCTGAAAGTGGAATCGGAAGAGAGAATCACGCCCAATCCTGCTGCCCGGAGCAGCGCATTCCAGAACGGATATTCCTCGTACATGTTGAGGATGCGAGGAATGCCTACCCATCTACCGTGAAACGCGGTAGCAGGTGGGTTAACCGTCTCTCTATCAAAGAGTAAACTGTATTTATATTCGTAGATATTTTTGCCTTTTATCCCGTTTGCTCCCTTGTTGTTGAACACACGCTCACACTTGTTTCCGGAGTAGAATCGGTTGCCGCCGGCAAAGGTGTAGCGGGAAACATAACAATGGTTTTCGCAGCCTTTGCATTGCAGCTGTTTGGTTTCATAATGAGCCAAATTCTGGAGATCATCGATGGATCTTGATGAGGCAGGGTGCTCGTCTTCTGCAGATGTGCGATGCTTGTAATCTGCTGCCGCATGAAGGGCACAACCGTAGGCGCCCATCAGTTCCGGCATGTTGCTTCGTGCCACTTCGGTATGGGTGAGCAACTCAAATGCTCTTACCACCGCATCGTTTCTCATCGTACCTCCCTGCACAACGATTTTGTCTCCAAGGTTCTCATTACCATGGAGTTTCAATACCTTGTAAAGACAGTTCTTGATGACAGAATAAGAGATTCCGGCAGAAATATCAGCAACAGATGCGCCCTCTCTGAGCACCTGCTTCACCTTCGAGTTCATGAAGACGGTGCAGCGGGTTCCCAGGTCGCAGGGAGCCTTCGACTGGCAGGCGAGTTGAGCAAAATCGCCTACAGAATAACCCATATTGTTGGCAAAGGTCTGGATGAATGTTCCGCAGCCCGAACTGCAAGCCTCGTTCAGTTCCATGCGCACCACAGCCCCTTTCTCAACGAAGATTGCCTTCATGTCCTGTCCGCCGATGTCCAGGATAAAACTGACATCAGGCATGAGTGAAGCAGCTGCTCTTTCGTGTGCCATTGTTTCGATAATGCCGCTGTCGAGGCCGAAAGCCGCCTTGATAAGTTCTTCGCCGTAACCTGTAGAGCAGGAACCTACGATTTCCAGTTCAGCGCCTCGCAAAGCAGCTTCCTGCTTCAGGGCGTTCAGTCCATCCGCTACCGCCTTGATCGGATTTCCCAGATTCAGGCGGTAATTGGTAAAGACAATATCTCCCGTAGGTGTCCCCGCATTCACCCTTACCGCAACGATTTTAGTCGTAGTAGAACCCGAGTCAATACCAATCACAACCTGCTGTTTTCCTTTATTCAGCGGTTTGGTTTCCGTAGCGAATTTCGCCTTAGATTTGAGCCATTCCTGGTGCTCTTTCTCATTCTTGAACAGAGGCAGCAGACTGCTGGTCCATTCCGTTTGTATTTCTTTCTTCATCCGACTTCTGAGAACAGAAACTGAGGCTGCAGAATCTGCCGATTTAGCCCGATAAGCACAGCCCAGAGCCGGAATGAGATTGCTGTTTCCTGATACGATGAAATCGTTTGGTGTAAGATGGAGATAATCGCAGAAAGCCTTGCGGAGAGCCGGAAGAAAGGTCAGCGGACCGCCGCAGAGCAGGATAGGAGCCTCGAAACTGATGCCGTGAGAAAGCGTTACCACCGTCTGTACGGCGATGGAATGGAAGATGCTGGCTGCAATATCTGCTTCGGGCAGATTGCGCGCCATCAGGTTCTGGATGTCGGTCTTGGCAAACACGCCGCAGCGGGCAGCCATCGGATAAACGTGTTCTGCCTTCATCGCCAAGTCGCTCATCTTCTGGTTTTCTACGCCCATCAGCACACTCATCTGGTCGATGAAAGCGCCCGTTCCGCCGGCACAGTTGCCGTTCATGCGCAGTTCCATATTTCCGTTTTCCTTGAAGAAGATAACCTTCGCGTCCTCGCCACCAATATCGATGAGCGCTTTCGCCTCAGGATGAGTCGTACGGGCATAGACCGATGCAGCCACCACCTCCTGTACAAACTCCGCCTGGAGCTGTTCGGCAGTAGCCATTCCTACGCTTCCCGTTACGCAGATTCTTGTCTCTGCATCGCCCACAAGGGCTAAAATCTCATCGAAATATTGCGACACAAGTTCGTTGACACGAGCGTTGTGGCGTTCGTATTTTGAGTAAATTACCCGATTATCGCTGTCGATAAGGGCTATTTTGGCTGTCGTAGAGCCAACGTCCAATCCTATGTAATAAATCTTCTCCATTTCTCTTATCTCAAGTATTTTCTCTTATCTTCTAGTATCTTCTTCAAGTTTCGCAAGTTTTGCTCCACACGCCCTGAAAGGGCAGAAGCTCCTAGCC
>OJML01000869.1_pt1 | contig 16885 bp, 16 predicted proteins | sample 1597221 | NCBI WGS metagenome assembly OJML01 (sample SAMEA2452123, study PRJEB22498) | human gut metagenome | biome: human feces; feature: human gut; material: feces | place: Australia | collected 2012 | reverse complement strand
GAGGCCCATAAGCGTGGCATCAAGGTTTGTCTCGACCTGGTGGCAGGACATTCCAGCACCAAGTGTGCCTGGTTTAAGGAGTCTTCCGAGAAAGATCCTAACCAGCGTTACAGCGACTATTATATCTGGATGAATGATATCCCTGAGAGTGAGAAGAAAGAAATAGAAGCTCGTCATCAGGAGGCAAGTCCGGAGTCTAGTACCCGAGGCAGATATGTGGAGGCGAATGCTCCTCGTGCCAAGTATTATGAGAAGAATTTCTTCGAGTGCCAGCCTGCCTTGAACTATGGTTTTGCTCATCCAGATCCAAATCATCCTTGGGAGCAGAGCGTAGATGCTCCTGGACCACAGGCTGTCCGCAGGGAAATACGTAACATTATGGCTTTCTGGTTTGATAAGGGTGTGGATGGCTTCCGTGTAGATATGGCGTCATCGCTCATCAAGAACGACCCCGACAAGAAGGAGGTTTCCAAGCTCTGGAAGGAGATGCGTGCCTGGAAGGATAAGTATTATCCAGAGACCGTTTTGATTTCAGAGTGGGCTAATCCGCAGCAAGCCATTCCTGCCGGCTTCAACATCGATTTCTACATCCATTTCGGTCTTAAGGGCTATGCCTCTCTGTTCTTCGACCGTAAGACTCCATGGGGCAAATGGGAGCAGAGCTATAAGAACTGCTATTTCGACAAGCAGGGCAAGGGTTCGCTTAAGGAATTTAGCGAGAACTATACCAAGGCTTTCAATGCCACCAAGAATCTCGGCTACATCGCTGTTCCATCTGCCAACCACGATTACCAGCGACCTAATATCGGTACCCGCAATACGCCTGACCAGTTGAAGGTGGCGATGACCTTCTTCCTCACCATGCCAGGTATTCCGTTTATCTATTATGGTGATGAGATTGGTATGAAGTATCAGATGAATCTCCCTAACAAGGAGGGTAGCAATGAGCGCTCTGGTACCCGCACTCCGATGCAGTGGACCAAGGGCAAGAATGCCGGATTCTCTACGAGTGCACCCGATAAGCTTTACTTTCCTGTAGATACGGAAAACGGAAAGTTGACCGTTGAAGCTCAGCAGGGAGATCAGAATTCTCTGTTGTCATATACCCGTAAGTTGACCGCTTTGCGTCATTCTGCAAAGGCTCTTGACAATGAGGGTGATTGGAAGCTCCTGAACCAGAAGGGGCAGGAATATCCGATGGTATATGAGCGCACTTTGGGTGAGGAGAAGTATGTTGTTGTCGTGAATCCTGGTGCCAAGGCAGCCTCTCTCAATATCAGCTCCGTAGGTGGTAAGGCTGTTTCTGTTCTTTCCACAGGAAAGGTTGTGTATAAATCAGGAAAAAAGACTGATGTGATTAAAGCTTCTGGCATAAGTGCCGCCATATTCAAGGTGGAAAGATAGAGTTCTATCTTCTATGGGAGTGCCTTCTCCTGCCATCGCCTAGAACAAACAGAACAGGAAGCCTCGAAAGAAGCTGAAGAAGGGAGTATCACTGCTGTTCTGCTGTTGGTGGTAATTTTATAAAAACAGAAATGCGTCCGTATTGTGCGGGCGCATTTTTGTTTTACGGTCACGAATCATCTTCATCATGCAGTTTTGAAAGCATAACCTTTTTTATAAGATTCATTTCATTGTTTCACCTCCATCAAAACAGCCGTATAATTGTCATCCCCATAGTTCTGACAATGGCTGTCGAGCTTCTCAAGAACCTCCTCCAGGGGAGCATCCTCCGTCATCCATGCTTGCAGAAAATCGGGCTTCATGCTCTTATACACCCCGTCAGAACAGAGCAACAGTCGGTCTCCTGCTTCAAGGGCAAACTGCCTGATGTCTGGCACGGCAATCTCTGGACGAAAAGAGAAGAAGCTTCTTACCACCACCTCCCAACCAAAGTCAAGGCGCACATGATCCTCTGTCTGATACAACAACCCTTCAAAAGGTCTATGCAGATAGCATCTGCTGTCGCCAACATGGGCAACAGTAAGCTTATCCCCCTCAATGCTCGCCATAACCATCGTGGTCCCCATTTCCGAACAGTTCAGCTCCTCCGATTTCCGGTTGATGGCATTGCTTGCCTTCTTGCAAGCCAACTTTATCTTCGAATCACAATCGGGTGTGTCAGAGTGCTTCTCCCAAAAATCGGTTATCGCTTCACATACCGTCTCGCTGGCCTCCTTTCCGCAAGAGTGTCCGCCCATACCGTCACACACAATGGCGAACATCCTTTCCTTCTCAGCCGTGTCTATAACCCGGAACGTGTCCTCGTTATAGCTCCGTCTGCCTGCCTTGCTTATTGTCGCATATTTTATCTTCATCGTTTTTATAAGTAGGTGTTCAAAATTAATTTAAATGATTCTATGCTCTATTTTGGTCTGTATGTTCAGCTCCGAAGAGGGAGTGTAGCGGGCTACACGACCGATGAGAGCTGGGCATACGGGCCAAAAGAGGGCGTAGAGGCATTTGAAAGCATAACCTTTTTTATAAGATTCATATATGCGATTAATTTTGAACACCTACTTATTCTTCAAAACAGTTTTGTCATGAGACCAGGAGACGGTCTTCTTCATTGTTGTTACACTAACATTTTTCCAATGCCTGACGTATATCGTCAAGAATGTCCTCAACATCCTCAATGCCTACCGACAGACGGATGAGGTCCGGAGCAACGCCAGCTTCACGCAGCTGCTCGTCAGAGAGCTGACGGTGTGTGTGGCTTGCAGGATGAAGCACACAGGTGCGTGCATCGGCCACATGGGTCACGATGTTAATCATGTCGAGCGAGTCCATGAAGCGTATGGCGGTGTCGCGGTCTCCCTTCAAGCCGAAAGCAATGACACCGCACGAACCGTTAGGCAGGTATTTCGTGGCAAACTCATGATATCTGTCGCCGGGCAGTCCGCTGTAATGTACCCATGCCACACGGTCATCGGCCTGCAAAAACTCGGCAACCTTCTGAGCGTTGGCACAATGCTGCTTCATGCGCAGATGAAGCGACTGCAGACCGAGGTTCAAGATGAACGAGTTCATGGGCGCAGGAATGGATCCGAGGTCGCGCATGAGCTGAGCCACAAGCTTGGTGATGTAGCCCATCTTGCCAAACTTCTTGGCGTAGGTCAGCCCGTGATAACTGTCATCGGGAGTGCACAGGCCGGGGAACTTGTCGGCATTGGCGAGCCAGTCGAAATTGCCGCTGTCTACCACGCAGCCACCCACCTGACTTGCTGTTCCGTCCATATATTTTGTGGTGCTGTGTGTCACGATGTCGGCGCCCCATTCAAACGGACGACAGTTGATAGGTGTTGCGAAAGTGTTGTCGACGATGAGGGGCACACCGTTTTTGTGAGCTATGCATGCAAACTTCTCAATGTCGAGCACGGCACATCCGGGGTTACTTATAGTCTCGCCAAACACCACCTTTGTGTTAGGACGGAATGCCTTCTGGATCTCCTCCTCCGAGTCGTTGGGATTAACGAAGGTGCAGTCGATACCCAGCTTCTTGAGAGTGACCCCAAACAGGTTGAATGTGCCGCCATAAATCTCGTTGCTTGTCACAATATGGTCACCAGCCTCGCAGATGTTAAACACGGCATAGAAGTTGGCAGCCTGACCGCTGCTCGTCAGCACAGCTCCCACACCTCCTTCAAGTTGCGCAATCTTCTGTGCCACAACATCATTGGTTGGGTTTTGCAGACGAGTGTAGAAATAGCCCTCCTTTTTCAGGTCGAAGAGCATGGCCATCTCCTCTGAGTTGTCATACTTAAACGTGGTGCTCTGAACAATAGGCGGCTCTATAGGCTCACCGTTTTTAGCCTCATAGCCTCCGTGAACACAGATGGAAGCTGTATGTAAATTCTTTTTCATGTTCTTGTCTATTTCTTTTGTTTCATTTAATTGAAGCACAAATGTACAATAAAAGTAACAAACGCCACCATCTTTCCTCCTTTTTTTAAATATTTATTACAAATGTGAGGGGCGTAGGCCCAACCTATTATAATAAGGAGACTGTACATTTTCAGATAACGATTAGTAACAATCTTAAAAAACAACAGATTTTTCATGGAAAAAATTTTATAGAATAAAGAATTATTATTACTTTTGCTGTTGACAAACACATTTACACGTCTATAACAATCGCAAACGAGTGATATTTAAACAATGGCATACCTTTGAAGAATAAAAAATAAAACAAAGCAAAAAAATCAATGGTAATGCTAACATTCGGATAGCGTAGTATAAGTGTCTGTAAAAGAATTGTTCCTTGAGTTATAACGATGAACTCAAAGAAAGAAAAATCTGCATTGCCTAATGTAGAGACCCGACGAGGCGGTGAGACTACCTCCTGTGCCAGATTTGCCTCTGGCACCTCCCCCGAAGTTCAATGCTTAAAAGCGGAGAACTCCCATACAGGGGCGTCCTCGGATTGTGTCCCTAACGAAAAGGTCCAATGGTTTGTTCTTCGTGCCACCTATGGCAGAACACAGAAAGCCCTCAACATACTGAAAAAAGCAAACGTTGAGACATACTTGCCTATGCATTATGTCGTCAAGGAGATAGATGGGAAGCGGAAGCGATTTTACGAGCCTCTGCTTCCCAATATTATTTTTGCCCGTATGACTCGTCTCAAGAGTCATGAGTTTGTGAAGGAGCCATCCCCAACCGCTTCATGGCTCAAATATTTTACCGACAAGACAAAGCCCATAGAGGAATCGACAGGTCTTAATCCTCCCGTTGTAATTGCAGACAGAGAGATGGAGAATTTCATCAATGCCTGTGAAGTTCCTAACGAACATAGTGGGATGATGCCAAAAGAACGTGTCCACTACAAGGGTGGCGAGCTTGTGAAAATAATGAAAGGAGATTTTAAAGGTATTATAGGCAAGGTCGCAAGAGCAGGAGGACAACAACGTGTAGCAATAGATATAGAAGGTCTTGGAACATTCGTCACGGCATATATACCGAACGATTTTATGGTAAGGTGTACAACGCCATGAAATTCAATGTGTTTTAATAGTTGCAGTCCTGATTTTAATGGGATATTAATGAAAAAACATAAGAATGAAGGTTAGACCATATTGCTTTGATAAGACAGAAAAAGAAATGACAGAAAAAGAAAAATATATAAACATTTGGAATAATTTGAACAGTTCCGTGGATGCGAACTTACAGTTTGCTAAACTTGTAATCACACAAGAACCAAACAATACAAAATATTTCTTTGGTGATTATAGCTATGAAATAATAAAATGGATAGCCGCTACCATATTCAATGCTAAAGCAAAAGATATGGATAACTTCATTTACAAATTATATGGGGACTACTTTGAATTTGTTGCTAATCCTATCAATGAGTTTAACCTTCCCCAATGGTATCAGCTTAAAAGCTACAAAGGACTTAACAATATGAAACTTAAGTCTTGGTTAATGAAAAACTCACATCAGTTTTTTGCTCGCAAGAAAAAAAACGAAGAAAGAAAAGCATTTGCCGAAAATGAAATGATAGATTTTGTGGATTATGAAGCTCTACTTGGTTTAGGCAAAAGTACGGATAATATGTCTGACAAGGACTGTGTCTATCAAGAGTGTCTAAAAAAAGCATGGGCTAAATTGTCAGACAAAGATAGACATGTACTTACACATCTTATTCTGGAAAAAATGTATTGGGAAGATGCTTTTGAAGAACTTAAGGATTTTATTAACCCTCGTGAGGGAAAACAAGTAATGGAATCATGGAGCGACAAAAGAAAGCAAGATGCATTGGCCATGATGAAGATTAGAGCTGTCCAACATCTAACAAAACAATTTAATCAATTAAAAGCTTAAAAATATGATTCTTGATCCGAATACACTCGACAATTTTAATCGCAACACTTTACCAAAAGAGATGCTAATTAAAATTGAATCAGAAATGCTACAAAATAAAGTGGCAAACGCATCATTTTCGACATTGATGCAAGAATATCTGACACGTCCCGATATCGATGATTTAATAGGTAAAGATGAAGAAAATGACAATCTGTGGAAAGAAAACAAAAAAAATATTGATGATATATGCAAGAATAAACAAGTTTGCGTCTCTGTTGAAGTAAACAATATAATTCAACAAAGAATGAACAATATGAAAGTAACAAAAGAAGAAATGGTAAAAGTGGCAGAACGTCGCAAAGCCATTAGCTCAGATTACAAGTCAAACTTGACTCTTGTCGAGAATCTTGTCGCCGTTTACAAAACGGCACGTCCTGAACTTTCTGAAGAGGAAGTAACAGAAACAGTTGACAAACTTATGAAAGGGTGTGAAGAACTTACCCTTAAGTACAACCGCGCTATTGCCGAAGGTTTCAATGTAGAGGAGGAAATAATATCTCTCACAAAAGATATGGACGTTGAGACACGATTTAACTATCTTGTTAATGCCCTATCTGCTGTTGAAGCTTTGAATGCTAACAACTTCGCTTCATTAAAGAATGCAAACGAGACAATGAAACAGAGTATTGAGGATTATACAAAAGCAACCGATAATCCAACAGAAGCAGATTGTGATGATATGCAGAAACTTCTTATTGAAGCTATTGCAAATAATGCTCTCCTTTTGAATGGAACGGAGAATGCCCAGCAACTTCTTGCATCTGCAAAAGATGCTAATACCGTAATTGACTTCACCTCTGCACAATATGATGACGCACGTACAAAAGCGGAGATGGCTTTGGCTATGTGGTTGGAATACGAGGATGGTAATCTTACTTCTATTGAATCTGGTGCTACTCCTGAATCTATCGGCATCGGTGCAGCAACAGCTGTAGAGGAAGCAAAGATTATTAACGATGTTGCTACTGGTCGTAAGACTGCAGATATTGCTATAAAATGCTTGAAGATACTTGGCGGCGTTGCATTGTTCCTTCTCCTTGGGTATATAGGAGTAGTAATAGCTGCAACCGTAGGCGCTCTCGCAGCTACAGCATTACTTTCAATTTTCGGAACTTCAACTACTGCTTGTATTGCGACAATAGCAATATGCTTGCCGTTACTCTCTGGTTTTGCACAACTTTGTGTTGATGGTGGAAGCTTTGTTTTTGAACAGGCAGGAAAAGCTTTTGATTTCGTTGTTGAAAAGCTGAGAGAATCAGTTTTCCCGAAGATTAAGGAAACCTTTACTAAGGTCATCCACTGGTTCAAAGAAAAATTGGGAGGACATCAAAGTTCGGTAGATACAGCTGTTGTAATGGCATAGATTTTTATCAATCAAGTATCTCATGTACACACATGGGATACTTACATTTTTTTTATCATGGCAAATCTAATAGTAACAATTGGCAGTAAGATTAAGAAAGGGTATGAATGGTTAAAGGCCAAAGCCAAGTCAATCTGCGATAAAGTTAACGCCTGGTATGAACGCTATAAGCAGTATCGGGATCGTTTAAAACGTCATCGTGAATATGTTGACAGTGTTTTAGACAGTTCTTTGGACTATTCCCCAGAGAAAACTGATATTGATTTACGGGAGAGACTGACAAAAGTATTGGGTGAAATCGAAGGAGGAAAATTATTTGAACATATAAAGTCTTTATCATTTGAAAAACGTAAGGAGTATTTCGAAAAAACACTATTACCGTTAATCTGTAAGGAAATGAATGTTACACCAGATTTCATAGGGTGGTTCCAAGATAACAATACTGTAGGCTTTTATCGCGAATCAGATCATGGAATAGCACTTAACGAATTGTTTCTTACAACCGATAACGACTATGTTCTACGAACTATAATAAATACAGTAATACACGAATGTAAACATGCTATGCAATGGGACGCTGTATCTGGCAGGGATACTCACGGGTATTCACAAAACTTAATAAATATCTGGACATGTAATTTCAATGATTATATATCACCAGAAGAAAGCGACGAAGGATATGTAAAGCAACCAGTGGAATGGGATGCTTCGTCTTTTGCAGAGAGTGTTTACCCTACAGATAAATAATAAACAGCTATGAAATACATCGAATTATACAATTATCTTCGTGACCAAGAAGAACTCAACCGAGCTCAAGCTATTCGTTCTATCTTGGATATTCGGAAATTTGATTCTGAAATAAAAGCTGCGATGTCAGAATGGACAAAGACGGGTAAATGTGACTTGAAAATTGCAGATGTCTCATTTACTGAGCTTGTTGTGTCTGAAGGAATGAAACCCGTCAGAGCTTTTAAGATGCTTGATTGGTTGAAGCGTGAACCGGTTATGGCGCACCGATACCTTTCCCAGCGCTTAATGCGTGCAGACTTATCTAAAGTTGGTAGTGCTAAAATTGCAACTGATTTTCCTGAAGAAGACAAATCTGACATAGAATTATGAGAAGAATTATAAAGAGCGTCGAAACACTTAAATTGGCTTATCTTTCTCGTACGCCAATTGCATGGATTGTTGTGAAAGAAAAGGAGGTAGCACAGCAGATCTCCTCATTGTTCATCAATCAGCATTTCGGGGGAAAATGCAGCATTGGAAATTCTACTCCTTTGAAGGATATCTCATGCTTAAATGTTGAATTAATCAAGCAGAAAAGTGTGGCTCCCGCCGTTTATTACGGTTGGATTGATGAAAATTATAATAAAAAGCATGAAGAAGACGGTGACTCTATAGAATCGCTTCTCTCTACATATTTGGATTTTTATCTTAATATAGAGTTTGAAGAACGGACATCAGGGGCTGCTGTTCGTTCTGCAAACCAATCTCATATATGGGATAGAAATTTTGTGATAATCACATCTCCAACGCCTCCGGCATTAGGTTGGATGAATCAGTATGTTGAAACTATTTATTTATCTCCTATTGAGGACGACGAAATAAAAGACATCATATTTAAATTTGCTGAAGTAAATGAGGTTACATTGTCGAATGATTTTATCGACCAATTGGTTGTTAATTTCAGAGGTATAAGCGAAAGGCAAATTGAAAGTGTTTTGATAAAATGTTTAGTTGATGAACTTTTTGACGAATCACTTGATGCAACGAAGAGTCAGGAAAAAATCCTTAATGAAATTCGTAATCTAAAACGTCAAATGCTTGACGGATTCAAAGGATTGAAATGGATTACAATAAAAGAAGGAGGTCCTCAGGCCGCTGGTCTTAATGCCATTACTGATTGGCTAAAGGAACGTCAGCCGATTTTTTCTGATCCAGAGAAGAGCGTGATGCAAGGTTTTGACATTCCTAATGGAATTTTAATTACCGGAATCCCTGGTACTGGAAAATCCTTAATGGCAAAGCAAACGGCAAGGATTCTTAAATTGCCATTGGTGGCTATGGATCTTGGAGATATACAGGAAGGTATCGTCGGTAAATCAGAAGAGCATATGGCAGCAGCTTTACGTACTGTTGATGCTATGGCTCCATGTGTATTATGGATAGATGAGATAGAGAAAGCCTTTTCAGGGGCCGAGTCAGGAAAAAGTGACGGAGGAGTTATGAGGAGGATGTTTGGAAAATTCCTTACATGGATGCAAGAAAAGGAATCGTATTGCTTTGTACTGGCGACATCAAATGATATTACTAAGCTTCCGCCTGAACTTTTCCGCTCTCAGCGTTTTGATGAGAAATACTATACGTTTATGCCATCTGCAAAAGAATGCGCACAAATGTTTGTTGCGAATATACATTTGCAGAATGAACGTATAGTCAACGCAAAAGGCAAAAAAATCCCCATCTTTGACGGTAATGTTTTTGAAAAAGAATCATATTGGCTTTACATATTAAATAACATATGTACTTGCAATATTGATATGTGGGGAAATGTTACAAAAGAATATGTATCGTTAGATAGAGATGGAAGATGGATGAAAGGCTATCTACCTCAAAAAAAGCTGTTCACTGGAGCTGATATTGCTGCATTGGTAAATGCTTTAAAATTTAAGGTACTCTCTCAGCGTAGGAAAGAAAATAGTAGTAATTATGGTTTTGAAGGTCCGATAAAGAAAACAGAAGCAGATACATTCTTACCTGTTGTTTTGGGTAATATTATACCGTATGGACAATCGAATCTGAAAGATGTAGCCCTTTGTTTCAAGTCGCTCACAAAAAACAGGTTCAAGTCTGCGTCTGCAACAACAGAGGAAAACTCGATAATTCGTTTCTCCGACTACAACGAGCTCACTGGAAGTATGAAATACGATTCACGCCGTTTCTTAGACGATAACTCTAAATATGACAGAACTCTATATATGTGTATTGTAGGTGCTATCAACAGCTTGCAGACTGGAGATGTAGACTATCATGCAAATAAAGATGTTTCCATGAGAGTATACGACAATAGCAATTCACTTTTTAATTATCCGTATAATGAAAATAAATGACAAGATAATATCCTCATTGGACTCATTAAGAGCCAATTTTGACTTTATTGAGATATGGAATAAGCGAGAGGTTGCAATTCGTGACTTGTCACCTTTATATATCTATTATCCCGATGATATTGCGGTATACTATGAAGCCTTTGCAAATCCTGGTAACGTAATAAATGACAATGGGAAACTGATATTTCATACAGAGAATGGAGACGTTGAATTATTATTAGATATTGATAACAAACTACTGAGTAAATTCTCTATTACAGAACGCGTACAGATACTTGCATTACATACAATCGCTAATGTACAAATCTCAGAAACGGTTAAGGATGCTCTCATTGATGTTGTTTCAATAGATGGTGACACAATAACTTTGAAAAATGGAACTCCTATTAATTATGGAAAAAAGAAAAGTGGGGAAAATCCGTTAACACATAAGTCGATAGTAGTATCTTCGGCATCGAAGAAGAATTCAAAAGTAGGTGATATTTCTTTATCTCCAGGACAGATGACTTTTGGGGTGTTCTGTGGAAAAGAGTTGATAGACGTTATTCCTCCATGCGACGAGAATCATACATATCGATTAGAATATGAAATGTGTGATGACACGGTTACACTTAATGTTACAGACATTGCAACTTGTAATATAGTGGCAAAATATAAAAATGCCCATTATTATGCTCTCATAGGCGAAAAGGATTTTGTTGTGATTGACGGTTTGCTTGTATCTTGTTTTGCTAACGAAGATTTAAACAATCGCCTAAGACAAAATGTTATTAAAGCAAAAATACCAGAGATGCTAAAAGTAGAAGGAAATGCTATCCATATAATATATAGAGATAATTCAGAAAATATCATTAATATAATGTAATTATGAACAAACTAAATTCTAAAATTGAAGAACTCGAGTCTTCCATCAAAGACTTGAAGTCTCTGATTGCAAAACAACGTAAGTTTGCATCAGGACCAAACATTCTTTTGGGATGTGGAACTGCGATTTCTGCAGTTTCCATTTATTCACTACCAAAATGGATATCTGTTATTTTTGTGGCATTTTTATCTGGCTATGCTATAGCAGACAAAAGAAAGAACAATTTGTTAGTAGCAAGCAAGCTTGATGAGATTCATTCTGTCACCAATGATATTAATGCTTCAATCAGTGATCTGTTGCTACAGATAAAAGAGCAAAAGGAATGTGGGCAAAAGGATGAGAATATAAACGATCTTAAGGTAAGAATAAAAGAACTTGAATCTTTACTCGATAGTAAGTCAACTCCACAGCAAACACCCATTCAAGATTCTTCTGAAAAAACAATGGCGGAATTACATTTAGAGGATATTTTAAAGAAAATACAGAGGCTTGATATTAATGTTGAAGATTTTGGTGAGGAATGTACATCGTATATCCGCAAGGAATTCGCAAGAACGTTAAGACATTGTGGATATGAATTCGTTGAGTATTCTAATGAGAATAAACAGTTTTTTGATACTGAAACTGCGGCTATTGAGAATGTAGACTGTAATGCTCGAGCAATTGTTACAATAGCTTCTCCCAAAAGAATCATAATAAAAGGCCATGCTTTTATTCCTGAATCATAAAAAATCCTTATAAAAAATTATGTTAGGTTTTAAATATTATATTGGTATTGATTTCGGACACGGTGAGACGAGTGTATCACGTGTTCCTGGAACTAACGGAGAATCCGTTTCTCGTATCCCTTTAAGAATTTCAGGAGACTTCGCGGAGCAAAAGGTTTACTCTGCCATTTGTCGTGATGACAACGGCAAGTGGAAATTTGTCGGATCTAAAGACGACTTGAAGCGTAAAGATGTAAAGGAAGGTTTCAAAGGAATGATTCACACTTTGGATGATGATGAACGAGAAGCGTTATGCGAATTTGCCAAATTGGTATTCAAGACAATTCTTGATAATGATAAAGATTTGCATTATAATCCAGAGACCGGTGAGGCAAACTTTGTTATATGTATTGCAAACCCATCAGATTGGAGAAGACAAAACCCCAATAACCCGAAAGAATATCTGACTTTCTTTCAGGAAGAAGCTGGCATTAAACCAGCCAAAATGTGTATAAATGAATCTGATGCTGCTTTTTATACCAAATTTAAGGGATATGTTCCATCTGACAAGGTTTTTGTAATTGACTTAGGGTCAAGTACAATTGACTTTACTACATATCAGGATTCGATATGTAACCGTGAATGTTGTTGGGGGGCCAATTTAGGAGCACACTTGGTTGAAGATAAGTTAATAGACTTTGGCTATACAAAAGCAGAGGAGAAGGAGGAAAATATAGAAGGAATGCATTTAGTGACACTTGAAAGAGATGGTCTTAATTTAGGACCTGCAGAATCAGCTCTTTCGCTTGCTGCGCGTTTTGCTAAGGAATCATATTTTACAAGATGTAATAAAAATGATGGTGGCATTACGACATATGAACTAGATGTTAATGTACGTGACCTTGTCCCAAATTGGAAAAAGAAAACGCAAAAGGCTTTTGCTGTTATTATTGATTCTGTAGATGTTGACACTATTATTAGAGACTATATTTCTGCCTTATCTCTTGCTCTTTCTAATGCAGCAAAGAAGCTTCAAGGTTATGGAATTTCTCCAAATAAAGTTCTGTTATCTGGTGGTGCAAGCCGTATGCCATTTGTGAAAAAAATAACAGAGGAGGCATTCCCTAATGCAGAAATTGTAAGAGATAACTATCCTGAATGGGTTGTATCTGATGGTGCTGCTCTATATGCAAAAACTCATATTAAAGCTTTAGAGGACAGAAACAAGCTTCAAGAAGAATTCGCCATCTGGGCAAAAGCTCATCTAGACGATAAATTAAAATCTGCTGCAGTTTCTTCGTTTAACTCTATTCTCAAAGACACGCTTCGTAATGGCCTTGAGAAAAGATATCTCAATGGCTCAAGTGGTTCATTGGACGATTTGGAACAGATTTCAAGAGGTATTCTTGAGGGAATAACTAAAACAATGGAATTCAAATCTAAAGCAGATAAGCAATTTATCGCTGTCGTAGACGGCTTTATTAAAGCAAAACTTGAGGAAATTATCAAGTCTAATTATGGTAAAGTTGTTACTATCTCTGAGAATTTCATAAATCCAGGAGATACTTTCAACAATGTTGGAGTTAATACGGATTTCCTTCATGACTTCATTGCCCAGATAGCAGATCATTTCTGTAACAATTTCTTAGAAGGCATCGATGACTTGAACTGGAGTAGAGCAAGAAGTAATGACAAGCGACATGCTATTGTAACGGAATTCCTTGCTAATATTGATTATGATAGGTTCAACCATAATATAGACTTGAATGAATTCATATCTCAAGCTGTCGATAAAATCGACAAAGTGCTCCATGACAATGGACTGTTCCAAATTTCAGAATAGAATATAGACTGATATCGTTGTTATTAAAATCTGCGAACAATTTTATCTAAAAAGTTGTTCGCAGATTTGTTTTCACAAAAGCATTTCAAATAATATGTCAAATCCAATGTATTTTATAGGTGTTGATTTAGTAACGGAAAAAACAAAAATATCACGTGTCCTTCCTATAGAATATGGACAAAGCGTCTTCAATACATCTTTGAATCTTAATAAAGATGAGATATACAATGATGAGGGAAATTATCTCTTTCCTCGTTTGAATATATTGAATTTAGATAAACGTGTAGTTCTACATGAGCATGCTAAACAAATTTTCCAATCAATTATAAAGAATGATCCGAACTTAATTTATGCCCCAGAGACCGGCAATTCAAATTTTGTCATCTGTGTTACGACATGTCCTTTGTATCATGAGGCAACTGAAACTAAAGAAATGCTTACATTTTTACAAGAAGAAGTAGGTTTTAAAGCTCCAATAATTCATATCACTAAAAACCAAGCTGTTTGTTCAAGACTTTCTGAGAACAATTCTTCTGATAAATATTTTTTAATCCAGATAGGAACTGCTACTATTGATTTTATAGCATACCAAGAAAAACATATTATTGATGAACTTTGCTGGGGAGAAAATTGTGGAACAAATATGATTGTAGACAAACTTTTTGAATATGGATACACAAAGGCAGAAGAGAAAGACGAAAACATTGAAAATATGCGAATAGCGATTCGGGAGAGAGAGAGAGTAGGCTTACCTTCTTCTGCAGAACCATATAATGCTGTCCGTTTGAGATTATATAATTATTGTCGGCGTGATTACTCATACTCTGATTTTTTAATAGACATAAGAATGAGTAATTTGGTTCCAAATTGGCCAAAAAAAACTCAAAAAGCTTTCAGTCTTATTCTTGATCCTACAGAATTTGATACCGTTTTAGATGATTTTATTTCCAAGTTGTCATTAAGCCTTTCAAACGCAGCAATGAAAAATAAAGACTTCGGATTTCATCCCAATAAAATTATATTATTAGAAGAAAATAAATTTCCTTTTATTAAAGAAATTGTAAAAAAAGCATTTCCAAATATAGAAATAATCGATGATGACAATTATGATTTTATACTTTCTGAAGGGGCTGCTCTATATGCTCAACGTTTATACAGTAAAGATATTAGCAAAAATAGCTTTCCAAAGACGCTTACAAAACATATCTAATTCAATAAAAATGATTGTATACATTTAATCATAGGTAGCTGATTCTATCTGAAATAATATATTACCAAAATATTACACATTATGTCTCTAATTGTTAAAATGGGAAAAGCTATAGGGAAGATGGCTTACGAAAAAATAATCCATAATGCAAAATGCAAGGAAGCTTTGCTTGAAGCCTCTCCTATAATAAGTGAGAAATTGGTTTTAGGCGATATGGTACAATCTGACAATATTGTAGGTGTCCTTATTGAACAAAACAATAATGTCAGAAAAATGATAAGTCTCGTTCAATATGCTGATGTTTGGTTCTATCAATATGGATATTCTCCATATCTTGGAGAATACGGAACTTCATGGAATATTTCAACTAATGCGATAGATGAATGGAATGGTGAAGGTAACTGCAAATTATTAAGTCGGGAAGAACAGATTGCTAATGACGCTGTTTCAAGTGCGGATAAAAAGAAATTTCCCTTACTGGAAAAATGCTATGAGTTGGGTGATAACTGGTATGTTCCTGCTGTCAAAGAATTGGAATGCTTCTTAAGTGATACGAATTTGAATGCAAGTATTAGATGCTACCTACACAAATTATTATTATTAAACACTGATGAGAATAATACGTGCACGTTTTGGACATCTACAGATGTTGATGAACATTCTGCTATGGCACTTAGTTGGAATATGAAAACCAATAAAATGCAATATGTAAAAGAGTTTAAAAATAGACGATATCCATTTTTTGTAATATGTTCATTGTATACATAATTTCCTCCCCTCTATAACATTAAAACGTATCACAATAAAAAACATTGAAGACGATGGGTAAGACAAGTATTATAGACACAGCTGTGTTGAAAGAGAAAGTGCAAGAGTATGCAATGAAGGTTGGTCGCATTAGCGCCAGACCTGTGTTGTTGCTCTATTTTGTTATAGTGAGCAAAGACACCCCGAAGAGCGATAAGCTGATGATATTGTCAACCATATCTTATCTGGTGCTCCCGATAGATCTGGTTTCGGCCAAGCGTCTTCCTATCATCGGATGGATTGATGAGGCTTTCTCGCTTTCTGTCGCTTTTCAGAAAGTGAGCAAGAACATAACGCCTGAGATTGAGTGGAAAACGGATAAACTGCTTGACAAGTGGTTTCCTGAATATACCAACTATATTGAGGTCTTTGATTGATGGTAAAACAATATGTGAAGCGCATCGTTCTCATTTGAAAAATCACACTCTCTTATTAATAATATTATTATGTTTTCAACACAGTTTTGGCTTATAGTTATAGGCTTTGCGCAAATGATTGGTTGCTGTTGGATTTTCAATATGTTTCAAAAACGGGCTTACAAACGGGAGATCCGAAGCAGACATTCTTATGTCTTGCTGGCTAAGTTGCTGGCGGAAGAGGAGAGGCTGGGACGCAACATCAGTAAGTGTAACGAGGATGGTACGGGAGAGGTGTATCTTGGCTTACCGGAAGGGATAGTGAAGGTGTTTTCTCTTGGAAATGACAGATTTGCCATTTCTCTTGTTGGAGCTGTTATCGTAAATGATCTGCATGCTGACATGGCTCGTGAGCTTTGTAAGGATCTGAACACCAAGGAAAGTAGAGTGAGGTATAGCGTTGGCTATGAACCTGCTTTTACAAAAACGGGCATTTCCATTACTTGTGACCTTGAGGATGATGCTGACGATGAAACTACTGAATATAACATTCTCAGTTATACCAAAGATTTCTTGGCACCTAAGCAACAAGAACTGCAAACGTTGTGGAAACGCAAGATGGAAGAATTGCAAAAACAATGATATTCTACCTTCCAAAGAATTTTTTGGTAAAATCCATTGGATTTTACCAAAAAATTTGCTATCTTTCCTCTATAAAACAAAAATGAATATCTCCGCAAAAGGTAACTAAACATC
>OJML01000867.1_pt1 | contig 16898 bp, 10 predicted proteins | sample 1597221 | NCBI WGS metagenome assembly OJML01 (sample SAMEA2452123, study PRJEB22498) | human gut metagenome | biome: human feces; feature: human gut; material: feces | place: Australia | collected 2012 | reverse complement strand
TGATGCTGCTCTGCAATCCCCACAATCCGGCTGGACGCGTCTGGACTCCCGACGAGCTGACGCGGCTTGGCAACATCTGTCTGCGCAACGGCGTGACGGTGGTCGCTGATGAGATTCACTGCGAACTGGTGTATCAAGGGTTCAAATACACGCCTTTCGCGTCGCTGTCGGACGCTTTTCTGCACCGGTCGGTGACGTGTGTGTCGCCGAGCAAGGCTTTCAACATCGCCGGACTGCAGATTGCAAATATCGTTTGCCGCGATGCAGAGGTGCGCAACCGCATCGACCGCGCCATAAACATCAACGAGGTGTGCGACGTGAACCCGTTCGGAGTAATCGCCCTGCAGGCTGCTTACAGCGACGAGGGCTACGAATGGCTCACGCAGCTGCGCGCATACATCTCAAGCAACTACGACTTGCTGCGCGAACGCTTCGCTTGCGAACTGCCAAAGTGCAAGGTGATGCGCATGGAAGGCACGTATCTGGCGTGGATAGACTGCTCGGAACTGCATATCTCGTCGGATGAAATAGAAGAGATGCTCATGCACGAGAACAAAGTATGGGTGAATGCGGGCAGCATGTACGGCACTGAAGGCGCGGCGTTCATACGCATAAACATGGCTTGCACCAGCGAACTGCTTAACGAAGGCATAACGCGAATAGTGAACGGACTCGGCGACAAATAAAAAAACGTAGGAGCCTACGGCATTCTTGCCGTAGGTATAGCAATAAATCGTAATAATATGTACTGCATATAATGGCTACGGCAGGAATGCCGTAGCCTCCTAATAAAACAAGCCCTATACAAACATTGTTGTATAGGGCTTGTTTTTATTGTATAAGTAATAATTATCCAACCTGCGAGCCAGGCTTAACGTTGCCAGCCACGGTGGTTACGTTCAGCGTTCCGTCGAAGTTGACAGCAGAGAGAATCATACCCTGACTCTCGATGCCCATCATTTTGCGCGGAGCGAAGTTGGCTACGAAGAGCACATCCTTGCCGATGAGCTGCTCAGGCTCGTAGTAAGCTGCGATGCCCGAAAGGATTGTGCGGTCAACGCCAGAACCGTCGTCGATGGTGAACTGCAGGAGTTTCTTCGACTTCTTCACCTTCTGGCAGTCCTTGATATGACCAACGCGGATGTCGAGTTTCTCGAATGTGTCGAAGTCTACGTTCTCCTTGATAGGTGCAGCAACGTAGTTGGCAGCCTCGTTAGCCTTCTTCGTGTCCTCCAGCTTCTTGAGCTGAGCCTCGATAGCCTCGTCCTCAATCTTCTCGAAGAGCAGCGCTGGTGTGCCGAGCTGATGACCCGGCTTGAGCAGATCAGTAGAGCCGAGCTGAGCCCAGTCGGTGTCGGTAACGTTGAGCATCTCGCGCAGACGTGCCGAGCTGAACGGCAGGAACGGCTCGAAAGCAATCTCGAGGTTAGCTACGAGCTGCAGCGAGAGGTAAAGGATAGTCTTGACGCGCTCCATGTCGGTCTTTGCCACGTGCCACGGCTCGCAGTCGGTGATGTACTTATTACCGATGCGTGCGAGGTTCATAGCCTCCTTCTGTGCGTCGCGGAACTTGAATGTGTCGAGCAATGCCTCCACCTTCTGCTTCACGTCCTTGAACTCCTCGATAGCCTTGAGGTCTACCTCCTGAAGTTCGCCGCACTCAGGCACAACGCCGTTGAAGTACTTCTTCGTGAGCTGCAGGGCGCGGTTGACGAAGTTGCCGTAAACAGCCACCAGCTCGTTGTTGTTGCGATCCTGGAAGTCCTTCCATGTGAAGTTATTGTCCTTTGTCTCAGGCGCATTGGCTGTAAGAACATAGCGCAGAACGTCCTGCTTGCCGGGGAAGTCTACGAGATACTCGTGGAGCCATACAGCCCAGTTGCGCGATGTAGAAATCTTGTCGTTCTCGAGGTTGAGGAACTCGTTAGAGGGTACGTTGTCGGGCAGGATATAGTCGCCGTGAGCCTTCAGCATAGTCGGGAAGACGATGCAGTGGAACACGATGTTGTCCTTGCCTATGAAGTGGACGAGACGTGATGTGGGGTCCTGCCACCACTTCTGCCACGTACCCCACTTCTCGGGCTGTGCGTCGCAAAGTTCCTTAGTGTTGGAGATGTAGCCGATAGGTGCGTCAAACCACACGTAGAGCACCTTGCCTTCTGCGCCCTCTACCGGTACGGGGATACCCCAGTCGAGGTCGCGTGTCATAGCACGCGGCTGCAGATCCATGTCGAGCCACGACTTGCACTGTCCGTACACGTTCGGACGCCACTCCTTATGGTCTTCCAAAATCCACTGCTTCAGCCAGTCCTGCCACTTGTTGAGCGGCAAGTACCAGTTCTTTGTGGCTTTCTTCACGAGTCCGTGACCCGGGTTGTTCTTGTTTGTTGGGTTGATAAGTTCCTCGGGTGAGAGTGTTGCGCCACACTTCTCGCACTGGTCGCCGTAAGCACCCTCAGCGCCGCAGCGCGGACATGTGCCTACGATGTTGCGGTCGGTGAGGAACTCGCCAGTCACCTCGTCGCAGAACTGCTCTTCTGTCTTCTCTACAAGCTCATGCTTGTCGTAGAGCGTGCGGAAGAAGTCACTTGCGAACTTATGGTGAATCTTCGATGTAGTACGGCTATAGATGTCGAACGAAATGCCGAAGTCTTCGAACGATTTCTTGATAAGGTTGTGATAGCGGTCTACCACCTCCTGAACCGTGATGCCTTCCTTGCGTGCGCGGATTGTCACGGGCACACCGTGCTCGTCGCTACCGCCGATGAACATCACTTCCTGCTTCTTCAGGCGCAGATAGCGCACATAGATGTCGGCAGGCACATACACGCCAGCCAAGTGGCCGATGTGTACTCCACCGTTGGCGTACGGCAAAGCCGCAGTCACAGTGGTGCGTTTGAACTTGTTCTCTTCCATTATATTATGTGTTTATATTTTCGGATGCAAAGTTACTGAAAATCGAAGCAATACACGATTTTGTTGATAATAAAATCTTCCAAGCTTGCTTGTTTTTATTGTTGAGAACATTAAAAACGAATATTATAGGAGGCTACGGCAGAAGCAATAGTATTGTAGGAGGCTACGGCATTCCTGCCGTAGCCAATAATGATTAACCAACTATACTCTTGTGGCTACGGCAGGAATTCCGTAGCCTCCTGCAATATGTTATTTTTTATAAAAACACAAGAATTTTAAAAGATTTCTTTGTTTTTCATTTGCCATTCAATGCTTAATAACTACCTTTGCTATATACATTATCCTTATCTTTTTAAGCAACTCTAACCATATCTATTCTGTTTATGACTAATTCTAACGACATTCCTTATGACGTTGTACAGTTTCTTGAAAAACGAAAGCATATAGAAATATGGGGACGAAAATTGCCTCACTGGTTTCAAGAAAACAAAACAATGTTCGTTACATTTCGATTAGCTGACTCACTACCTAAGAATAAAGTGGAAGAATTCTTAGCTGACCGTGCCAATATGCTAAAGGAAGAAAAAAGAACTGCCGGTAACAATACACGTAAAGCATACGATATAATGATGATGCGTAAGATGGAGTATTGGCTAAATAACGGTTATGGAAATTGTATACTGCGACGTGAAGATGTACGTAACGTTTTAGTGGAGGCATTATACTATTATAACAACAAGGAATACTTACTTCATACCTTTGTCGTAATGCCAAATCATGTGCATATATTGTTGTCATCACTTACAAATAAACCAATAAATAATATTATTGGTAAGGTTAAGGGGTTTACTACTTTTCAACTTAGAAAGTCATTGGGAATAAATGAGGATATATGGCAGAAAGGTATATTTGACAGAATACTTAGAAATTGGGATGAGTTTGAAAAGTATGTTGATTATATTGCTAATAATCCAAAGTCACTCCCTGAAGACTCTTACTCTCTGTATATACAAGAATCGATACGATAAGGTGGGTAGGAGGCTACGATATGTACCCTGCTTTGAGAGGGTATACAAACAACTGAAATAAAAGGCTTACTGTAGGAGGCTACGGCATTCTTGCCGTAGCCAATACCGTAGCAAATACAATTAATCAACTGTACTTTTATGGCTACGGCAGGAATGCCGTAGCCTCCTACAATATGCAAAATTTCAAAAAAAAGCGTGGCACTCTGTATGAGCGCCACGCTTGTATATTAGTATATTAGTATATTAACTAATTGTCTACTTATTTAACCTCTACGGCTTCGAGAGCAGCCTCATCGTGCTTGATCTTGCGACCGAGTGTGAGGTAAGCCACCGGAGCAGCCATGAAGATAGAAGAGAGTGTACCGAAGATTACACCGAGTAACATTGCGAACGAGAAGCTGCGAGTGCTCTCACCGCCGAAGCAGAAGATACAGAGCAGCACGATGAGTGTTGAGAACGATGTATTGATAGTACGTGCGAGGGTCTCGTTCAGCGACTTGTTGAAGAGCTCCTGCAGATCCATCTTCTTGTGGAGTGTGAGGTTCTCGCGGATACGGTCGAACACAACCACCTTATCGTTGATAGAGTAACCGATAACGGTAAGGATAGCACCGATGAAGGTCTGGTCGATCTCGAGAGAGAACGGCACTACGTCCCAGAGGAGTGAGAAGAATCCGATAACGATTGTTGCGTCTACGGCGAGGGCTACTGTAGAACCTACTGAGAACGCTACGTTGCGGAAACGTACGAGGATGTAGACGAAGATGGCTGCGAGGGCGAAGAGCACGCTGATGATAGCGCCGTGTGTGATGTCCTTAGCCACTGCCGGACCTACCTTTGTAGACGATATGATAGAACCTCCTGCGCGTACGTCTGGGTTCTTGAATGCCTCTACGCTTTCCTGTGTTACGAGGCCTGCGCCGTGGAGACCCTTGTAGAGGATGTCCTCTACCTCGTTGTCGATAGCCGGGTTGTTCGACTCGATCTTGTAGTTGGTAGAGATACGGATTGTCTTGCCGTCGGTACCGAGTGCGAGAGCGTTTACTGTTGCGCCCTTGAAGAGCGGTGTGAGGGCTGCCTTCACCTGCTCAGGCTCTGTCTGCTTCTCGAGCACCACTACGTAGTTGCGACCACCGGTGAAGTCGATACCCTTGCTCAAACCGCGTACGAAGAAGCTGCCGAGCATGATGAGGATTACGATGCCGAACACTGTGAATGATGTCTTATATGACGACATGAACGCGAAGTTCTTGTTTGCCATAAAGTTGCGTGACACGCGTGTTGAGAAGTTCTGCTTTGTCCACTTGTCGTGCTTCAGACGGTTCTCGTAAACGAGGCGTGTGAGGAACACTGCGGTGAAGAACGAGCAGCAGATACCGATGATAAGTGTGGTAGCGAAGCCGCGGATTGGACCTGTACCGAACACGTAGAGGATGATACCTGTGATGATTGATGTCAAGTTAGAGTCGAAGATGGCTGAGAAGGCGTTGCTGTAGCCGAGCGAGAGTGCCTGCTTTGTGCCGAGACCCTTCTTGAGTTCCTCCTTGGTGCGCTCGTAGATAAGCACGTTGGCATCTACAGCCATACCGAGGGCGAGCACGATACCGGCGATACCTGGCATTGTAAGAGCTGCCTGGAACGATGCCATGATACCCATGGTGAAGAAGAGGTTGAGGAGGAGGGCGCCGTTAGCTACCATACCCGGGATGAAGTCGTACATCACTACCATGTAGATCATCAAGATGATGAAGGCGAAGATGAACGAGATGAAGCCCTGCTGGATTGACTGTGCACCGAGTGTCGGACCTACTACTTCCTCCTGAACGATGTGTGCCGGAGCCGGCATACGTCCAGACTTAAGAGTGTTAGCCAAATCCTTTGTATCTTCGATTGTGAAGTTACCAGAGATTGCCGACTGACCGCCAGAAATCTCGCCGTTTACGCGCGGAGCAGAGTAAACTGTACCGTCGAGTACGATAGCGATTGCCTTGCCTACGTTAGCCTTTGTGAGGGCTGCCCAGCGGCGTGCACCGTCAGAGTTCATTGTCATTGAAACCTCAGGCGAACCAGTAAGGTTGTTGAACTGGTCCTTAGCGTCGGTCACTACGTCGCCCTCGATAGGAGCGCGACCGTTGCTGGTTGTCACCTTGATAGCGTGGAGCTCGTAAATGTTCTTAGCCTGGATGCCGTCAGCTGGCTTAGCACTCCAAAGGAGGCGGCAGTCAGCCGGCAGAATCTGCTTGGCAAGAGCCGAGTAGATAATCTTGTTTACCTCTGCTGTATCGCGTGCCGAAGCGTAGCCTACGAGGCTGAGCGCACCGTTGCCAGAAGGCTGGAACACAGAGAAGAGCGGGTTCTGCTTCTTGGCATCAGCCATAGCTGCTGCGTCGTCTACCTTAGCGTCCTTCTTTGTCTTGAACGCTGCCTTTGCCTTAGCTTCTACCTTCTCGGCTGCTGCTACTGCTGCTGTGTCGGTAGCAGCCGAGTCGGCTACTTCCTCCTTGGCACCAGAGCGGTGGTTAGCCTCGCGCTGGTTGAGCTGTGAGAGGTAAGGGATGATTTCGTCTGAGTTGTATGTCTCCCAGAACTCAAGGTTTGCGCTACCCTGGAGGAGCTTACGCACGCGCTCCGGCTCGTTGATACCCGGCATTTCTACCATGATACGGCCCTGCTGACCCTCGAGCTTCTGGATGTTAGGCTGTACGACACCGAACTTGTCGATACGTGTACGTACGACGAGGAACGAGTTATCGATAGCTGCCTGCACCTCTGAACGGAGCACCTTCTCAACTTCCTTGTCAGAAGAGTTAGGCGACACCTTGCCCTGGAGCTGCTGTGTAGCGAAGATCTCTGAGAGATGACGTCCCGGAGCGTTCTTCTTGAAAGCGTTGACGAAGAGAGTGATGAAGTCGCTCTGCGATACTTCGTGCTCTGCGCGAGCCTCTTTCATCGACTTAACGAAAGCTGCGTCTACCTTGTGGTCGGCGAGGTTCTCGAGTACATCAGGAACGCTCACTTCAAGGATGACGTTCATACCGCCTTTAAGGTCAAGACCGAGACCGATCTGTGTTTCGAGACACTTCTGATAAGAGTAGATGCCAAGATACTTCACGGAGTCCTTGTAGTCCTGCTGTGCGATAAGATCCTTTATCTTCGCAGCCTGGCTGTCATAGTACTTTGTAGCAGCCGAGAACGAGAGATAGAAGATACTTGCAAGCGTCAAAAGGACGGCTGTTACAATTACAATACCTTTGTTCTGCATTTTTTTGATTTATTTTTTGTTATTATTATTTTTTCGCTGTGTATACAGATAGCGTGCAAAGTTACAGATTTTTTCAGTTAAACCGAAATTTATAGCTTTATTTCTTTGTTTTGCAGAGGTTTAAGAGTTTAAAACACTTATAAAAGTCCAGTTTTTTAAATATTTTTATAATATATAAGGTGAAAAAGCACTTTCTAAAGTGGTGTCATCACCCCTATACTCATTGCTATTTTACCCTTTGCAGCTTACATACAATCGGATAATGATCGGATGCACTTATGCTATTATCCACCTTGCATTCATAGGGTTTCCAATGGTCGGAGCACATGATGTTGTCTATGCGCACGTAGAAAGCGTTGTAGTGGTAAGATATACCAGGACCATTCGCCGTAGCTACATAACAATCGGTGAGTTCTTTAGCTAAGCGTTGATGGGTATAGGATATGGGCGAATCGTTGAAGTCGCCTGCAAGGATTATGCTCTGATGCTTATGATGCTCAATGTATTCAGCCACAGCGTCTGCCTGTGGTCCACGTTTCGCTGACGACTCGCCAAGCAAGTTCCACAGGCGATGTGTTTCCTGTTTTGTTTCATCGCTTTCCATGTCACCTTTCAACATCGACTTAAAGCGTGTACGGTCTTCGGGCGACAATCCGGTAACCTGGAAGTGGGCTACAATAACAAGCGTAGTGTCCTTTTCACCTGTCTTTAGAGCATAAGATACGGCGTTATATGTATCCTCTTCGGTGGATATATATTCCTCCCCTACTATCGGCAACTTACTATATATACCGACAGCATCGCCTCCTTTGGGATTTTTCGAGCCACTATACTTTCTGTAAGGATACTTCACGTCCATCAACGAGTCTATCTTCACACGCTTTGCCCATTGTACATCAGCTTCCTGCAAACAAATGATATCAGCATCCTGTTCCAACATATAATCGGCTATAGCGCATGGCTGCAACAAGTCGGTCCACGTAGAAAAGCAGAATACATTGTACGACATTATTTTCAACGCATCCTCAGGAGCCGAAGACGGAACATTCAGCGGAACATAAGTGCGCACCGGACCGAAACATACTATCATTCCGACTAACGAGATGAGTGCCCCACGCTTACAAAACAACAACCAAAAGACGAGAAATGCTATATTAAGCAGCAAAAACAAGGGGAATATAAGCCCGATGTTAGCTATCAACGGATGAGCCGTAGGGTTAACCCTGTCGCTATATCCTATAGCTAACATAAAGAGCACCGTCACCACATTGAATGCGGCGACGATGCGAAAGATTATTGATTTTATATTTTTCAAAGCGTGTAAGTCTGTTTTTTATTTTCTGTTACTTGCATCGAAGAGTTGCTGTTTCTCTTCACGCGTTAGCGACTCGTAACCATTGCGACGTATCTTATCCAATATCTCGTCCATTCGCTCCTGCTCTGCCTTGCGGCGTGCGTTGTAGTCCCAATCGCTCTCATGGCGTGTATTTGCACTATTAGTAAACACACCGCCACGATCTTTGCGCCCCGTGCGACGCTCCCACGAGGCACGCATAGAGTCGAAGAACTGCTGTCCGCTGCGACGACTGTAGCGAATGTCGGGGTGGCGTCGCCAGTAGCGAATTAGGAAGAAACCGAACACCATACCGCCCAAGTGAGCCAGGTGAGCCACTCCGTCGCCCGTAGAAGAGTAAGCCATGAACAATTCTATCGCAGCATAACCCATCACAAACCACTTTGCCTTGATAGGCACAGGCAACGGAAATATAAAGATGCGTTCCTCGGGATAGAGCATACCGAAGGCGAGAAGTATGCCGTAGACAGCACCCGATGCACCCACGGTAGTCCAAAGGTTAAGGAAGGCGGCATTGGCATTAGCCACTTTCATTGTCTGAGCCAATGTGAAGTGAGGAAGTTGTTCGCTTGCTATAAAATAGAACTGCGCAAACTGTGCCAACTCCTGAAACAGACCAGCACCTACTCCGCACACTATATAATAAGTGAGAAACTTCTTCGGTCCCCAAGTGCGCTCAACGATACAACCGAACATCCACAGCGCAAACATATTGAAGAAGATATGGCTGAAACCACCATGAGCGAACATGTATGTAAAGAGCTGATAGATGTGAAAGTCGGGCGCAAGAAAGAAGTGCAAACCTAAAACATTGTTGAGGTCTACACCGATAGTTCTAAACAAATAAGTGGCTAAGAATACCACTACATTCACAATAAGTAAGTTTTTTGTTATCGTTGGAATATTATTCATATCACATTTTTATATATTTGTAAATATCACATCGTTAGAGTGGCAAAATTACGAAAAATCCACGTAAAAAGGCATAAAACAGGCTCTTCGCGCTTTTTTTTTCAATTAATTATGCACTTTTTTCTGTTTTTTGTTTGATTTATGAAAGGAAAACTCTAAATTTGTCACTGAAATAGTGTGAGTTACACATTTTTAGCTCTTCAAACTCAGAGAAAACTAACATTTATAAACAATTTAAATACAACAGAATTATGAACAAGACAGAATTAGTAGAGAAGATAGCAGTAGGTGCTGAACTCAGCAAGGCTGACGCAAAGAAAGCTCTCGAAGCTGCAGTAGAAGCAATCAAGACAGCTCTCGTTGAGGGTGACAAGGTACAGCTCATCGGCTTCGGTACATTCAGTGTTAACGAGCGCCCGGCTCGCGAAGGCATGAACCTCCGCACTCGTGAGAAGATTCAGATTGCAGCAAAGAAGGTTGCTAAGTTCAAGGCAGGTGCCGAGCTTTCAGACGCTCTCAACTAAACCAAACCAATCAAAAACCAACGTTTTCGTTAAGCCAAATGAGCAGAACCGAGCTTGCTCGAGTTATGCCATGGCGAGAAAACGAAGGATGAAATCCAACATAAAAAGACAGCTGAGACTTATCTCTGCTGTCTTTTTATTATTATAGGAGTTAAGAAGCTATTCATATCGTTAATTAAACATAATTAAATACAGTTGTCTTTGTCGCAAACAATATAAGTGCGTATCTTTGTAGCACATTATTATGTACACGTACACGCATTAAGCGTGTGTAATAACACTAATAGATATATCAATTAATATTTCATATAAATTATGCAGAAAAACAATCTTCTTTTACTGTCTGCAGCTACAATGCTGTTCATGACATCTTGTTCGAAGCTTGGACCGCTCTCAGCGGACAACTTCACAGTTATCCCTAACCCACTTGAGGCAAACGCAGGCGATGTTCCAGCTACAATCAACGGAACATTCCCAGAGAAGTACATGAAGAAGAAGGCTGTTGTCACAGTTACTCCAGAGTTGCGCTACGCTGACGGCCAGGTAGCTAAGGGTCAGAGTGCTACTTTCCAGGGTGAGAAAGTAAAGGGCAACGATCAGACTGTCTCTTACAAGGTAGGTGGTCGCTACACAATGAAGTCTAACTTCAAGTACGTTCCAGAGATGCAGCAGAGCGAGATGTACCTTACATTCGACGCACGCATCGGCAAGAAGCAGTTCGACGTACCTGCAGTGAAGGTAGCTGATGGCGTTATCGCTACATCAGAGCTCTACAAGAAGACTCTCGCTTCTGAGAGTGGCTGCATCGCTCCTGACGCATTCCAGCGCGTAAACGCTGCTAAGCAGGAGGCTAACATCAAGTTCCTCATCAACCAGGCTAACATCCGCAAGAGCGAGCTCAAGAACAACTCTGTTAAGGAGTTTGTAGAGTTGCTTAAGAAGATCAACGCTGACAAGGAAGGCTACAACGTACAGAACGTAGAAATCCAGGCTTACGCTTCACCAGATGGTGGCGTTAAGTTCAACGATAAGCTCGCTGGCAACCGTCAGAACGAGTCAGAGAAGTACGTTAAGGGTACATTGAAGAAGACAAAGGTGAACGCAGCTATCGACGCTCACTACACAGCACAGGACTGGGACGGTTTCCAGAAGCTCGTTGCAGCATCTAATCTTCAGGACAAGGAGGTTATCCTCCGCGTGCTCTCTATGTATAGCGACCCACAGGAGCGCGAGCAGCAGATCCGCAACATGTCTGCAGGCTTCCAGGAGCTTGCTGACGGCATCCTCCCAGAGCTTCGCCGTTCACGCCTCATCGTCAACTATGAGACAATCGGCCGTAGCGACGACCAGATCAAGGAGCAGTACAGCAGCGACGCTACTAAGCTGAGCGTTGACGAGCTTCTCTACTCTGCTACTCTCGAGGAGTCGGCAGCTAAGAAGGAGGAAATCTACAAGAAGACAACAGAGGTTTACCCGAACGACTACCGCGCTTACAACAACCTCGCTGCTCTTGCACTCGCTAAGGGCGACTTAGCAGCTGCTAAGCAGTACGCTCAGAAGGCTACTTCTCTCGGTTCATCTACTCCGGAGGCACAGGCTAACCTCGGTCTTATTTCGCTCATCGAGGGCGACGTACAGGGTGCAGAACGTCAGATTGCTAAGGCTTCTGGCTCTGAGAACGTACAGTCGGCTCTCGGCGCACTCAACATCGCTAAGGGCAACTACGCTCAGGCTGACAAGGACTTCAACAAGCAGAACACAAACACTGCAGCTCTTGCTCAGATCCTGAACAAGGACTACGAGGGCGCTACAAGCACTCTTGACAATGTAGCTAACCCGAACGGTATGACCGACTACCTCCGCGCTATCGTAGCTGCACGTCGTGGCAACAAGTTCGCTGCTAACTCTTACCTCAAGGAGGCTCTCCAGAAGGATCCTTCTTTGAAGGAGTACGCTGAGAAGGACTTGGAGCTCTCTCTTCTGAAGTAAGACGTGGCAAGACGTTTTAAATAATTAAAAATAAATGAAGGCTGAGGGTTATTGCTCTCAGCCTTCTTATTCTAACTTCAGTTCATACGACTAAAATGAACAAAACAATTATAGCGACATTACTCGCCCTGATTATGGTGTCATGTGGAACCGATAGTCGTCATTTCGAAATCGACGGCAGGCTCCTAAACCTTAATCAGGGCGAGTTTTATGTATATAGCCCAGATGGCAACCTAAAGGGTATCGACACTATAAAGGTACAAGCAGGACGCTTTACATATAAGGTGGAGTGTAAGAAAGAGATGACACTGATGATTGTGTTCCCCAACTTCACCGAGCAACCCGTGTTTGCTGCACCAGGAAAGAGCGTAGACATAAAAGGCGACGCTTCACACCTGAAAGAGATGAAGGTGAAAGGCACAAAGCCGAACGAACTGATGAACCAACTGCGCGAACAGATTGCAAACGCCTCACCCAACGAGACACAGAAATACGCACGCCAGTTTGTAGAGGATCATCCCGAATCGATAGTGAGCACATACGTCGTGCGCAACTTCTTCCTGCAGAAGGAGCGTCCCGACTTCGCCACTGCACGACAGCTGATAAACCTCATGCTTGAACATCAACCCAAGAACAACGGTCTTAAGAGTCTACAACAGAGCATAAACAACCGCACAACGCTCACCACAAACAGCCGTATTCCGAAGTTCGCAGCTTACGACATCAATGGCAAGCCGGTGAACAACGCCACACTCTCCACCGCTGGCACAACAGTAGTGGTGGCATGGGCATCATGGCACTACAATAGTATATCGATGCTACAGAGCATGGCACTACTGCAGAAAGAGACGAAAGGAGAGGTCAAGGTGGTGAATATATGTCTCGACTACTCGCGCGCTGAATGTCGCAGAATACTCAACTCAAGAGAAATAGAAGATGTCATTACCATCTGCGACGGCAAGTCGATAGACGGCGATGTGTACAACCTCCTCGGCATGTCGAACATACCCGACAATATAGTCATCGAAAGCGGAAAGGTGACGGCTACAAACCTCACAATCGAACAGCTAAACAAGAAACTTAGAAAGTAGTAATAAGAAACCAATGAAACGTTTACCGACACTTCTTACCGCGGCACTTTTGCTGCTAACGACCGCTAATGCTAAAGCACAGGTCAACGTACATATCGACTCGCTACTATTCGAGAACAGCCACCGCATCGACTCTGCCTCGTGCGGTGAGCTGCGACTCAACTTCGACGCTCTGTGCTTCTTCCGCGACAATGAGTATAAGGGATACCTCTCGAAGGGATACACGCTGCCTGGCTACCGCCTGCAGCCCACGGTGAGCTATCAGCCACTGAAGAACTTGCGCGTGGAGGTGGGCGTTAGTATGCTCCACTATTGGGGTGCAAACAAATATCCTAACCTCAACTATAGCGACATATCAACATGGAAGGGCGACCAAACGCAGACGGGCTTCCATCTGCTACCGTTCTTCAACGTGCAACTGGCTGTGAGCCGAAACTTCAACCTCATACTCGGTAATATATATGGTGGGGCGAACCACCGACTCATCGAACCGCTCTACAATCAGGAGAACGCTCTCTCAGCTGATCCCGAGATGGGCGTGCAGATGCAGTGGCAGACGAAACCGCTCGACTTCGACGTGTGGGTGAACTGGGAGAGCTTCATCTTCGACAAGGACACGCATCAGGAGGCGTTCACCTTCGGACTGTCAACACGCTTCAAGGCTAACCGTCCAGAGCGACGCACGCATGTCTACTTCCCCTTGCAGGTGGTAATGCAGCACCGCGGTGGCGAGATAAACCCTGACGCCGAACAGCGGCAGGTGAAGACATGGATGAACGCAGCGGCAGGTGTCGGCGTAACGATACACACCGACAACTCTATTCTTACGCGCCTGAACGCAGAGGCTGACGTGGCTTACTATCGACAGATGACGGGTGCTCTCCTACCCTTCGACAATGGCAAAGGTGTGTATCTGAAAGCGGAGGCTGACATCTGGCGCTTCTGTCTGCGCGGTGCCTACTGGGATAGCTCAAAGTTCATATCTATCTTCGGCAACCCTCTCTACGGCTCGGTGGGTATACACAACCGCGACTTCCAGATGCAGCGCAACCGCACCATCTATGCTCAACTGAGCTATGCACAAGAACTCGGTAAGGGGTTCTCATGGGGCGTGCAGGCTGATGTGTTCAACACGCTACCCACGGACGACTTCGTCGTTGGCGACAAGGTGTATAACAATAATAATAAGGTGAGTCTTGCGGCTGGCATCTATCTGCGCGTAAAGCCGTCGTTCCTGCTGAAAAAGTTTTAATGGGGGCACTTGTCTCCCACATAGGAGGGTATGGCATCTCTGCCATACCCTCCTACAATTCAGTGGAAACCACTCCTTAGGAAAGCTCAAGCATTCGCTCTATCGGCTTAACGGCATCCTTGGCGATAGATTCGTCAACAGTCACCTCCGGAAACTCGTAGCGCAGCGTATTATATATCTTGAGCAACGTATTCTTCTTCATATACTCGCACTCGTTGCAAGAGCAGCCTACCCCACCCTCAGACACCTCCGGCGGAACCGGATAGAACGTCACGTCGGGACAGCAACGCTGCAACTCGTGCAGGATGCCAGCCTCGGTAGCTATGATGTATTCCTTCGTCTCCTTATGTTCCTTAGCATAATCGAGCATCGTAGCCGTAGAACCCTTCACGTCAGCCACAGCCAGCACCGGTGCCTTACACTCCAGGTGAGCCATCACCACAGCCTCCGGGTGCTCAGCCTTCAATTTCACGATAGCCTCTACCGAGAACTTCTCATGCACATGGCATCCGCCGTTCCACAGCAGCATATCGCGACCCGTAACACTATTTATATAGTTGCCTAAGTTATAGTCGGGACCGAAGATGAGCTTCTCGTCCTTTGGCAAACTGTCCACCACCTTCTTCGCATTGCCCGAGGTGACAACCACGTCTGTGAGTGCCTTCACCGCAGCCGTCGTATTCACGTAGCTCACCACCTTATAGCCAGGGTGCTGCGCCTTGAACTCCTTCAGGTCCTCCGCCTTGCACGAGTCGGCAAGCGAGCAGCCGGCAGTGAGGTCCGGGCACAACACCTTCTTCTCCGGCGAGAGTAGCTTACAGGTCTCAGCCATGAAGTGCACACCACACATCACGATAATCTTCGCATCGGTCTTCGCAGCCTTACGAGCCAATGCCAGCGAGTCGCCAATGAAGTCAGCCACCTCCTGCACCTCGCCCACCGTATAGTAGTGAGCCAGCACCACGGCATCCTTCTCTTCACACAAGCGACGTATCTCTTTTTTCAAGTCAACGGATTCATCAACCGCTTCGTCGATGTAACCCTTCTCTTTCCAATCGTTGTTCATATATTTTTTTAGTTGACGAGTTAACAAGTAGACAAGTAGACAGACTTAACGAGTAGACTACTTACCAACATCTCTTTATATATCTATTTCTTTTTATTTTTAAAGAAAAGAAAAAGATTATGAGTATGATATACTGTTAGTACGTTGAAAACTTTCTACCTATTTCTTTGGTTATTTCGTTATAAACCTGTAAGACATCATTGTCAACGGGTTGTGTTAATATTTTCTCTTTGAAAATGAGTTATATATGTTAGTTATACACAAAAGTGCTATTACACCTGCAAAGTTAATAAGTTTATATCTTTTTCTCTTAAAAACCTGTGGAAAACTTTAGAATATTAATTTGATAACGCACACAGTTATCCACATCCACCCCACTCTGCCTGTCTGCCTGTTGATAACCGCTAAGTTGTTAACAGTGTTGTTAGTAAGTTATCAACAGGTTATCAACAGGTTTGCGGATAATAACAGGAGGTGTGCGTTAAAACTCGAAATGAATACATAGGAGGGTATGGCATCCTTGCCATACCCACGCAATTTGCCATCAATAAGGCAGTGTGACTGCACGTAACCATCAATACGGCTGCGTGGAGGGTGTGTCAAAACTAAAATATTTGGCAAATTGAATAGCAAACGGTTCTAATCGTAGGAGGCTACGGCATTCCTGCCGTAGCCATTAGTAACTGAAATACAACTGTTTGCAATGACTACGGCAAGAATGCCGTAGCCATTAGTAACTGAAATGCAACTGTTTGCAATGACTACGGCAAGAATGCCGTAGCCATTAGTAACTGAAATGCAACTGTTTGCAATGACTACGGCAAGAATGCCGTAGTCTCCTACAGTTAGCCATTCATCACAATTCTATAGTTTTGACATACCCTCCTCCTATTAACATGGTTATCAACAGGCGTGTTAATAATTACCTGTTGGCTTTCAGCGTCTTACACAAGTTATCAACAGTATCAACAGGTGAAGCGTTGTTTTTTGTTGATTACAGTAGTTTTGGTCTTGTATCAATCAGGTTTTCCTGTGTTTATCAACGGTTTTTTCTGTCGTTTAAACGGACTATCCTTTGTCTTTCCACACAATTGTAAACATAATATGTTAATAACTTCTTGTTGTATATCAGTCTTTTACCTGTGTTATCAACATTATCAACAGGATAGCATGGCGTTTTGGGTTGTATCAGAGTATAGCGACTGTTAGCGTAAAGCGCAGCAATTGTTGGTGAAAAGCGCAGCTTATGTCATCGTGCACCGAACGCCGTCCGATCGGACGGCGTACGGAATCTGATCGGGCGGCGTACGGAATCTGATCGGGTGGCGTACGGAATCCGATGACAAAACATGATGTTTCGGAGTGTGAAAGTGTTTATTAAACATAGTTATCAACGTGTTTGTGGATAACATTACATTAGCTATTAGTTAGTTATGAAGTTATCAACAGGTTGTAGATAATTGTGGATAACTTGCTAATTTAGGAGGCTATGGCATCCTGCCAT
>OJML01000865.1_pt1 | contig 16930 bp, 13 predicted proteins | sample 1597221 | NCBI WGS metagenome assembly OJML01 (sample SAMEA2452123, study PRJEB22498) | human gut metagenome | biome: human feces; feature: human gut; material: feces | place: Australia | collected 2012 | reverse complement strand
GGCATTTGCCAAGATGGGGTAATTAAATTTTATAGATTTAATTACTTTTGTTCTATCTATATAAATAATTAAAATAAATGCACCTAAAGATTTTTTTGTCTTTAATAATTAGGAGGCTTAATGTTTGAAAAGGGTTGTACTAGCTATTAAAAATAGGCTTGTTTCAGAAGCAGTACTTGATGCTTTAAAAAAGCGAGGAATTTATGCTCAAAAAACTTTTGCTCATAATTCAGAAACAATCTTAGATTTAGTAGATGCTTTGATGGCAAGCTGCTTAATTATGGATGTTACAAGAGCTGATGATTCAAACTTTGAAAATAGAATGAAAACAGTAGAAAAAGCAAAATTTGTAAATCCAGAATTAAAAATAGCTTTATTATGTGACAATGTTTCTAATAAAGATGACGCATATAAAATTAAATGTGCAAAAGAAGAAAAAAAGATTGATGCATTCTTTTATGAGTCGGTGACAAGCGATTATTTAGCCGATGTGATTGATTCATTATAAAAGGAGGAATAAACGAAACAAATATTAAAAATTAATTACATTAAATTTCATTTTGATACGTAAAGTACAAAAGAATTTAACACAGTTAACTTAAATAGATAAATTTTTAAAGGAGAAAAAATAAAATATGAAAAATAAATTACTAACCACAACAATGTTAATTGGATCGATGTTTTTAGGCATTACATCTTGCAAAGCGCACGAACATACTTTTGCTGAAGATTGGAGTAAAGATACTACTAATCACTGGCACGCAGCAACATGTGAACATACTGATGAAAAGTCAGATTTAGCTGCTCATACTTGGGATTCAGGAAAAATTACTAAAGAAGCAACCGAAAAAGAAACTGGCATAAAAACTTTTACATGTACTGTTTGTAAATTTACAAAAACTGAAAGTATACCTGTACTAGAACATGTTCATACTTACTCAAATAATTGGAGTAAAGATGCAACTAATCACTGGCATGCAGCAACATGCGAACATAAAGATTTAACAAAAGATAAAGCTGCTCATACTTGGGATTCAGGAAAAGTTACAAAAGAACCAAGTGAAAAAGAAACTGGTATAAAAACTTTTACATGTACTGTTTGTAAATTTACAAAAACAGAAGATATTCCTCAATTAGTACATAGTCATACTTATTCAAAATCATGGACTTCAAATGAAGAAGAACACTGGCACGCAGCAACATGTGAACATAAGGATCAAAGAAGTGAAGTAGCAAAGCACACTTGGAACGAAGGAGAAGTCACAAAACCTGCTACAGATAATAAAAGTGGATTAAAAACATATACATGTTCAGTTTGTGGTTACAAAAAAGATGAAACTATTCCTATGCTTAATCGTTTCTTTATGGCTGTGACTGATATATTTACAATCGCTTCTTATCCAGATAAGGTAATTGTTGATGGAACTATCAGTAGAGGAAGTGTCAAAGTCGGCGACAAATTAATGCTATCTGATGCGAATAAAGAAGTAACTATTGTAAGAATTAGTATTAATAATAAAGATGTTGAATCAGCATCAACTGGCAAAATTACTTTAATGATTAGTGGTGTTAAAAAAGAAGAAGTAATTCGTGGTTCCGTTTTATATACACATGAAACGGTAGAAAGTTATAAGAAATTTAAGATGTCATTTTATTTATTAACAAAAGATGAAGGTGGAAAACATACTCCTATGTTGTCAAACTATAAACCTACATTCGCTTTATATAAAATTGTCAATGGAGAATCAACAAGTTACGTTAGAAACGTAATAGGTACAATAACTTTACCAGAAGGAACTGACATGATGATGCCAGGAACTACACTTGAAGTAAGCGTTGAGCTTAATGAAACTGTTCCTCTTGAAGTAAATATGGAAGTTGCAGTAAGACAATCAGCACAAACTATAGGTAGAGGAACAATTACTTCTCTCATTAAATAATAAAACCAGCGATTTATTATTTAATACTAAACGAACGATGTAAGACCCAAATGTTAGGCTAACTAGCAAGAGGGTCTTTTATATTGGACTGCAATTGCCAAATAATTGTTCTATTTTAATACAAGTTAGGACGTATAAATGCAGGATATGACAATTGGTTTATTTTTTAATTTTCTTTTCTTTTAATATATATGAAAGCGCTTACAAGAAGCGAACATTCATTGGAGGAAATGTAAATGAATAAAACAAAGAAGAAAATGAGCAACAAAAAGTTTATTGCTATTTGGGCTCCATTTTTATCACTTTCTGCACTTTTAGCTATTGGAATTGAGTCGTTTAGACCAATGTATGGCGGAATCCTTGATACTTATATCGGACGTGGTGAAGTTATCAAAACTCCAGCTAAAGGAACTGAAGAATGGGATGCAAAATACTATGGTCAATCTTTTGAAACTGGTGAAGGAACAGCTACTGGTGGAGCAGCTGGATCAGTAAAAGCAAATGCTAATGCTGAAAAAGTTGTTGAAGAAATTACAGATGAAGGCATGGTGCTTTTAAAGAATAAGAACAATTCTTTACCAATTGCAAAAACAACTGGAATTACTTTATTAGGTAGAGGCTCTGTAGATCCAATCTATGGTGGAAGTGGCTCAGGTAACGTTGATGCTTCTAAAGCTATTACACCTATTAAAGGACTTCAAAATGCAGGATTTACTGTAAATCAAGATGCTTACGATTTCTTTAATAATAATTATAAGAATTATGATAGACAAGCAATCAAGATGGATGACTATCAAGGTTCAACTTTCTTTATTGGTGAAATTCCTACATCTAAATACACATTTACACCTGCAAAAAATGATGTAGCTGTCGTATTTATTTCAAGATGTGGTGGTGAAGGTCTTGATTTATCAACAGATCTTAAAAGAGATATTAATACAACTGCAAGTAAAAATAAGATTGCAACTAATCCAAATACAGCTGCAGAAGTAGCTAACTATGTCAATGGTCAACATGAACTCGAACTTTCAAAAGAAGAAAAAGATATGATTAGCTTTGCAAAAGCTAATTACCAAAAAACTATCATCGTTTTAAATGAATCAACAACAATGGAAATTGGTAATTTAAAGAATGATAATGATATTGATGGCATTATTTGGGCAGGAAGTCCAGGCTCAACAGGATTTAACTCATTAGGAAAAATAATTTCTGGTGCAATTAACCCATCAGGTAGAACTAATGATTTATATTCAGCAGATTTCACACTTGATCCAACATTCCAAAATTTTGCTATTAATGGCGTAAATGAATATAAGAATGTTGGTGATATTGATTTAGGCAATGGAAACGCAAAAACTGCACACTTCACAACTTATGAAGAAGGTGTATATGTCGGCTATAAATATTACGAAACAGCTGATTATGAAGCGAAAGCTGGAAATTATGCAGGATTTAATTATGATTCTGCAGTAGTTTATCCATTTGGATATGGATTATCATATACATCATTTGATAAGGAAATTGTTTCTTCATCAACATTTGGAGATAATGTTGAAATTACAGTTAAAGTTACAAATACAGGTACAACAGCTGGCAAAGAAGTTGTTCAAGCATATTACAGTGCACCTTATACAAAAGGTAGTATTGAAAAGCCATCTACAGTATTAGGCGACTTTGCAAAAACTAAATTATTAAAATCAGGTGAAAGTGATACTGTAAAAATAACTATTGCTAAAGATGATATGGCTTCTTATGACTATAACGACAAAAACAATAATGGTTTTAAAGGTTATGAGTTAGAAGCTGGTGAATACAAAGTTCAAATTAAAGATGATTCACATACAGTAGCAACTCATGCAGGAAAAGCATTGGAAGTTTCATTTACACAAAAAGAAGAAAAACTTGTTAAGAAAGATTCAGATAAAACTGATGTAACTAACAAATTTGATGATGTATCAGCTTATTTCAAGGATACAAAGACTGATGGATATGGTCTTGCAATGTCAAGAAGCAGTTTCACTAATACATTCCCTACAAAGGCAACTGAAAAAGATGCAGATGCTTCAAAGATTAAAATTGGCGATAAAACAATCGCTGACTTATTAAAGCCTTATTCATTAGAAGGCAAAAATAATGAAAATGATGTAATGCCAACTATGAACGAATCTAACGGACTCAGTACAATCGATCTTAGAGGCCTTGATTATGATGATAAAGCATACGAATTATTATTAAATCAACTTACAGCTGATGACTATGCTAAGATGAGTGCTTACTTAAACGCTTCTGCATATAATACAGCTGCTATTGAATCATTAGGAAAACCAAAAACTGAAGATCACGATGGCCCTCAAGGATTCTCACAATTATGGGGTGGATTACCAAATGTTACAGCATTCATGTCAGAACCATTACTTGCTTCTACATTCAATAAAGATTTAGCTAAGAAAATGGGTGTTGCTATTGGCGAAGAAGCATTAGCAATGTCAACAAGATTTTCTGGCTGGTATGGACCTGCAATGAATACACATAGAAGTCCATTTGCTGGAAGAAACTTTGAATACTATTCAGAAGATGGTGTCTTAGGTGGAAAAATTGCTGCTCAAGTTGTTGCAGGCGCTGCTGATAAAGGCTTATATGCTTATATCAAACACTTTGCTTTAAACGACCAAGAAACATGGAGAACAACTGCTTTATGTACATGGGCAGATGAACAAACAATTCGTGAAATATACTTAAAACCATTCGAAATTTGCGTTAAAGAAGCTAAAACTACTATTAAATATATTGGTGATAGCGAAGGAACAATCAAAACAAAAGAAATGAATGCTACAACTGGTGTAATGTCTTCGTTCAACCGTATAGGCACAACATGGGCTGGTGGAAATAAAGGACTTATGACTGATGTTTTAAGAAATGAATGGGGATTCAGAGGCATGGCAATTTCAGATTTCAACCTTTATGGATATATGAATCCTGATCAAGGCATGAGAGCTGGAACAGATTTACAACTTTCATTCCCTAATGCTAAAAATTTTGCTGATACAGAATCTGCAACAGCAAGAATCGCATTAAGAAATGCAATGCACAATGTTCTCTATACAGTAACTAATTCAAATGCAATGCAAGATGTCAAACCTGGAACAATTATTTCCTACAAAATGTCACCTTGGAGAATTTATACAATCATTGCTGATGTAGCTTTATTCGGATTTACTATTATCGGAACTGCTTGGGTTGTCATAAGAGTAAGAAAGAATAAAAATATTCAATAATTTATAAAAATGATAATAGGAAGGAGAGGAAACTCTCTTTTCTTTTTTAATTAAAATAATGAAATGTTATAATCATTTAACAAGGAATTGCCATGATTAGTATAGGGATAGTAGAAGACAACAACAATGACTATGAATTATTAAATAGTTATTTGGCTAAATACTCTGAAGGCAAAGAAAAATTTGTGATTAAACGTTTTTCATGCGCTTCTGAATTTTATAATGCCTATAAAAAGGATATGTTTGATCTTTTATTTTTGGATGTCGAGCTCGGAGATAGTAATGGGGTTGATATAGCACGTAAAATCAGAGAAGCAGATGATGAAGTTTTATTGATTTTTGTAACTAATCTTTCTAGTTATGTTTATAACGGCTATGAAGTTGATGCGATTGATTATATTTTAAAACCTGTTCGCTATGAATCCCTTGCATTAAGAATGAACAAGACACTACCTAAGATTAAAAATAAAAATAAATTAGGTGATTTTATTGTTGAATATAATGGAATCATTAAAAAGATTTCACCGAATGAACTTTACTATATTGAAGTATCAGGGCACACCCTTGTATATCATTTGGAAAATGAAACAATTTCAGTAAGAGATTCTTTAAAAAGAATTGAATCTGAACTTATCTATAAACACTTTATGAGATGCAATAACTATACACTTGTTAATCTTGATAAAGTAGAAAAGATAGATAAACAATCAATAATAATTAAAGGTGATTCAATACCGATTTCAAGACCAAAAAAGAAGAATTTTGTTGATTCATATATGGATTTTCTATTAAAAGGCGACAATTAATGAGCAATTTTTTAGACTATTTGACATATTACTTTTTATTTATAGTTCAATTTATCGTTATTCAATTAATTTCATTACCTGATCATGTCCAAAAAAGAGATAAATTTCTTTTTAGAATGATTATTTACATAAGTTCATGCTTAGCTTCAAGCACATGGTATTGCTTTAATCTTGCAATTCCTTATCTTCCTGCATATAGTGACGCCACATTAAGGACTTTTATATATTTCTGTTCTACATTATTTGGCTTTTTATTCATGTTTACGGTTTGTGCTTTTGCATTAAGAATCCCTTTTAAATTAAAAATAAAAGATGTCTTATTTATTTCGATTGTTTCTTATACAGTCCAGCATTTAACTCATAAAATAGAATATTTAATTTTTAGTGGATATATTGATAGGATTGATGCCATTAGTAAAATTGATTCAAACATTATTACATCAATTAAATTTGTGGTCTTGCTATTTACTTATTTGATAGTAGATTTATGCTTTTATTTCTTTTATTCAAAGAAATATAAGAATCATTATCAAGATTCAATAAATAGTCATTTCGTAATTTTTGTAACGAGTATAATCTTAGTTATAACGATAGTGTTTAATACAGTTTTCTTGTTCTACAATGAAGATTCAACTGGAGTGATGTCTTTTGTAATTGATATTTTCAGTTTATTGATGTGTTTGATTATTCTATATGTTATAGTCGGTCGAATTGAACTTGGTGAAAGCAAAAAAGAAAAGATTGCATTAGAACAAGCTTATGAAAACAAACTAAAGCAATATGAAATTTCCAAAGAAAGCATTGATTACATCAACATCAAATGTCACGACTTAAGAAAGCAAGTTCGCTTTTTAAAACAAAGCAATGAAACTATTAGTAAAGAAGAATTAGACAAAATTGAAAAGGCAATTTCAATTTATGATACTTCAGTTAACACGGGTAATGATGTTTTAGATTCTATTTTGATGGAGAAAACATTACTATGTAAAAAGAATAAAATTGAATTTACAACGATGATTGATGGAAAGTTATTGTCCAATCTTAAAATTGAGGATATTTATTCTCTTTTCTGCAATATTTTAGACAATGCTATCGAGGCCTCTACAAAGCTTGATGATCCTAATAAAAAGACAATCTCTTTAGTTGTTAATAAAGAAAAGTGTTTTATAAATATCACTTGTGAAAACTATTTTAATGGAGACATTCAGTTTAATAGTGATGGCTCAATCAAGACAAGCAAAAGCGACAAAATTTTTCATGGCTTTGGTACAAAGAGCATCCAATATGTTGTAAAGAATTTGAATGGAAAATGTCGTTTCTATACCGATTCAGATATATTTAAAGTTAAAGTTTTAATACCAATTAATAATTAGGTAATTCAAATTTGTTAGATACATTTTTAAAACAAAGTGTTTACAAAAAATTTAAAAAACCATTGTTCCACTTATAATTAATGAAAGGAAAGACGTTTAAGTATGAGTTCATCAACAACTAAAAAAGCAATCGCATATGCATTAAAAGAATTACTACTAGAAAAGCCTATTTCTAAAGTAACTGTTCAGGATATTGCTGATAGATGTGAAATAAATAGACAAACTTTTTATTACCATTTCACAGATATAATCGATTTAGTCGAATGGATATGTATCGAAGATGCAGATAAGAATCTTAAAGAAAAAGGCAAATATAGCACCTGGCAAGATAACTTCCTTGGAATATTTGAAACAATGAAAAAGGATAGACCTTTTATTATTAATATTTATAAAAGCGTCCCTCTTGATATCCTTATTAATTATCTTTATAAACTTGTATATCCTTTAATATATGGAGTTATTGATGATAAAGCTAAAAATAAGGTTGTGAGAGAAGAAGATAAAGTCTTTATTGCTAATTTCTATAAATATTCTTTGGTATCACTAGTGTTAGAATGGATCAAAAACGATATGAAAGAAGATCCTAAAAAAATCGTTGATAAAACAAGTATCTTGCTTTCTGGAACAATTGATCAAGCGTTAAAAGATTTAAGTGAATAATAGAATTTTTATACAAAATGGGGTAAATGTATAAAATTACTCCATTTTTTTGTACTTGGTAAAAAACTATACAAAAGTTAAATACTGAATATTTTTTGATGCTGTTTTCGTTTTTATAATTTAGTTGTTCAATTAAGGAGGTAATTATTATGTATTACGGAGCAGGAACTTATGAAGCATTTGCACATCCAAAGAAACCAGAAGGTGTTGATAAAAAGTCAGCATACATTATTGGTACGGGGTTAGCTGGACTAGCTGCTGCATTCTATCTTGTTAGAGATGGTCAAATGAAGGGTGAACATATTCATGTTTTTGAAAAACTCGAATTAGCTGGCGGAAGTTGTGATGGCAGAAAAGATATAACAAAAGGATTTTACATGAGAGGTGGTAGAGAAATGGATAACCACTTTGAATGTATGTGGGACATGTTTAAAGATGTACCATCAATTGAAACGCCAAACGTTTCAGTACTTGACGAGTATTATTGGTTAAACAAAGAAGATCCTAACTATTCCTTATGCAGAGCAACAGTTAATAGAGGACAAAATGCTCGCACTCAAAACAAATTTAATCTTGATAAGGCATCAGCTAGTGCACTTACTAAATTATTTATAACACAAGAAAAAGAATTAGAGGATAAGAAAATTTCTGATGTATTACCAGCAAGTTTCTTTAAAACTAATTTCTGGTTATATTGGCAAACAATGTTTGCGTTCCAAACATGGAGCAGTGCTCTTGAAATGAAACGTTATATTTGCAGATATGTACACCACATTGATGGTTTACCAGATTTCAGCGCTTTAAGATTTACTAAATATAATCAATATGAAAGCATGATTCTTCCATTGGTAAAATATCTTGAAAGTCATGGAGTAAAAATCGAATTTGGCATGGATGTTAAAAACATTATCATCGATACTGAAGGAGACAAGAAAGTTGCAAAACAAATCATCTATGTAAAAGATGGAAAAGAACAACATATTGATCTTGTTGAAGATGACTTAGTATTCATTACAAATGGTTGCTGTACAGACACATCATGCTATGGTGATCAAAACACAGCTCCAGATTTAAGTGGTATCAAAAATGGCTGTGGTGAATCATGGGATATGTGGAAAAACATTGCAAAACAAGCAAAAAACGGAGAATTTGGCAATCCAGATAATTTCTGTGATGATGTTGAAAAGACAAACTGGATGAGTGCAACAGTTGCAACATCTAATGATGAAATTATCAAATATATCATGAACATTTGTAAGAGAGATCCTAGACTTGGCAAAGTTACTACAGGTGGTATCGTCACAGTCAAAGATTCATATGATAATTGGTATATTTCTTGGACTATCAATAGGCAACCTCAATTTAGAGCTCAAGATAAAAACACTGTATTAGTTTGGGTTTATGGATTACATACAGATGTTGAAGGCAACTACGTTAAGAAGCCTATGAGAGAATGTACAGGTGAAGAAATTTGTAAAGAATGGCTTTACCATATTGGCGTACCAACAGAAAAGATTGAAAACTTTGCAAAGAATGAGTGCAATACAACAACATGCTATATGCCTTATATTAATGCTTTCTTCCAACCAAGAAAATGGTCAGATCGTCCATTAGTTGTACCACATGGTTCAGTTAACTTCGCATTCATTGGTCAATTTGCTGAAACACCAAGAGATACAATCTTTACAACAGAATATTCAATCCGTACAGGCATGGAAGCAGTTTATACATTATTAAATGTTGATCGTGCTGTTCCAGAAGTATGGGGTAGTCAATACGATGTAAGAGAACTTTTAAGAGCTGCTTACTATGGAATTGATAAGCAAACAATTGATAAAGCACCTATTTCAAGAGTTCAAAAGAATTTGATTAAGCTTGTTATAAAGAAAACAAAAGGCACAGATATTGAACTATTGTTGAAAGAAAGTGGATTAATAAAATAGTTCATCCTTTCTTTATTAGAAATTGAATTTAACAAAATATTATTCACAAAATTTCTATTACTGAGTGTAACCATTTAATAAGTGGCTGCACTTTTTATTTGGAATAAGAAAATAAAACATTTATCTCTTTTTCTTAAATAAGATGCATTCATTTAATCAACCTTATTTTTATATATGTATAAAGATATTTGATTATATTATTAAAAGTCAATTTATTCTTTTGGTATTAAATTCAGATTTAATTATTTATGAATTCTTAGTAATTATCATTTAATCAAATTTTATTCGTAATATTTATTTTATTAGCTTCTTTTATGTTGAATCATTTATGTGAAACATAGATTTTCCTCCTTTCATATAAGTAAGACGTAGAGATTTCTAAAAATTTTAAAAAATAAATTAAAAATGGGACAAAAATTATTAATAGTACCATTTAAGAACATTTTTTGTTTTTAGTATTTGTTTATAATCAAAAAGTTTTATAAAATGAAAGCGCTTACATGGTCGGTCGACCGATTGGGGACAATAATATGGCTGAAGATAATAAAACAAGAGACAAGATAATTCTTGCTGTTGAAGAGCTTATTGCTTCAAAAGGGGTTAATAGTTTTTCATTAAGAGACATAGCAAAATATTTAAATATATCGACTGGTAGTCTTTATTATCATTTCAAAACTAAAGATGAAATTATATCTGCAATTATTGATATTCATTTTAGCGATTTAGAAAGAGACTATGATGCGTGGTTAATAAAACATAAAGATGATTTAACGATTGAAAGATTTTTAGATGTTGTGTTTTATAAAAGTACTGAATTATATAACCACTCTAAAATCCATGTGTATCTTATAAATGAATGTATGCGTAATGATGAAATTAAAAATAAATTACTTGGATTATGGAATGAGTGGAAAGCAAAGATAATAGAAGGCGTTAAAAGAGTTTACAAGAATCATGATAATTATGAAGAAATAGCAAGTACTATTTTAGTTATTATTGAAGGCTTAATCATTAAAACAGTTCTTGGAAATAAGACACAAGAAGAAATTGAAAATATAAAGAAAATGTTATCGAGGCTATAAATATGAATAAAATAGAAAAAATAAAAAAATTATTAAATGAAATGGGACATCATGAAATTACTGTTAAAGAAAGAGATGACATTGTATTTTTAGAAGGAGAATTATCTTCTTGGGATGATATTGTTAATATTGGTTTAAAAATAAGTAAAACAAAATTATATTCTCACGTTGTAAATAATATTAAGTTAAAAGGATTTACGCAAAAAGTTAATAAGCCATCAATTAATGATTTAACTTTAGATAATAAAAAAGTAGATGTTCTTGTTATTGGCGGAGGCGTTGTAGGCGCAGCAATTTTAAGAGAATTAACTAAATATAAATTAAGCGCCTTACTTGTTGAAAAAGGCGAAGATTTAGCATTAGCTGCATCATCAAGAAATGATGGCTGTATCCACGTTGGCGTTGATCTTCATAAAGGATCAAATAAATTAAAATATTTAGTTAAATCAAAAGAGATAATTAAAGATTTATGTAAAGAAATTGATGTTGATTATCATGAAGATGGTCAAACAGTTTGCTTTAAATCAAATTTATTAAAACCTATTATTCGAACATTTTTTAATATTAGATGTAAACAAAATCACATCACAGATTGGAAATTATTAAGTAGAAAGAAACTTCTTGAACTAGAACCTAATTTATCAGATGAAGTTAAATTTGGTGTTTTCTTTCCTCATGCGGGTAGTATTTGTCCTTATAATTTCACGATTGCTTTAGCTGAATCTGCAGTTATTAATGGAGCTGAAGTTAGCTTTAACACTTATGTTAGCGATATGACTCTTGAAGACAATAAAATTACAAAAGTTATCACAAATAGAGGAACGATTTATCCAAAATTTGTTATTAATGCAGCAGGTGTTTATAGCGATGATATTGCTGAACTTGCTCATGATAAATTCTTTTCAATCCATCCTAGAAAAGGAACTGATGTTTTAATGGATAAAAGTGTAAGAAAAGAACTATCAAATTCTGGTATTCAAATTTTCTCAATTAAAAAGAAAAATCATTCAGCAAATTCTAAAGGTGGAGGAATAATTCCAACTGTTGATGACAACACTCTTGTTGGACCTAATGCTATTGAAATTCCTGATAAAGAAGACGTTACAACATCCAAAGAAGTTGTTGATAAATTATTCGAAAAACACACAAAAACCATATCAAATTTAAGAAAAGGCGATACAATTACGTATTTTTCAGGAGTTAGAGCCCCAACTTACGAAGAAGATTTTATTGTTTCTAGAGGCAAGTGGACAAAGAATGTTGCTCATGCTGCAGGCATTCAATCTCCAGGTTTAACAGCTGCTCCAGGCATTGCAATTGAGATTGCTAGAATTGTTAGTGAAGCGCTTAACGCACCTAAAAATGAATCATTTAATCCTATAAGAAAAGGTATTGTAAAGACAAGAAAATTATCACTTGAAGAACGTGATAAATTAATTAAATCCAATCCAAAATATGGGCACATTGTTTGTAGATGTGAGGAGATTAGTGAAGGCGAAATTATAGATGCAATTAATTCAGTTATTAAACCTTCAACACTTGATGGAATAAAAAGAAGAGTTCGCGCAGGCATGGGAAGATGCCAAGGCGGATTCTGTCAGCCAGCTGTTGCTATGCTCTTTGCAAAAGAAAATCATATTGAATTAGAAGAAGTTCATAAAAAGGGCGAAGATACTTTAATTTATAGAGGCAGTAAGGAGTAAACAATGGAAAATTATGATGTTATTGTTATAGGTGGTGGACCTGGTGGCCTTGCTGCTAGTATTAAAGCAAGTGAAAAAGCAAAAGTTTTGCTTATCGAAAGAGAAGGAAAACTTGGTGGAATTTTAAAACAATGTATTCATGACGGATTCGGAGTTACAAAATTTAAAGAAAAATTGTCTGGACCTGAATACGCAAATAGAGAAATTGAAAAAATAAAAAATACTAATGTAACAGTTTTAAAAAATACATTTGTTACAAATATTACTAATGATAAAGAAATTATTGTTACTTTCGTTAATAAAAATGGTGTAAATCAAGTAAAAGGAAAGAATTTAATTCTAGCAACTGGTTGTAGAGAAAGAACAAGTAAACAAATTTCAATTCATGGAACAAATCCAACAGGCGTTATGACAGCTGGACAAGCTCAATTTTATATAAATATTTTAGGTAAAATGCCTTGTAAAGAAGTTGTTATTCTTGGAAGTGGTGATATTGGCTTAATTATGGCTCGTAGACTCACTTTAGAAGGCGCTCATGTTAAAGGAGTTTATGAAGTAAAATCAACTCCAAGTGGATTAAGTAGAAATATTGCTCAGTGTTTAAACGATTTTAATATCCCTCTATATTTATCTCACACAGTAACAAGGGTATTTGGAAAAGATAGACTAGAAGCTATTGAAATTGCTAAAGTTGATAAAAAAATGAACCCTATTAAAGGAAGCGATGAAATTGTTCCGTGTGATAGTCTTATATTATCAGTAGGTTTAATTCCAGAAAACGAACTAGCCAAAGAAATAAAAGTTCCTTTAAATAGATTTACGAAAGGACCATGCGTTGATCAAACGTTTGAAACGTTAATAAATAATGTTTATTCATGCGGAAATGCAATGCACGTCAATGATTTAGCTGATTATGTATCAGAAAGTGGAGAAATCGCAGCTTTAGATGCTTCTAATTTAATAAATAAAGAAAGAGCACTTGAAAGCGTTAAATTTGATACACATTTTGGTTACGTAGTTCCATCTCATATCGACTTTAATAAAAATACTGAAAAAATGATATTTTATTTCCGTTCAAGAGATGAATATCAAAATAAAACATTACTTGTAAAGCAAGGGGATGAAGTTTTATTAAAAAGAAAATATTCACATTTAAGACCACCAGAAATGGAAAAAATAATCTTAAGTGTTAAGAATAAAGGAGAGATTAATTTTATTTTGGAGGACAACGAATAATGAAAGAATATATTTGTATTACATGTCCTAATGGTTGCCATTTAAAATATGACGAAATAAACAATACATGTGAAGGAAATAAATGTCCTAGAGGAAAAGAATATGCATTCAATGAATATTTTCATCCTAAAAGAAGCGTTTGTACTTCAGTTAGAACTAGTATAGAAGGATTTCCTGTTGTAAGTGTTCGTACAAATGGTGAAATCGATAAAAAACTTATACCAGAATTATTAAATGAACTTAAAAAAGTCGTAATCAATGAGCGACTCGAAATAAATTCAATCGTTATAAAAAATGTCTTAAATAGTGGTGTTGATATTATCACAACAACATCAATGAAATAGAAAGGAAAAATAATTATGTCAAAGCCTTATAAAGGATTCGAACCAAAATGGTTCAAAGGAGAAATTCCACAAAATTCATATCGTTCAATTTTTAAGTGGGGTGATCCAAATTTTATTAAAACACCCAAAGAAACATTATTTGGAATGCTTAAAGAAACATTCAGTATGAATGATGATAATTTTAAAGAATACAGTGAAGATTTAGGACTTGATGAAGTCAAATTTGATATCGCTAAAAAAGTAGTTAAAGATGAAGATATTAAATTCTTTAAAGAAGTACTTGGAGAAGAATTTGTTAGAGATGATGATTATGCTCGTTTAAGTGTAGCTTATGGAAAAACGATGTATGATCTTTTAAGACTTCGTGAAAAGAAAATTGAAAATATTCCTGATGTTGTTCTTTATCCAGATAATAAAGAACAAATTGAAAAAGTTGTTAATTACTGTGTAGCTCATAAGATCCCAGTTTACGTTTATGGCGGTGGATCTAGTGTCACTCGTGGCGTTGAATGTATGAAAGGTGGAATCTCTTTAGACATGAGATTACGCTTTAATAAAGTAATTAAATTTAATGAGATTGATCAAACAATTACTGTTCAAACTGGTATGTCAGGACCTAAACTTGAAGAAACTTTAAATAATGCAGTTAAATTATTTAATGCAAAAAGGCCTTATACTTGCGGACATTTTCCACAAAGTTTTGAATATTCTTCTGTTGGAGGATGGGTCGTAACTCGTGGTGCAGGTCAAAATTCTACATATTATGGAAAGATTGAAGATATCGTTTTATCTCAAGAATATATCACTCCAGTTGGTAAAATTATTACAACACATGCACCAAAAGAAGCAACAGGTCCTAGTATTAATCAAATCATGATGGGAAGCGAAGGTACATTTGGTGTTTTAACTGAAGTTACATTAAGAGTTTTCCGTTATATGCCTGAAAATAGAAAACGTTATTCGTACATGTTTAAGGATTGGGAAACAGCTCAAGCAGCAGCAAGAGAAATGATGCAATGCGAAGGTGGATATTCTTCAGTTTTCCGTTTAAGTGACCCTGAAGAAACATCAATTATGTTGCGTCTTTATGGCATAGATGAAACTCCGCTAATGAAATTATTTAAAATTAAAGGATTTAAGGAAAACAAAATGTGTCTTTTCCTTGGCTTCTCAGATGGTGAAAAAGGTTTTGCTAAAAATGTAAGTAAATGTATTCATAGAATTGCAAAGAAATTCAAAGGAATGAGTTTAACTGGATTTGTAACTAAATCTTGGGAAAAAGGTAGATTTAATGATCCATATTTAAGAGATTCAATGCAAGATTTTGGAATTATGACTGATACTCTTGAATGTAGTGTTAATTGGTCAAATATGGCTCAAGTTCATAGAGATGTTAGAGCATTCTGCAAATCAAGACCTAATACAATTTGTATGACTCATATGTCACACGCATATCCTCAAGGAGCTAATTTATATTTTATCTTTATTGCTCATATGACGGATTTAGAAGAATATAAAAACTATCAAGATGGCATTTTAGATGCTATTCAAAAATCAGGTGCATCAATGTCTCACCATCATGGTATTGGTAAAGCATTTGCTCCATGGCTTGAAGGTTCGTTAGGTAAAAATGAATTTGAAATATTTAAAGTATTAAAGAATCATTTTGACCCAGATAATTTAATGAATCCAGGTGGAACGTTAGGACTTGATTTAAAAGAAGAAGAAAAGATTAAAAAAGATCAAAAAATTGATTTCTTACATAAAAAATAATTCATAAGGATTAATGTTATGAAACATATATTTGTAGTAAATCCTAACGCAGGAAAGAAAGATCGATTTAGTGACATATGTGAATTATTAAAAAAATATGATGGAAAAATCGATTATGAAGTTTATAAAACAAAATGTAAAGGAGATGGAAGAGAATTCGCAAAGAGTTATCTTTCATCTCATCCTAAGGATGAAAGATATAGATTTTATGCAATTGGAGGAGATGGTTCACTTCATGATGTTGTAAATGGTGCTTATATGTATGAAAATGCAGAAGTAGCATGTTTTCCATCAGGTAGTGGCAATGATTTCATTAAAAGTTTTAAAGATCATCCAGGCTTTAGAGATATTGATAAACTTATAAATGGAAAAGTAAAAAAAGTTGATTTATTAAAGGCAAATAATAAAGTATCAATAAATATTTTTAATTATGGTTTTGATGGTGAAGTCACTTTTAAGATGCATAAGATTAAAAGATGGCCATTAATGAGTGGAAAAGGCGCATATAATTTAGCTGCAATTTCTTCATTGATGTTTAATATGTCAACTCAAATGAAAATTACTTTAGATGACGAAGTAGTATTTGATGATAAGGGATTATTAATTGCTGTTGCTAATGGCCATACTTATGGTGGTGGATATAAATGTGCTCCATTAAGTCTAGTTGATGATGGCTTAATTGATGTTTGTTTAATTAAGAAAGTATCTAGATTTAGTGCACCTGGATTAATGGGTGTTTATAACCTAAACTCCCGAAAAAATTATACTAGGCCTAATCTTTAACGAGTAAATTAG
>OJML01000863.1_pt1 | contig 16968 bp, 15 predicted proteins | sample 1597221 | NCBI WGS metagenome assembly OJML01 (sample SAMEA2452123, study PRJEB22498) | human gut metagenome | biome: human feces; feature: human gut; material: feces | place: Australia | collected 2012 | reverse complement strand
CTTCGAGAATCTCGGCAAAGGAAACATGCTCGTTGTCCCAGTCGAAATCCACCCAATAGTTGGTGCCGCCACCTTTAGCCACCATTTCAGCCGCCTCTGTGCTGAGCGCATCTCCACGGCGCATGGTAGCAGAGAGGGTAAGCTGATGACCCTTGATTTCGAAGTCGCGCTTCAGGCTTCCCTCTTTCCATTTCTTCAGGTTGCCAATCATACAGAGCCATGAGCAGTGACCCGAAGTCTGGAACATCAGCTCATAGTCGGTAGGTGCAGCAGGTTCCATCAGGAACACCTCGATGAGTGCTCCCGTCTCCTTGCGGAAATGCATGCGCGCCTGGATTACCTTGGTATTATTGAATACCATCATGGCACCCTTTGGCAGATAGTCGGGAAGATGGAAGAATACATCATCGCTTACCTCACCATGCTTATAGACCAGCAGTTTACTGTGGTCGCGCTGTGAGATAGGAAACTTGGCGATGCGCTCATCTGGCAAATCGTAATTATAATCACTAATCTTAATATGTTTTGTATCCATTACTTTCTTTGAAAATTGAACTTTTTATTTTTGAAAATATTGATGCCCCCAAGAAGGCTCACTGCCTGATTACAGCCCCGTCATCAGAACGACGGCACGCAGGATGACATATACGAGGGTGAGCATCAGGACGGTCATAATCATATCGATGTCATCGCAATCATATCCCGTACTGGTATATTGATTCGAAACATACTTGATTTCCGGTGACATACGTCGGTACATACGATGGAAGAAAAGATATACCAGCGTACCAACCACCATGCCCAGCAGTATGCCGCAAACGATGTCCAGCGGATAATGAACGCCCAGATAGAGACGGGTCCAGCAGTTCACCAGCGACCATGCTACCAGGGTGAAGGTGAGCATCCAGCTCCTTACAAGCAGCGAGAAGAACACGGCTAACGCCATGGTGTTGGCTGCATGCCCCGAACAGAAACTGTAGTCCTTCAGACGAAGATTATCCACTACCTGTACGGAATATTTTACCAGCGGATCGTTGGAAGGTCGCCATCTGGCCGCCAGCGGTTTGATGATTCCCTCGGCAATGCCATCTGCAAAAAGAATGCACAGGAATGCGCAGCCTACAATAAGACCAATCTGCCCGATTGTCTCATTATTGCGCATCACGATGATAAAGAGTACAAGATAGAGTGGTATCCAGGTGAAACCCGAAGTAAGTGCCATCACCAACTGGTCGAGAATCACATTGTTACTGCCGTTGAACCACTGCAGTATCTGAAAGTCAATATCTTGTATCGAACTAAAATCCATTTACTTATTGTTTTATATTTAATGTTGAATGTAGAATGATATCAGTGTCTGACGCTCCATCCACTTCATTCTCCTAGATTTCCTCGAGATGCTTGGTCTCGATCCATCCCTCTCTTCCATCGCCTACGCGGATGCCACGCCAGTCGGTCATACCCTTGTCGATGATATCTACACGGGTACCCTCGTGGAGTACAAACTGATCGGTACTGGTCTTGGCAGGCGTCTTCTTGATGTTCACGGAAGGTGAGATGATGATGGCACCCTTGCGGTTGTCGAGCGCCTGCTTCTGCTGATAGGCAAAGAGATTGCTCAGCAGGAAGACGAGGAAGAAGCCGATACCGCCAAAGAAGCCGATCTTGCGCATCAGGATGTGCGGACCGAAGAGATAGAGCAGCACGAGCAGCAGCGCCATGATGATGGAGATGATACCAGTCTTCGCCCAGTTATCTACACTCGTGAAGTTGACCAGCGCCTTATACCAGGTAACGAAGAACATTTCGCTTACCGGGGTAATCTTGTCGATGGTCTTGCTGCGTGCAAACTGGAGATTGAAGTTGATGTCCTCATCTCCAGGCGAGAGCAGACGGGCACGTTCATAGTTGAGCACCGCCTTGGTGATATTGTCTGTACGATAGTAGGCATTGCCGAGATTGTAGTAAATCTCGGCAGAGGCACCATTCTTGAGCAGCTCTTCGTAGTCGCGGATAGCCTGCTGGTAGTTGCCCTTCTGGTATTCCGTATCGGCATTGTTCTTGGTGATTGCCGATACCGGAGAAGCGCCGAAGCCCAGCATCGCCAGGAGCAGCCATACGAAGGAATATCCGGCAGGATGCTTCTTGGCGTTCTTGCGAGTCGCATTGATTGCATTTTCTATTTCCATAATCGCTGTCATTGCCGATTCGAAGGTACGGTTCATATTGCCGGCAGGATCGCCTGGAGCATAACGCTCGAACTCGCACTCATCGAGAGCGGAAGTAAACTTCTGTATTGTAACATCGTCCACATCGTGGGCGAAGAGTTTCTCACGGACATTCTCACGAGAGAGCTGCTCTACCGGCATGTTCAGCTTGTAGCTCATATATCCCCAGAGGGCACGCATCACCTCATCATAGAACTCGCCCTGCTTGCCCTGCAGCATCAGCTTGTTGGCCATGCGCAGACGCTTGGTAGCTATCTTGCCCGCCTTGTTGGAGCGCTTCTTCACGATGTCGGCATTCTCGATGGCTCTGCGGTGGAATACCACCAGCAGCACGAAGAAGGCGATGAGCGGAATGAGCAGACAGATCCAGTAGCCGAAGCTTCCGAAGAACATATCATCTGCCTGATGCTGTGAGGTCTTGCCCAACATAATGGTATGGATATCCTTGTCCTTGCTGGTATAGTCAGCCGACTCGGATGTTGATCCATCTCCCTTCTCCACGTTCAGAGTGAAAGGTTGGGTCTTGATGGTCTTATACGCATTCTTGCCGGTATCATAATAGGTGAACTCCACGGCTGGAATGGTATAGCTGCCCTGATTGCGAGGAACAGCCAGGAAATCGTAGATCATATTACCCTCCACTCCATTGGCGGTGAGTCGGGTCTTATCTGTTACCTTGGCATCATACTTGTCGAAATCCTTCGGGAAATTCACTACTGGCTGCTTAAGCAACTTGAGGTTTCCAATACCTCCCACAATCACACGGAGCGTGATCGGTTCGCCTGCCTTGATTTCCTTCTTGTCAAGACAAGCTGAGATATTGAACTTACCTACTCCACCCGAGAAGTTGGCAGGGCGCTGAGGCAACGGATCTACCTGCAGGGTGATACCCGGAGCCTTGATGTCCTTCTTTACCTCTACATATCCGGAGCCACCATTGAAGAAGGCCTCCATAGGATCGACATTGCGGTTCTGCTGTACCACGATGCCCTTGAAGGTGATGGAAGGAATCTCCAGCTTACCGGTCATCTGAGGATACATCACATACTGGCTCCAGGTGACACACTTGTAAGGACGGCCGTTCACCATTTCGGTATGGAAAGTCTTCTGCTGTGGCAGAGGCACTTCCTGGTTGTGGAATCCCTTCAGGTCTGGCATCTTGCCTTCCAGCTGGGTGAGTTCCACCTGTGTATATACCTTGTAGGTAAGCAGGATAGGTTCCTGCTCGTGTACTCTCTTCTTGTTGGCAGACACCTTGATGAAGAGGTCGCTGCCCGAGATGGCAGAGCCTGCGGTACGCATACGAGGTTGGTCGTAGCTATTCTGTCCGTGCATGCTAGGAGCGCCGTTGGTATGCTGGGCGTGACCCGACACCGTAATCCTCACGGCGTGAGAAGCCAGGCTCCTGCCTCCTACGACGGCGTGGGAAGCACCTATGTTGAAGGTACCATTCTTTGCCGCATAAAGGGTGTAGGTGATGGTTACAGATGAAGAGGACGAGGTATGTCCGTTGATCATCTGATAACTGGATTGCGAGGATGTGTAAGGGCCTGCAATGACTTCGAGTCCATCCTGCACCGCACCCATTCTGAATTCCTCTACATCACGGGTGTTGATGGTATAGGCGACACGGAAGTTTTCTCCAGCCGCTACGTGCGATGGAGCCGACACGGAGATATGCTGGGCCACCGCATGCACCTGGTAGCCTAGCAAGCATATCAGCAATATCATATACCAACCTATTCTTTTCATATCGTATCTTAAATAATAGCTAAATATTATATGTAAACCGTATTTTTATCTCATCTAATCTTTTACCAATTCTTGTCGTAAGCCTTCCTGCGTGGCTGGCTCATCGCCTTCTGCAACTTGCGCTTGGTGGCTTGTTCCTGCTGAACGGCGGCATTCAGGAGCTGCTCGGCATTCTCGCGGCTCATCTTGTCCTGGTTCGGCTGGTTTTGGTTCTGATTATTCTTGTTATTCTTATTCTTGTTCTTGTCGTTCTTGTTCTTATCGTCGTTTTTATCCTTGTTGTCTTTGTTCTTGTCCTTATTCTGATCCTTCTTGTTCTTGTCCTTATCCTTGTTGTTCTTGTTCTTATCCTTGTTTTGCGGATTGTTCTTGAGCAACTTCTTGCAGAGGGCAAGATTATAACGGGTCTCATTGTCCTGTGGATTGCATCTCAGCGCCATCTTGTAGTATTCGATGGCCTGGGCATATTCACGATGGTTCTGCATGATTACGCCCATGTTGTGATAGCTGGCAGCACGGCGGAGGCGGTTGGTTTCCAACTGGGCAGCATTGGTAAACTGCTGTATCGCCATGGAGTCTTTCTGCTGCGCCATGAGCGCACAACCAAGATTGTATATCGCCTGTGGATTCTTCTGATTCTTGGAGATAGCCTTGCGATATTGGGTTTCTGCCACTGCCCATTTCTGAGATTTGAAGGCACGATTGCCCTGACGGATCAGGTTGCGATCAGTCTGGGCTCCGGCTTGTGCCGTACCCACCAGCAACATTGCCACTGTTACTATTATATAATGTATATACTTCATTTTTACATCTATATTTTAAAGCTTTTGCCCTTTCAGGGCGCCTTGCTACTACTCGCTTTACCCAGGGCGATGCCCTGGGCTAAGAGCTTCTGCCCTTTCAGGGCGAATAGGTGACAGCCCAGACTTATGAAGCTGCTTTATTTCGGCAGCTTCAAGGAATCCCTTTTGAAGAACTTGATGTTCCGGAGCAACGGATTCTTTACTTCCAGCATGCAGACCTCGATGATGAGCAGGAGGATGATGAGAATGCCCACAGCCTGAAACTGTTCATCATAGGCACTGTATATCACGCTGGTCATATCACCCTTCTGCAACTTGGTAAGGTCATCATTCAATGCCTTTTCTGCATCACTTGTATTATCCACATGGATATACTGACCCTTGCCAGCCTGCGCCAGTTCGCGGCACATCTGCTCGTTGAGGGCAGTCATCACGGTATTGCCTGCGTGATCCTTCAGATAAGAGCCATCGCCCATCGGGATAGGAGCACCCTTGGTATTACCGATACCGAGGATAAACACGTTGATGCCCTTCTTCTGGGCAATCTCGGCTGCCTCCTTGGCACCATCCTCATGGTTCTCACCATCGGTAATCACGATGATGGCTCTACCCACATTGTCCTGCTGGGTAAAACTCTTGGTGGCAAGCGAGATGGCATCGCCGATATTGGTACCCTGAGTCTGGATCAGCCCCGGTGTGATATTCTGCAGGAACATCTTTGCCGATACATAATCACTGGTGATAGGCAACTGCACGAAGGCATCGCCTGCAAAGACAATCAGTCCGATCTTGTCGTTGCTGAAGTTATCTACCAGATTCTCTATCAGCATCTTGCTCTTGTCGAGACGGGAAGGAGCCACATCCTCGGCAAGCATAGAATTGGAGATATCGAGACAGATCATCGTCTCGATGCCATTACGCTTGTCGTGAGAAATCTTGCTTCCCATCTGAGGGCGAGCCACCATCACGATGACGAGTGCCAAGGCTGCAAGCATCAGCACAAACTTCACCGTAGGACGGTATTTGGATATGTCGGGCATCAACTGCTTGAGCAGTTCCGGATCGCCCAATCTTTTCAGCTTAGCCTTTCGCCTTCTCCAGCCTACCAGACGAACCAGTATGAGCACCGGTATCAGCCAGAGCAGCCAGAGAAACGTAGGATCTTCAAATCTTAACATATTTATATGATGTTATAATCTATATTGTCTAAACTCCTCTTTCATCAAGGAATTCTTCTGAACCAAGTGAGGCGGAGCAATATCTCCAGGAGCAGTACCAGGAGTGCACCCAGGGCAAAAGGCTGATAGGCCTCATAACGCTTGGCAAAATGCTTCACATTAAACTTAGACTTCTCCAACTTGTCGATGTCCTTGTAGATTTTCTTCAACTCGGCAGTACTCGTAGCACGATAGAAGTTTCCATCGGTGGTCTGAGCGATGTCGCGCAGCGTCGGGGTATCGATTTCCACCGGGATATTGACATACTGTACGCCTCCTGCCACAGGCATCGGATAAGGCGCCACCTTGTTGGTTCCCACTCCGATGGTATAGACTCTGATGCCGTAGCTCTTGGCTATCTCGGCAGCGGTCATAGGCGAGATGTCACCCATGTTGTTACTACCGTCGGTGAGCAGGATTACCACCTTGCTCTTTGCCTTGGAATCCTTGAGTCGGGTCACGGCGTTGGCAAGTCCCATACCCACAGCGGTACCGTCGTCGATGAGTCCGCGAGCCGCAATATCGGTGCGGGTATCATGCAGGAGTCTGAGCAGACTGGCATGATCGGTGGTCATCGGACATTGCGTGAAAGCCTCTCCGGCAAAGATGGTGAGTCCGATATTGTCGGTAGGACGGCCTGAGATAAACTCTGTGGCAACATCCTTCGCCGCCTCCATACGGTTTGGCTTCAGGTCCTCGGCAAGCATAGAGGTTGATACGTCCATGGCAAGCATGATATCGATACCTTCTACGGTCTTGTTGTCCCAGGAATAGTGGGTCTGCGGACGGGCCATAGCGATGACGATGAGCACGAAGCAGATGCATCTCAGCACCATCGGCAGATGGATGAGTCTGACGCGCATGCTCTTGGGAGCATACTGATAGATGCGAGTATCACTCATGCGCATCGTGGGCTCGCTCTTCTTCCTGCCCAGGAAATACCATAATATATAAGGTATCAGCAGCAGGAGCAGCAGAAAATATGCTTTACTTGCAAATTCCATTTCTTAATTTCTTTTTATTGTTTACATCACCAGCATCACTACCTGATAAACGATGTAGCCGAAGATGGCAACTACGCTGATGCCGCCCACCCAGAGCAGGGTCTTGATGAGTCGGCGCTGCTGCTGCGACTTCTGGTCTTCGGTGCTGAGCGTTGGAACGACCTTCTCCTCCTTAGGCTGCTCATCGGTCTTCGTCTGGTCGATGAAGTTGATGGCATTCACCAGGTTGGCATCGTTCTCGTTCATCGGAATCTCGTACTTGGCAAACTTCACGAGGTCGGCGGTGGAGAAGAGCATTCTCAACTCGTCTATCATCTTCTGGTCGCCCGCAGCACGCAGGTTGTCGATTATCTCTGAACTGGTCATCTCCATCGCATTGAATCCGAAGCGGCTCACGATATAGGCACGCAGCGTATTGGTCAACTGGGTGTAGTACTCTTTCTGAGTCTCCTGGTTGGCACTGGTATGATGATGCTTGATGTCATTGATTTCACGCAGCGCCTTCTCATGGGCAGGCACCCTCTTTACGATGCGAATGCGGGCGATGATAGGCTTGTTCTTCTTCAGACGATTGCGGAGATAAATCATTGCGCCACAGATGATAATCATTAGCAGGCTCAACCAGAAGGCGAAGCTCCACTCACTCCACTCGAAAGGATTATCCTGTACACCCTTTGCCGGATAGAACTGGTTAGGATGCACCGTATCTACCGGAACGGTGAGCACCTTCAGCGCCAACGGATTTCCGTGATAGCTCTTGCCGTCGATCTTCACATCGAGTGCAGGAACCACATACACCTTCTCATCGAAAGAGGTAAGCGTATAGTCGCGGCTCACCTGGATGCGGTCATCACCCATCTGCATCGTGTCGCCCTTGCTCTGCTCCACCACCTCTACACCAGGTACAATCTGGTCCTGAGGCTTGAAGGATGGCAGCACGATTCTGGCACCCTTCCGGGCAGTAGCCTTGAGGTGCAGGATGGTCTGCTGTCCGATAAGCAGCTGCAGGGAATCCATGCGCTGCTCCACGGTCTGACCGAAAGCCAGCGTAGAGCAACCCATCAGCGCCATCGTCAATATGATATTCTTTATTTTCATGTTATCTTACTTTAGCCTCTCTGTTTGAACAGCATCAGGAGCGCCTTCGAGAAGTCCTCGTTGGTGGCTACCGAAGTCCAATCTACCTTGCTCTTGGCAAAGAGCTGTCGCAGATTCTCCTGCTGTCGCAACCAGTTTTGGGTGTGAGCCACTCTCAATTTCTTCGAACTGGTATCGATATACATCTCGTGTCCCGTCTCGGCATCCATCACCTTGAGCAGTCCCACGTCGGGCAGCTGCTTGGCACGTGGATCATACACCTGTATTCCCACCACATCGTGCTTCTGGTTGGCTATCTGCAGCTGGTGCTGATAGTCCTTGCTATCGTAGAAGTCGCTGATGACGAAAGCCGTGCAATGGCGCTTCATCACCCTCGTGAAGTATTCCAGGGCACATCCGATATCGGTACGCTGACTCTCGGGATGAAAGTCGAGCATCTCACGAATGATGTAGAGGATATGCTTGCGTCCCTTCTTGGGAGGGATATATTTCTCTATTCTGTCGGAAAAGAAGATGACACCTATCTTGTCGTTGTTCTGGATGGCACTGAAGGCAAGGGTTGCAGCTATCTCGGTAGCCAGGTCGCGCTTCATCTGGCGCATGGTACCGAAATCGAGCGAACCGCTCACATCCACCATCAGCATCACGGTAAGCTCTCGCTCTTCTTCAAAGACCTTGACGAAAGGGCGATGGAAGCGAGCCGTCACATTCCAGTCGATGTCTCTCACGTCGTCGCCATACTGATATTCGCGCACCTCGGCAAAGGCCATTCCCCTACCCTTGAAGGCAGAATGATACTGGCCGGCGAAGATGTTCTGGCTCAATCCGCGAGTCTTGATCTCGATCTTCCGAACTTTCTTTAAGATATCTTGTGTATCCAACTTAATTTACTTTGAATTTTGAACTAAATCAAGGCACTTCAACCTTGTTGATGATGCGGCTGACGATTTCCTCGCTGGTGATTTCGCTTGCCTCTGCCTCATAAGAGAGGCCGATGCGGTGGCGGAGTACATCGTGAGCCACGGCACGCACATCCTCAGGAATCACGTAACCACGGTGCTTGATGAAGGCGTAGGCTCTGGCTGCCTTGGCAAGTGAGATGCTGGCACGAGGACTGCCGCCAAAGGTAATCATATCCTTCAATTCGCCCAGGCCGTAACGGTCTGGATAACGGGTAGCGAAGACGATGTCGGCAATATACTGCTCAATCTTCTCATCGATATACACCTCGTTGACGATGCTGCGAGCCTTCAGGATTTCCTCGGCTGTAGTAACCGGAGTCACGGTAGGCAGACCGCCCTGGATGTTCTCACGGATGATGAGCTTTTCTTCTTCGATGGTAGGATAATCGATGATAACCTTGAGGAGGAAACGGTCCACCTGAGCCTCAGGCAACTGATAGGTACCCTCCTGCTCTACCGGGTTCTGGGTAGCCATCACCAGGAATGGATTAGGCAAATGGAATGTCTGGTCGCCGATGGTTACCTGATGTTCCTGCATCGCCTCGAGCAAGGCACTCTGCACCTTGGCTGGAGCACGGTTGATCTCATCTGCCAGGACGAAGTTGGCAAACACAGGTCCTCGCTTCACATGGAAGGCTTCATCCTTCTGCGAATAGATCTGCGTACCGATCACGTCGGCAGGCAACAAATCGGGTGTAAACTGTATGCGGCTATAGTCTGCACTAATCAACTGTGACAATGTTTTGATTGCAAGAGTCTTCGCCAGACCCGGTACACCTTCCAGGAGAATGTGACCATCAGAGAGAAGACCGATAAGGAGACAGTCAACGAGGTGCTTCTGACCTACGATGACCTTGTTCATGCCCATTACCAGGTTGGTAACGAACTGACTCTGTTGTTCAATCCGGATATTCAACTCACGGATATCAATAGCTTCTGCCATAATCTTATTATCAATTTTACGTTTAATTCATTCTAAAAACTGAACAAAGGGCACTTCCAAAATGCCCTCCGTTCTCAAATCAAACGCAAAAGTACTCAATTATGAGCACAAAAGCGAATAAAGCTAACTAAATTATATTAAAAAAGTTTCACAAACGCTATTTTTAGAAACTTTTAATAAAGCAGGCACACGAAGCATCAGCGATTGCGATGCTTCATATACCATGGATGTACTAGGAAATTATACATCAGGAGAGAAACCACTGTCAATCCGAAAGCCGGATACAGAAGTTCCTTATACACAGGATTCAAGATCACCGAATCCACACCAAGGCCCTTCGGATACAAGTCCTTCACCAGCCAGAAACCCAATCCGATTCCTAAGCTCAATCCCAGTTCCCACGCCAGGAAGAAGGAGCTCATACTGGTGCCACGCTGGCAATGCTTGGCAAGCTTGATGTAGAAAAGCAGGAATCGGCTTCCGATGATGCCCACACCCAAGGCAAGCAAGGCAGGTACAAGCATCTCTTCGGCAAAATCCTGATCGCTTAAGGAAACAAATTCTGCTGCCGCGATCAATATCAGTCCCACGATTACCTGACTCTTCAGCTCTGCATCAGCAAAAACGTATTTCTCAGCCACCAATGCCAGAAACAGTCCGCAAAAAAACATCGCATAGACGGTGAGAGAATGAGGCAGCGACAGATAGAAGCCCGGTATCACCATGATGCATACAATATTGACGAACAGCGGAAATCCCTGAGGCAGGAAAAAGCGGTCGCTACTGATGAGTGACACGTTTTCTGACGGAGCCTTGAACGGGAACTTCACTCTGGAAACCAGCACCAAGGCAACCAATGCCAATACCGAGGCTACAGGAAAAACGACTTCCATACTGAAGACATTATAGACCAGAAGCGACAGCAATGGACCTACCGCAATGGAAAAGCGGGCAAACCAGGAGGTAATATAATTCGCCTCCGTACGCTGGAAAGATTCACAGGTATCGATAATCAGCGTACTCGCCAGCGACATCTCTGCCAAACCCAGGAAAGCGCCCTGAATCAGACGCATCACCACCAGCATCTCGAAGCCCACCTTGATATTCCAGAAGGTTTCCAGATAATAAAGGACGACGAGACTGACTGCCACACCCAGGATGGATATCTGGCATACCCGATTGCGACGATAGCGCTGCACCAGATAGGAGCAGAAGCCACCCAAAAGAAAGATGCCCAAGCCATAAGCAGCATAAACCACGCCAATCTGAGTAACGGAATATCCCTCCTTAGCCATAAAATAAGGTATGGTCAGGAGGAGCATGTAGATGCTCGTCATCAGGAAGAGATTGGCGAAGCAGAGACGCCAGAAGTCACGGTGCCACAGATTAAAATGCACCGGGGTATTTTGCGTATCCATCTTAGTAGCTCTCTTCTGCGCTTGGATACTCCACGCTCTTCACGGCGTCGATATAAGCCTTTACTCCCTTCTGCATCTCCTCGCCTACCTGGGCAAAATGACGCAGGAATTTTGGCTTGAAGCCCTGGGTCATACCGAGCGCATCAGCATAAACCAAAACTTGTCCATCACAGCCGTTACCAGCTCCAATACCGATAGTTACAGCGTTTACCTGACGTGAAACTTCAGCCGCCAGTTTGGCAGGAACCTTCTCCAGAACGATGGCAAAACAGCCAGCCTTATCCAGAGCTTTAGCATCGCTGATCAGCTTCTCTGCCTCTGCATCCTCCTTGGCACGGATGCCGTAACCACCAAACTTATTCACGCTCTGAGGAGTAAGTCCAAGATGGCCGCAAACAGGAATACCGGCATTAATGAGTGCCTGAACAGTATCCAGGATTTCCACGCCACCTTCCAGCTTCAGCGCATCCACGCCTGTCTCCTTCATCATTCGGCAGGCATTGCGCAAGGCATCTTCCTTGCAAACCTGATAGCTGCCGAAAGGCATATCACAGAGCACGAGTGCATGATTGCAGGCGCGGGCCACACTGCGTGCGTGGTAAATCATCTGATCTACGGTGACAGGCAATGTATCAGCATTTCCAGCCATCACATTGCTAGCCGAATCACCTATCAGGATGGTATCGATGCCAGCAGCATCGATGATGCCCGCGGTAGTGAAATCGTAGGCAGTAAGCATCGTAACCTTCTCACCTGCCGCCTTCATTTCGGCGTAGGTCTTGGTTGTGATTTTCTTTTTGTCTGTAGATAAATATCCCATATAATTGTGTTTACTAAAAGTATTATCTTAATCTCTTTTCTACAATCTTCTCCAGGTCATCGTATCCGAATCCATTGTAATCGGCTATCACATAGTCACTGTATGGCTGGATGCTCTCTGCAGAATTGGTAGTAGCGAGTCCGAGGGTAAACGCACCCGAAGCTCTCACAGCCTTCAGTCCGTTGAAACTGTCTTCCAGACCTACACATTCCTCCGGCTTTGCTCCGAAACAGGCAGCACCCTTGAGATAACAGTCTGGATCCGGCTTGCTTTTGGCAAAATCTTCGCTGGTGAGCACGCGGTCAAAATAGGTCTTGAACTCAGGATGATGCTTATACACCTGCTCCATCTTCTGCAGATTGCTGCTCGTCACCACTGCGCACTTCACGCCATGCGCCTTTACGTCTTTCAGGAAAGTTTCGAATCCAGGAATGTAAGGATACGACATATTCAGCTCGAACTCATCGAGCCGGGCTGTTATCTTAGCCTGTTCCGACTTGCAATCGGTGTATCCATCAATATGAGCGAATGTGGCATCATCAGAGAAGTACTTGTCGTAGATCTGAACCAGGGTCTGTCCCTTGATGCGAAGCGCAAAGTCAGGCATCTCCGGATGATACTCCCTGCCTATCATTCCCCAGAACACGGAATACTGGCTTTCGGTATCGAAAACCACGCCGTCTAAGTCGAATAATGCTGCTTTTATCATTACTTTTTATATTAAATAAATACTATCTAACATCTTTTTCGGGTGCAAAGGTACACATTTTTTTGCTAACTAGCCCCGAAATAACTACTAAATATACAAAAAAAGCTAATTTTATTTTGTTTTATCTACAATTTGCACTACCTTTGCATCGGTTTATATACATTAACTGAAGTTTCGCAAGTATCTCACCCACACGCCCTGAAAGGGCAGAAGCTCCTAGCCCAGGGCAGCGCCCTGGGTATACAAGCAATCAGCAAGGCGCCCTGTAAGGGCAAAAGCTTTGTATATTGCCTGGTACTTGAAAGCTTTTGCCCTTACAGGGCGACAGACTTGCATCCATCATTACCCAGGGCGATGCCCTGGGCTAGGAGCTTCTGCCCTTTCAGGGCGTGTGGAGCATACTTGCGAAACTTGAATACATTAATAAATATAGATAGAAAGAAACAAAAACAAGATAGAATGAATATCATAGAGAAATATTTCCCTCACCTCACCGACGAGCAGAAGAAGCAGTTCGCTGCCCTCGACGGTCTGTATCGCGATTGGAATGCCAAGATCAATGTCATCAGCCGCAAGGATATCGACAACCTCTACGAGCACCATGTGCTCCACTCTCTGGCTATTGCCAAGGCGATCAACTTCCGCCCGGGTTCAGAGATTCTCGACTTCGGATGCGGCGGTGGTTTCCCGGGCATCCCGCTCGCCATCCTCTTCCCTGAGTGCAAGTTCAAGCTCATCGACGGCACTGGCAAGAAGATCAAGGTGTGCAATGAGGTGGCTGGCGCTATCGGACTCAAGAACCTGGTGGCTGAACACCTGCGCGGCGAGGACGAGAAAGGCAAGTACGACTTCGTGGTGAGCCGTGCCGTGATGCAGTTGCCCGACCTGATGAAGATCATCAAGAAGAACTTCAAGAAGGCTGGTCAGAATGCCCTGCCCAACGGTTTGCTCTGCCTCAAGGGCGGCAATCTGAAGGAGGAGCTCAAGCAGTATTACAAGATTTCGGAAATCACCCCTCTCAGCACCTTCTTCGATGAGGAGTGGTTCAGCCAGGACAAGCAGCTGGTTTATGTTCCTGCTTAAATTAAAGAAAAAAGTAAAATGCTACATATCGAAAGATTCCAAGTCAACATGTTGCAGGAAAACTGCTACGTGGTCAGCGATGACACCCTCGAGTGCGTCATCATAGATTGCGGCGCCTTCTATCCAGAAGAGCGCAAGGCAATCACCGAGTATATCAGAAAGAACAATCTGAAGCCTGTTCATCTCCTCGTTACCCATGGTCATCTCGACCATAATTTCGGCAACGATACCATCTACCAGGAGTTCGGACTGAAGCCGGAAGTGGCACAGGGCGATGAGAAGCTGATGAAGGGTCTGGCTCATCAGGCAGAGACATTCTACCAGATGCAGCTCGACACCCACTTCCCTCCTATCGGTCATTTCTTTGAGGAAGATGAGGTAATCAAGTTCGGCAATCACGAATTCACCATCATCGAGACTCCAGGCCACAGCAACGGCTCCGTATGCTTCTATTGCGAGGCAGAGCACGTACTCTTCTCGGGCGATACCCTCTTCAAGAGCTCCATCGGCAGAACCGATTTCCCTGGCGGCAGCATGTTCCGCATCATCAACAGCCTGCGCCATCTCGGCATGTTGCCGGATGAAACACAGGTATTGCCAGGCCACGGTGAGGCTACCAGCATCGGCGAGGAATTGGCTCATAATCCATATATGGACCGATAGATTCAGAAGATACAGTATTCAGATGATTCAGAAGAAATCGAACACAGAGAAAATCATCCTGGGCATTGACCCCGGCACCAACGTGATGGGCTATGGCGTGATACGCGTCATCGGCAACAAGGCAGAACTGGTGGTGATGGGCGTCATCGACATGCGCAAGGAGAAAGATCCCTACTTGCGACTCGGCAGGATTTTCGAGCGGGTGACTGGCATCATCGACTCCTATCTGCCCGACGAGATGGCGATAGAAGCTCCCTTCTTCGGCAAGAATGTGCAGTCGATGCTCAAGCTCGGCAGGGCGCAGGGAGTGGCTATCGCTGCCGCCATCCACCACGACGTACCCATCCACGAGTACGCTCCGCTGAAAATCAAGATGGCGATTACCGGACAAGGTCAGGCTTCCAAGGAGCAGGTGGCGGCAATGCTGCAGCGCATGCTCAACATCCGGGAAGACGAGATGCCGAAATACATGGATGCCACCGATGCCCTGGGCGCTGCCTACTGCCATTTCCTGCAGATGGGCAGACCCGAAACGGGCGACAGGCACTATAGCAGCTGGAAGGATTTTGCTATCAAGAACGCCAGCCGCATTGAGAAAGGTACAGGCATGACGGGTCCGCAGGCAAAGCTTCTGGCGGCTATCAACCGTACCACGCACAAGTAGCCTAGCCCGGAAATATCATCCTGTTATCAAGCAACATATCAATAAAAAATAAGAGAGATGCAAAAGATTATCAGTATTCAGAATGGCGTAACCCGTATGCCGGAATGGCGTATGGCTGAGCCAGTTAACTTCGAGGCATGCGACGGCGAGCATATCGCTATCGTAGGTCCCAATGGTGGAGGTAAGTCGATGTTCGTGGACATCCTTGTGGGCAGACACCCGCTGTTGATGCACGATCCTGATTACGACTTTTCTCCTAGTACAAAGCCCCTGGTGAGCGACAACATCAAGTATATCACCTTCCGTGATACCTACGGAGGCGACAACGACCGCACCTATTTCTTGCAGCAGCGCTGGAACCAGCTGGAAATAGATGAGAACACGCCTATCGTCAAGGATAAGCTGGAAGAGGCTTATCAGATGGCTGGCGAAGATACGCCGGAGCGCAGACAGCTGCAGGAACACATCTACGAGCTGTTCCACATGCACCATCTGCTCGACAAATACACCATCCTGCTGAGCAGTGGAGAGCTCCGCAAGTTTAAGCTTGCCTCTACCCTCTTCTCAGAGCCTCGCGTACTGATCATGGACAATCCTTTCATCGGTCTGGATGCCGACACCCGCGACCAGCTCAAGGAGCTTCTCAAGTCACTCACCACCGAGCATCATCTGCAGATCATCCTCGTATTGAGCAAGAGCGATGACATTCCAGAGTTCATCACCCACGTGGTAGAAGTGAAGGATATGAAGGTATATCCTAAGCTTACCAAGGAAGAATATCTGGCACAGCGCAACCCCATCCCTGCCCACGTATTATGCGAAGAATTAGAACAGGCCATCATCGACCTGCCATATAGCGACCGGGAATATCACAGTCAGGAAGTGGTGAAGATGAACAAGGTTCGCATCCAGTATGGCGAGCGCATCATCCTCAACGATCTCGACTGGACGGTTAACAATGGTGAGCGCTGGGCGCTGAGCGGACAGAACGGTGCCGGCAAGAGTACCCTGCTCAGTCTGGTATGTGCCGACAATCCGCAGAGCTACGCCTGCGACATCGCCCTCTTCGGCAATCCTCGTGGCAGCGGAGAGAGCATCTGGGATATCAAGAAGCATATCGGCTATGTATCTCCAGAGCTTCATCGTTCTTACCAGCGTGATATGCCAGCCATCCGCATCGTGGCGAGCGGTCTTACCGATTCTGTGGGTCTCTATGTTAAGCCAAAGGAAGAGGATATGGACCAGTGCCGTTTCTGGATGAAGGTGTTCGGTCTGGAGGGTTTGGAAGACCGTGGTTTTCTGAAGCTGTCAAGTGGCGAGCAGCGCCTGGTACTTCTGGCACGCGCCTTCGTGAAGGATCCCGAGCTCCTCATCCTCGACGAGCCTCTTCATGGTCTTGACAACAGAAACCGCCGCCTGGTAAAGGATATCATCGAGGCATTCTGCAAGCGAAAGAACAAGACGATGATCATGGTTACCCACTATAAGGAAGAGCTCCCTGCCTGCATTGATCACAGCATCTTCCTGAAGAGACATACGAAATAGGAAAAAGCGTATGGATTCATTATTTCTACTTCAGTTTGCATGTTTCATATTCATGCTCA
>OJML01000862.1_pt1 | contig 16969 bp, 10 predicted proteins | sample 1597221 | NCBI WGS metagenome assembly OJML01 (sample SAMEA2452123, study PRJEB22498) | human gut metagenome | biome: human feces; feature: human gut; material: feces | place: Australia | collected 2012 | reverse complement strand
GCGGGTACGGCGCACAGCCTTATCGAGCCGCTCATGGTATCGGTTACGCCCTTTTCTTTGAGCGCGAGCGCAATGCCGACCATAGCCGCGCACTGAGCGTGATGCCCGCACGCGTGCGCGTTGCCGTCGACCGCCGCGAAGTGGTTGGGAACGTATAGTCCGTCCAGTTCGCACAGTACGAGTACTTTCGGACCGGGTTTGCCCGTGTCGATGTCGGTGTAAAAACCGGGAATATTGCCTGCTTTAGTAAGCGTATAGCCCGCTTTCTCGAAAATGTTTTCAAGATAAGCCGTGGTCTGCCACTCCCGATAGCCCGTTTCCGGGTGCGCCCAGATGTAGCGCTCGGCGGCGAGTATTTCGTCACGGTGCTTGTCTACGGCTGCGTTTATGAGTTTCGTGTTCACTTTTTGCCCCTCGTTTCGTTATTTGATTTCATTTAATTATACACCGAATTTATTCATCGGCGCAATGTCCGCAATGATATTTTTGCCGAAAATGATACTTTTTTAGTGAGTTATAATATCGGTTTAAGATACCGCCGCATTAGTCGCCTGATGCATTTACTATAACCGCAACGCTTTAAATGACTATTATTTCTCTGCTGCGGGGATTCCACGTTGTAAAAACAGCCCCTTGGTAGTCGTTGCTATTTTTGCTCCTCTGAATGACGAAATAAAACAAGTACTTATCATTAACCCGCCGTTAGGCGGATATCACTTTTGCGATAGCAAAAATATCACTTTTGGAACAGGGCTACACAACGCATATTTGTTCGCGTTGCGGGACGGGATATAACGATACGTTCGTGTCGCCGCTCGGACACGATTATGAAACGGAAGTCGTGCGTGAGCCGCATTGCGAAACGGAGGGCGAGAGAAAATTCCATTGCACGAAGTGCGAGAAAGAGTATTATTCGGATATTCCCGCAACGGGGCATAACTACGAACTCACGGGAACGGAAGAAGTAAACGGCGAAAATATCCGTACTTACGTTTGCACGAACTGCGGAGCGATTACTACGCAGAATATGGGCGAACAGTATGAGCAGGTATCTTCGTATATAGGATATTTGTTCGGTCAATATCAGCCTTATATGCGGAGTTGTTATAGGGAATTACTAAAACTAAATTATAGAATTGCGCTTTCAAACGACCAAAAGAAAATTAGAACTTGGATTTAACGTCCAAGTTCTTTTTCTTGCACAAAAAGCTTATATCATTTTAATGATAATTTTCAATTTTAGAGCATAATATATTGACAAGATGACATTTTAATGATACAATGTTGGCAAGGATGGTAAAATATTATGATTATTTATCACGGCTCAAAAGATATTATAGAAAAACCCGAATTTGGCAAAGGCAATAAAAAGAATGATTATGGGTTAGGATTTTACTGTACTGAAAATGTTGAACTTGCAAAAGAATGGGCTTGTTCTAACAACGAAACAAACGGATATGCTAATCAGTATGAAATAGATTTAACTGATTATAGAATTTTAGATTTAAGAGAAGAAAAATACTCTATACTTAATTGGATGGCGCTTTTATTGAAGTTTAGAACGTTTGACGTTAATACCCCCATTTCGGCACAAGCAAAAGAATATATATTAGAAAATTTTTACGTTGACGTGGGAGAATACGACGTAATTATAGGTTATCGCGCAGACGACTCTTATTTTAGTTTTGCAAAAGACTTTATAAACAATACGATTTCCGTTGAACAACTTGCCGAAGCTATGCGTCTTGGAGAATTGGGTATTCAAATCGTATTGAAGTCTGAAAAGGCATTCGATACGGTAAAATTTATAAGTTATGAATTAGCCGAATGTGAGGAATATTATGTTAAACGTGTTAGCCGTGATAAAAAAGCAAGAGAAACTTATTTAGACGGTCATAGACAAAACTTAGTATTCGACGGCTTATTTGTAATGGATATTATTAGAAAGGGGCTTAAAAATGGCGATAAAATCTTATGATGTTAGATATTTAGATAGTGTTGCTACCAATATCGGTACAATGTTTGAATATGCAGTAGCTTGTGGCTACGAGCCAAAAGTATATTGGAATATGTTTGCTTCTTCCGAAGTGGCAAAACAAATAGAAAAAGGAAATCCAAGATTTTTAGTTGGATATTCTGCACTAGATTTGTTAGACCACGTTGTAAATACAACTGCATCGAACGGAAAATTGCTTGCCACTAAACCATTTTTTAGTCGTTCCGAATTTTATTGGGCAGGTTGGGCGTTAGCTCAATATCAAAATTATAAGGCAACGTCTTTCTTTAACATAAGCAAAGCGTTCCCTATTGAAAATGTATTAGCGTTATACGATACGCTTCACGAAGCAGATATTACGAAGTTCTTCTCAGTTGCAGACGAATATATTGCTGCTCATAAAAAGGAAACAAATCTTAAAAGAATTCGTACTGCGGCAGGATTATCGCAAAAACAACTTGCAGAAAAAGCAGAAGTATCAATTCGTAATATACAAATGTATGAACAACGCCACAATGATATTAACAAGGCGCAAGCAGATATACTATTTAGATTATCTAAAACGCTCGGTTGTAATATGGAAGATTTGTTTGAAGAATAAAACTTTTATAAATATGACGGGAATTGTCATATTTAGCATACCCGTTCCGAGCGACTACAGAGCAAAACGTTTTAATTAGGAGCAATACGGCATACAAAACGGATTTCATCGCTGGCACGGAAGTAAGATCGTAAAAAGCCAATGCAGAAAAATTGACTAACTAATGATTTTTTTGTAATATATATAGGGTGTGTCGTACTTGTTTGACACAAAAAATTGCGGATTTATGCCAATACGGATGACAGACTATAAGCCGAAATGCTCTACCCTTGTAACACAGCAACACAGGCTAATATCCGTAGTCCGAGGGCGACCAAATAAGTTCGAAATCGGCTAAAAAACGCATAATTTATACTAAAATACACGAAAAGCAGTCATTCTTGCGAAAGAGTGACTGCTTTTTTCTCTGCATTTAGTTCGTCAAAACTCGAAAAATACCCTAAAAAACGGGGGTGGTCAGAAAAACTGAACACTTTCCCGTATATACGGATACAGGTAAAAGAGGGCGACAAATGTTCTCTCTTTTTTATGCCGTTTAGAGCGGAGTTTCTATTTGAAGTATATCACCGAACTTATGCAGTCGGGCAATCTGACAACCGGAAAGGGGTTAGCGGCTAATTCCGTAAAGCGTGATTACGGCGGTGCGTATAAATGCTATAAGTACGCGCAGGAAATCGGTGTTCCGATTATGAATATAGCGGATAACATAAAAAATCAGGAGTGGTAAACGGTTGACAGCAAGCGATTCGACTTTTCGCTTATGGGGCAGAATGGATTGAAAAAATCGGAAAAATATGCTATAATATAAGTAACTAACGGAAAGGAGAAACGCGGAAATGCGGACTGCTATTAACAAAAAAAGAATAGTTCTATATGCCGTATGCGCGTTTTTCTTTTGTTTAGCGGGCGTATTTCAGGCGGTAGATTCGAGCCTTCCTGATTTCTGGCACGCTTTGTTTGCTTTGTTGGCACACACGATACTGATTTCCCTCGTGGTGGCGTGGGGTGTTTCGCTGATACATAGAATGGTGCGAAAAGATCTGCGTGCATATTTCCTTACGGTTGCCGTGCTGATTTTGTTTTTCCTTGTGGTGCGAATGATAAGGTACGGACTGACAAAGGACACAGACGCCCTTTCGCGCTATCTTTGGTACGCATACTACGTTCCGCAAATGTTTATTCCGCCGACGATTTTGCTTGCGGCGTTCAGCATAGAGAGCAAAAAGGGCAAACCGCTCGCAAAAGCGTGGTATCTCTTATATATACCCGCCGTGATATTGTTTCTTCTGATATTCACAAACGACATACACGAATGGGCGTTCGCTTTGAACTTCGAGAACGGTTTTTCATACAAGCATAAAACCGTATTTTATATCGCGCTCGCGTGGGAGATTGCCGTAACGTTTACAAGCCTTATCGTGCTGATTCTGAAATGCGGCGTATCGGCGTGCAGGCGTAAAACGTGGATACCCGTAACCGTTTTCATTATGTGCGTGGCTGTTTCCACCGTATGCTTTTTGACGGATACGCCGGCGTTCAAAATCCCGGAACTGTTGTGCTTTACCTGTATCGTAATGATAGAAAGTTGTATTGCGATAGGTCTTATTCCGTCCAACGACGAATACGAAAATTACTTCTATCGTTCGGTATATTCGGCGGTGATCACGGACGAGAATCTGAGTGTGATATACAACTCCGAAAAGTCGATTTCCACGGATAAAAACCTGCTCGGTCGTGCGGCAAAAAGCCCCGTAATGATAGATGAAAATACACGGCTTTCAGCAGAAAAAATACACGGCGGATATACTTTCAGAATCGAAGATTTATCCAAGGTCAACGAGATAAACGCGGCGCTTTCCGAAACCAACGAAAGACTGTCCGAAGAAAACTATATCATCGAAGCGGAGAACGAATTAAAAGAGCAAAAAGCGCAGATCGCAGAGCAAAATAAACTGTACGCAAAGATGGATGAAGTTACCTGCGAAGAACTGAAACGCCTTGATGCGCTTTTGTCGGATATGTACCGCAAAACGCAGTTAAACAGCACGGAATATATAGACAAAATGCGTTTTGCGTGCATTTTGGCGGCTTATATCAAACGCAGAAGCAACCTTGTTATGCTTGCCGAAAAGCAGGAAAATATAGACGTGGGCGAACTGTCGCTTGCGATAAAAGAATCGCTTGGGTTTCTTTCGCTTACGGGAGCGGAATGCACTTTCGATTGCGCCGTTTCGGGTAAAATCTACGACAAAAACGCAGGTGTTTTCTATGACTTTTTTGAGGCTTGCATTGCAAATTCCGAGGGACTACCGAGCGCCGTTATCGTTCGTCTTTCGAGGCGTGGCGATAATCTCGTTTTGCGTATCGAATGCGACAATAAAGCGGAAGAAATTTCGGGGAAAATAAAGTCGAAATTTGAGAAATACAACGTAACAATTCAAACGGACGACGAAGAAGTTTATTACTCGCTTACTTTGCCCGAAGGGGGTGCTGTATGAGATTTATAGACGCACCGTTTTATGTAAGACAGATTATTGTCGTTTCGTTTATTTTCACGTTCGTTCTGGCGATTATCGGGTTGTTTGCGTCGGTCAGACTTTGCAAGAAACGCCGCTATATCGTTTTGACGGCGGTAACGTTTGCATTGTCGTTTCTATCGATATTCCTTACAATGTGCGGAAGTTATCTCTATCGTGTAGGGAAATCCGTATTCGAGCCGTCGCTCACGATAATTTCTTTGCCGCTATGGTTGCATTGCGTTGCGGCTGTCGTGTTGCTCGCCCTTGCGGTTTACGGACTTGTCGGCGCGGTGCTTTGGAACAAAAAGCATATTTCGCCCGTGTCCATAAAAGAGAGCGCGGATTCGCTTCCGGCAGGAATATGTTTCTACGAAAAAAGCGGACTCGTGCGGCTTATCAATACCGAAATGAACCGCCTTTGCGTTCTTGCAACCGGCAAGGCACTTTTGGACGGCGCAAGTTTTTGGCGGAAGGTCTCGCAAGGCGAAATCGAAGAAAACTGCCTACCGCTCCAAACAGGAGAAAAACCTATCATAGAATACGAGGGCGGCAAAGTAGTTTCGTTCAAAAGATACCAACACGAGATAGACGGCAAAACTGTTTACGAAATCGTTGCGGCGAATGTAACCGAAAGGTATCGCCTTACAAAAGAGTTAGAGCAAAAACTCGAAGAACTGAAAGTCGTCAACAAACGCCTTATCGCATACGGGGATAACGTTGCCGAACTTACGAAAGAAAAGGAACTTTTGGCGGCGAAAATCCGTATTCACGACGATATGGGTAAACTGCTGCTTGCAACAAAGCGCAGACTTGCCGAACCGCTTGACAAAACCGAGCAAAAGCAAATGATTTGCTTCTGGCAAGCGGAAATCGCCGCCCTGAAAAGCACTCGTCCGCGCACCAAGAAAGACAACTTGCAAGTGATAAAGGACGCGGCAAAACTCGTAGGCGTAACCGTGGGATTTTGCGGAAAGCAGCCGAAAGCCGATACGGTAAGCGAAAAAATACTCATCGCCGCAATGCATGAATGTCTGACGAACACCGTTTCGCACGCAAACGGAAAGACGATGACGGTTTCGGTATCAGACAAAAACGGCAAATACACGATTAAAGTCACCAACGACGGTGAAAAGCCGAAAGGCGAAATTATAGAAGGCGGCGGACTATCGGGGCTCCGCTTGCTCGTAGAACGGGAAAACGGCACAATGCTTATTTACAGCACTCCGCAATTCGAACTCATTATCGAATTACCGCAAGGAGAAACTTTATGAAAGACGGAAAATACGCAGTCATGATAGTCGAAGATCAGCAAATGCCGAAGGCGCTCTTTTCGCATTTTGTAGAGTCGTCGGATAAATTCTATCTGCAAGTAGCGATAGAAAACGCTTCTGTTGCGGATATTGTCTGCACTCGCACGCCCGTAGATTTGATACTGATGGACGTGGTTACGGAAAACGGCGAAAGCGGACTCGAGGCGGCGGCAAAAATCAAGGCGAAGTTTCCCAAAACGAAAATTATCATAGTTACGAGTATGCCGGAGTGTTCCTATATAAAGCGCGCAAAACAAATCGGCGTTGAAGGCTTTTGGTATAAGGAAGTTAACGAACAGCCGATTTTGTCGCTGATGGAACGAGTTATGAATGGCGAAATCGTCTATCCGGGCAGCACGCAACCCGTCAGAATGGGACTTGCACTCAGTACGGAATTTACCGAAAAGGAACTTGAAATCCTGCGCCTGATGACGGGCGGATACAGCAATACGGAAATTTCCGAAAAACTCGGCGTTTCTTCTGGCGTAGTCAAAAACCACGTTGCGGATATGCTGTTCAAAACGGGTTTCCGTTCCCGCACCCAACTTGCCGTAAGAGCAAGAGAATCGGGGCTTGTGATACTCGACAAAACCGACGACGAAATCTGACCGATAATGCAATCAAATATATAGCAACAGGCAGTCGCTTATCCGCGGCTGTCTTTTTTTGCAAAAATTTTTCTAAAAAATACAAAAAACTTGCCAAAGGGGTGTCGAATGGCACTCCCCAAGCGCATACCGCCTATGATAAAATATATGCGGAATGTAAAAACAGGCGTAGTGTACGCAAAGGAGAAATGATATGAAATGAAAAGAGCCGTACTTGCAATCAGAAACAGACTCGTTTTGGAAGCGGTGGCAAACGCCCTTAAACGCGCGGGGTTCTTTGTGGAAAAATCTTCTTCGCAGGAAACTGCGCGTATCATTACGCTGACGAACGCGCTTGCGGCAACAACTCTTGTAATGGACGTTACAAGGTCGGGCGACGGCACGTTCGATATGCGAATGAACACCGCGCGTGAAGCCAGGAGACAGAACCCCGAAATCAAAATTGTGCTTCTTTGCGACAACGTGTCTGATGAAAGCAACGCATACAAAGTCAAATGCGCCAAGGAAGACGGCAGCATCGACGCATTCTTCTATGAATCCGTCCCGTCCGACTATCCCGCAGACGCAATCGACGCACTTTAACGGACGAAAACGGAAAATTATTAACGGTTTTAGAACGCAATTCTCGATTTGCGGTTTGAAATAAATCAATTCAGGAATAAGGAGACAAAAACCATGAAAAGGAAATCGATCGCCACATTTTGCGCGATAGCGTTGATGCTTATTTTGTCGCTTTCGGGTCTTGCCGCTTGTAACGAGAACGGGGAACACAACTTTTCGGAAGAATGGAGCAACGACGAGAATCATCATTGGCACGCGTGCGCAGACAAGGACTGCAAGGAAACCAAAGACAAAGCCGAGCACTCCTGGAACGGCGGCAACGTGACTGTCGAGCCGACCACGGAACAAAAAGGCACAATGGTTTACACCTGCACGGTCTGCCGCAGAGAAAAGACCGAGTCGATTGACGAAATTGTCGCCGGAAAAGAATATACGATAACCTTTGACAGCAAAGGCGGCAGCGCGGTACAGCCCGTTAAGGCAAGCGCAGGCGCGGCGATTACAGCTCCGACAGATCCCACCAAAGACGGTTTTGTTTTTGCAGGTTGGTATGAAAGCACGGACGGCGGCGAAACGCTTTCCGACACGGCATTCAGTTTTTCATATATGCCGGCAAGAGTTTTCACGCTTTACGCAAAGTGGGCGACTGCCGACATCAAGGGCAAGACTTTCAATAAAGTTGACTCAACCGTCGAGTGGGAGTCCGAATCCGTCAAACAAGCGATTCTTGCAGAAATGGCAATGACGGAGGAGCAGTTTATACAAAGTCATAAGGTATCAAAAGTTACGCTCGTTTTTGCGGCTGATAAAGATTTCGTGACGGCGACTTTTGATCAACACCCGGGCGAAGAAGACGATAAAGGCAAAGACATCGCAACGCTGTTGTACAGGATTAAAGGCTCTGCTATCGTGTTCTATGACAACCAGGAAGATATGGAAAACGAAATCCCCGCTCACCAATACGGATTGCTTGTCGGCTCGACGTTTGAGTTGTCCGCAGATAAAACGACCATTATACAGAGCAATATCCAACCGGGACTGGGAACGATTAAATATAAGTATAGCGTTGCGGTAAAATAATCCGACAAAGGCATACAAACACAACAAACAACGGTTTTAGAGCGCAAATGCTGATTTGCGGTTTGAAATAAATCAATTCAGGGAAAAGGAGACAAAAATCATGAAAAGGAAATCGCTGTTCACTATTTTGGCGATAGCAATAGTGTTTGTTTTGTCGCTTTCGGTTCTTGCCGCTTGCAACAACAATAAACACGAGTTTTCAAGCGACTGGAAGTTTGACGAAACAAACCACTGGCACGAATGCACCATGAAGAATCACACCGACACGACGGAGAAAGCTCCGCACGAGTTGACATGGACAGAAAAAACGCCTGCAGGCTTTCACACGGACAAGGTCGAAAAGGGCGTATGTGAATGCGGATACGAAACCGAAAGAACAATATCCGGCACCGCAACGCACACTTACGGCGAGGAATGGAAAAACGACGAGTCGGGACACTGGCACGATTCGACCTGTGACGCAACGGCTCCAACGCATGAAGCAATGAAAGGCGATTTCGCAGAGCATACCTTTGACGAAGGCGAGGTTACCAAACCGGCGGACTTCGGCGTGGTCGGCGAAAAGAAATTCACCTGCACGGTATGCGGTTACGAAAAGACCGAAGACATCGACGCACTTGATGCAAAAGACAACGAAATCAAACTTGCAGAAGGCAAAACGCTTGGCAAGGAATACGACGGAGAAGTTGTTTCGATTACGAAAGACGATTTCGTAATCGAAGGCAATCGCGTACCCACAATTATGTTCAAGGCAAAAGGCGCGGACGACAATACGTACGCCGCGACCGCCCCGAAGAAAGCCGGCGAATATACCATGAAAGTCAGCGTAGAAGTCACGGCAGAGTGGAAAGCCGCGACAAAAACTTTTGACTTTGCAATCACCCCCATGGTAATCGGCGTTGATTGGGAGCCTCCATACGATAATACAAATGTTTTCTCAGGCGCACCCACCGAATTGATTCCAGGCGACGAAGCAACAATTACCGTTACAATGGAAAGTGCCAACGTCGGCGCGGCAGTCCAAAGCTTTGAAATCACCGGGAAAGACGCGGGCAATTACAGCCTTGCAATAGAAAACATTAACGTGGCAATCGTCAAAGCAGACATCGTCAACTTTGAAATCAGCAATGCAGCCGCATACAATAAGATTGTTATCGGCGCACAGAGTATCCCCAATCCCACAACAAATTACGTTGAAATCGGCACCGGTTACGGCGAAAGGACTATCTTCTGGGAACAAGAACTTGAAAATGGCGTTTGGAGTCGTCCCCTTACAAAAGAAGAAGTAATAAACATTAAAACGGGAACGTTCCGAGTACACATTAAATATGCGGAAGGCGACAACTACAATTTCGGAGACGCGTTCGTCAAATTCACTATGAAGGCGAAACCGAGAAATCTTACCGTCAGGAACTTTGATGGTAAAACGTACGACGGCAAGCAAGTGGCGAATTTCACCTATGAAAACCTTGTTTACAAATTAAGCACCCCTTCAATTGAAGGCGGCGTAGAAAATATCACGCCTATTTCTTCCGGCGAAAAATACGTCGAGTTCCGTGAAGTTGGCGGAGAATGGGGAAGGAATTTGAACGTCGCCAACGTTCTCACGAACGCGGGAGAGTATGAATACCGCATCGGCGTCACGGCAACGGACGAATGGGAAGCAGTGGTTTCCGAAGTAAAAACGTTCACAATCACACCGTATGAGTTCGTGCTTAAACTTGGCTACATTAAAAATCAACAAAGTCAGTCGTATGATAGAGGCAAAACGTTTTTATTCGGACAATACGAAAATCTTATCGAAGGTCAGAAAATCCAACTTTGGCTTGACAACGAAAAAGCAGGGTTTGAAACCAAAGAAGGAAACAACAGTATTTTCTATTTTATCCCTGACCGGAAAAAGAAAGTAACGACGGATTGTTTCTTCCTTAAAATAGGAAACATTTCGAACCCTGTTATGGAAAACTACAAAATCGTTACCAAATCCCCCAGTGTAACGACTGTTGAAATCACGGTTGTTGAGCATTTTACAACCGAAAAGTCCACCTCCGGTTCGATCCAAGCGGCAAACCAGACAGAACAATGGATACGCACGACTGTTGAAAAGGGATACTTCCAGGTCGGACAAACGGTTGAGGTGTACAGAAAGGTTATCGTAGGTAGTACTGCTACTTATGTAAAAGTGGGCGAAGCCACGATTACAGAAATCAAAGTCGGAAGCACAACAAGTGCAAGTGGTTGTGCAATTCCTTCCGACGGTCAAGTTTTCATAACTTTGGATCAGGGATTTAGTGATATATCGGGTGGCAAAATCGTAGCAAAATAACTTAAAAGTTATTATCTGATCAAAATAACGGATAAGCGGGCGTAAAAACCCGCTTATTCGTGTTGTGTTCTATCTTAAAAAGGAGATAATATTATGACACACAACAAGGCGAATAAATCAAAGATATTAGCGCTTATACTCGGTCTTACGATGTGCCTTGCACTTATGCTCGGCATTGTGTTTGCAAGCCCGACTTTTGCAGCATATGCGGCAGGAGCGACAGGCGGACTTACGATCGACGGCACAGTCGATATAACAGCACCTGACGCAACTTATGCTTATTCTTATACCGCCAAAACGCTGATGCTAAACGGATATAACGGTGGAGTCATAAGGTTTACCGCGGACGATGACGTTACGGTAAAACTTGAAAACAGTAGCACGAATACCATAACGCTGAACGACAGCGCCGTAACCGAGAATCAATACGGCGTGTATGCCGCAGGCAATCTTACCGTTACGGGCAATGGAACGCTCAATATCAACTTGAATATCAGCGGTTCGGGCGACGAAATCACCACCGAATACGGCAAAGAACTATACGGCTTATACGCCAAAAACCTGACAGTCAACGGAGAGATTAACGTCAATGTAAATTTGATTTCAAACGGTTTTTCTTGCGGTATGTTTGCCACTAACAATATCACCGTTGCCGAAAAAGCAAACGTAGACATCAAATGCCGCAGCAAGTATAAAAATACCAACTTTAGCTTCCCTGATAAGGTTGTGTACGGAATTTATTCTCAAAACGGCGATATTAAACTTTCGGGAACGGGCACAAAAAATATAGAACATACTTGCCCGGTGAATTCTGCGAAAGCTAATGAAGCCAAGGGCGTTTATGCGGAAAATGACAAGGAGAAAGGCGGCGGAAAAATAGAAATATCCGGAGCAAAACTCACTATAAAAATGCCTCATGAAGGCGTGGGAATAGAATCTTATTACGATTGCGAGATAAAGAACGCCGACATAAGCATAGTTGACGCCGAGCAAGGCATTGCCGTAAGTGATGCAACCCCTTCCGCAACGACGTTTAAAGGCGTAACGATAACAAAAAGCAAGATATATATCTCTACTTTAGGATTTCCAACCGATCTTGCCCAAGGAAGAATAGCGGGTATTAAGATTTATAATGCCGAGCTGAGTATATTTGACAGCGACGTTTATATCGAATCTCGCTCATGCATTTCGGGAAGCGGCGAGCCGACGAATCTGGTGTTTATAAAAGGAGCGTCCGTCGTGCGATTGATAAATCCGGAAGAAAATAACAGATATGTTTTGAACGCTTACGTTAGTACTTTTGACCTTAGCAAAGGCGGAAGTGTTACCATCAACTCGGTCTGCTATAATTTTTATGGAATTTACGACATAAAACTCGGAGCGGGGACAAAAGCCGAATACGGAACGAAAGATCAGCAGTCAACCAATGACAGCGACGCTTACTATTATGGAGCTGAGTTTAACGATGATTTGAAGATAATACGGTTTGTGTACGGCGCGGGAGCAGGCACGGCAACGACGAGCGCCGTCAAGGTTGAAGGTATGAAAGATTATGCCATCGAGGAGAGCGAGTTCACCGTCACGTTGGCAGGGGACACCTTTACCGAAATTGCGCAAAACACCGACGTGACCTCTTGGTTTAAGAATATGCCGTCGGGGTTGGTTGCAAAAATCAAAACCAAAGTCGAAGCAGGCGCGACAAGCCTTACCGTTGCAATCAGCGGCACGCCTCAAAGCGTGGAGACTGTGCGCGCATATATCGAAATCCCCGAAAAGTATCTTGTCACAGGCGAGTACGACATCACCATAGACCCGAATAAAAACAAGGTTGATTTCAGCATCGTATCGGGCGAGGCGATAGACGTGCCCGTGCCGTCCGTCACGCAGTTCGTTTATGACGGCGAAGCAAAAGTGTTGCTTGCGGACGGCGAAGGTTACACCGTCAGCAACAACAAAAATACCTTTGCCGGGGAATACACGGCAGTTGTGACGCTGAAAAAAGGGTATAAGTGGTCGGACGGAACTACCGAACCGAAAAATATTCCTTGGAAAATAAAGAGGCAGGACGTCACCATAGAGGTGACGCTTACCAAAACAAAGTATGAATGTACGGGATATACAATCGAACCCGAATATAAGGTTTATCGCGTAACGCCTGCCGGCAACGTTGAGTTGCCTAGCTCGGAATACAGGGGCGTGTCGTCAAACAATCAGTACGTAGGCACTGCGACTTTGACTGTCGAAGACAACGGAATAGGCAACTATAATATAACAAACGTCGTTAACGTCGATTTTGAAATAATCAAAGGCACAAAAACGCCGCCTACGGGGCTGAAAGGTATTGCTCCGTCGGAGGAAGGCGCAACGGACGGCAAGATTACGGGTACGACCGCCGATATGGAATATTCCACCGATACGGAGTTCACTTCACCCATACCTTGTACGGACGGCGAAACAACAGGACTTGCCGAAGGAACGTATTACGTTCGCTTTACGGAAACAGGCACAAGCGAAGCAAGTGATTATGCCGTAGTGAAAGTCGCTTTGAATTCCGTAACCGTTATAGGCGGAACCGGTGGAGGAAGGTATGCTGCCGGAACATCGGTAAAAGTAAAAGTGACGGTGCCGACAGGCAAAACGTTTACAAGTTGGTCGTTTAGCGGCGTTGTGCTAAACACGGCGCAGATTACACAACAGGAAATCACTTTCAATATGCCCGAAAATGACGTCGTATTGACCGCTTTGTTTGACGATATTATTTACAACATAACGGTAACAAACGGAACGCCGAGCGCGCCTACGGCAAAATATCAAGAGGAAGTCACGGTGACGGCAAACGCGCCTGCAGCCGATAAGCGCTTCGACAAGTGGGAAGTTACGGGACTTGATACGACGGGTATGGACCTCAGCAAAACTCAAATCAAGTTCCTGATGCCTGCAGACAACGTGACCTTTAAGGCAACCTACTTGGCTATTGAAAAGTTTGAAATAGTTGTTGTGGGCGGTACGACAGACAAATCCCCTGCAAAAGCCGGCGAAACCATTACAATAACCGCAAGCCCGGCTCCGGAAGGCATGGTCTTTGACAAATGGACTTGCGAAACTGCTGGCGTAACGATTGAGTTTGAAAGCGCAACGAGTTCTACGACAACCTTTGAAATGCCTGCAAGAAAGATTGAAATCAAGGCGCATTTCAGAGCTGAAGGAACTGCTCCGTCGATTGAAATCAAAGTCACAGGCGGAACAGGCGGCGGAACGTATAAACAAGGCGATGAAGTCACCGTAACGGCAGAAGATAAAGACGGCAAGGTGTTCAAAGGCTGGCAGGACGCAAGCGGAAATATCGTCAGCACCGAAAAGAGTTATACCTTTACCGTAAACGGCGAAACAACCCTTACGGCTGTATATGAAGATAAGTCTTCGGGCGGTGGCGAAATCACCCCACCCGCTAAAAAGGACGGACTTTCGGGCGGACAAATTGCGGGTATCGTAATCGGTTCGGTGCTGCTTGCCGGAATCGGCGGATTTGCAATCTTCTGGTTTGCAGTCAAGAAAAAGACGTTTGCAGACTTGGGCGTTGTTTTGAAGAAAGGCTTTACGGCAATCGGAAACTTCTTCAAAACTCTCGGAGCAAAAATCAAAGCATTGTTTACCAAGAAAAAATAAGATGAAATAATTACAACGAGCCGTTCGCAGTGGGTGCGAACGGCTCTGATTCTAAAAGGCGATATTTTAATTTACAGGAGCGGATATGGCTAACGAAAACAACACTTCATACGCACGGCGACAGTATGATAGAAGAAATTTAAAAATTTTTATAAATATAACGGGAATTGTCATATTAAATGTGGTATAATTACAATATGAGAAAAGAAAATTGCTAAAAGTAAAATTATTAAAGACTTGGTAAACGATGAAGTTTCCTTGACTGTTGTCTTAAATCGATTATATGTTTTAGCGTCTGACTTGGGTAATCAAGACATAACGGTATAAAGCAAATTTTCTTGGTTATGCGCACAGAAAATCCGGGAGAATAAACAAACGCGGAGGTAAATATGGGAACTATTAAAGTTGATTTAACGAATAAGTATGGAAAATTCAAGATGCTAAACGCGACGAACGGAGGTCCTATATACAAGCGCCACGCGACGGACCAATGGCGCACGAATATAACCGAGTACAAGGATGCAAGAATTCCGTTTTCGAGGAATCACGATTCAAACGCGATAGCGGCATACGGCGGACCTTACGCGCATGATATAAGCGCGATTTTTCCGAATTTCGCCGCGGATGAAAACGACGCCGGTAATTATGATTTCGATTGCACCGACGAGTCGATTTTGTGTACCTTGGAGGCAGGGACGAAGACCTTTTTCCGCTTGGGGCAAACGATTGAGCACCAGATAAAAAAACACAATACTTTGCCGCCGAAGGATTTTGAAAAGTGGGCGCGTATCTGCGAACATGTAATACGTCACTATACGGAAGGGTGGGCGCACGGGTACACGCTGGATATGCCGTATTGGGAGATCTGGAACGAACCGGACCTGGACGACGATGACAGCCCGAATAAGCGCACTTGGGGAGGCACGAAAGCCGAGTTTTTTGATTTTTACGAAACGGTTGCAAAGTATTTAAAATCAAAATTTCCGCATCTGAAAATCGGCGGACCGGCGCTGGCGTATAGAGAAGATTGGGCAAAAGAGTTTCTTTGCGAAATGCAGAAGAGAAACGTGCCGATTGATTTCTTCTCATGGCATATTTATTCGACCGACCCCGGAATTGTAACGAAAAAAGCGGATACGTTACGCGCTTATCTCGACCGATACGGTTACGAGAAAACCGAAAGCATTTTGAACGAATGGAATTATGTGCGCGGCTGGACAAACGATTTCGTCTATTCGATAGAAACGATACACGGCATGAAGGGAGCCGCATACGTCGCTTCGGTTATGTCTTTGGCGCAAATTTCTACGTCGATAGATATGCTGATGTACTACGACACCCGTCCAAGCGTGTTCAACGGCGTTTTCGATTTTTATACTTACAGACCGCTAAAAAGCTATTGGTGCTTCAAGTGGTACGGCGAGTTGTACGGACTTGCGCACGAGGTCAGGGCGACAGAACTGCCGAAGGACGTTTATCTTCTCTGCGGAGTCGATGAGCACGGTAAAGTAACCGCGATTATCACGCATTACTCCGAGCGCGACGACAAGGAAAACGCGCAGGTAACGCTTGATTTCGGGAAGAATGGCGAATTCGACGTCTTTTTGCTGGATAACAACCATGACGGCGAATTCATAAAAACCACGACGGAACTCAGTTTCGATATGGCGGTTAATACTTGTATAAAGATTAAGAAGAGAGCGTAATCGCCTTGCGCTTCAACGGTTTGCGCGTTGCCGCGCCTATACCCTTAAAAATTGATTTTGCGTTGCCGATTCTGACGTCGGATAAAATCGGCAAAACGTACATGCACACGCTGTGCGGAAAAGAAGATATGGACGTTATCGTGACGACGGAGCAAACCGATTGACTTTACGCTGTCGATATGGTATAACCGATAGGTAAACCGATTGACAAAAAGGAGCTACGTAACCGTGATAAAACTCGAGCCGGTATTGAAAGATTATCTGTGGGGCGGAGAGCGATTAAAGACGCTTTTCGGGCGCAAGCGCGACGGAATCGTCGCCGAGAGCTGGGAAGCGAGCGTACACCGCGACGGCGAGAGCCGCGTTGCAGGCTCGGACAAGACTTTTTCCGAGTATCTTAAAGAAACCCCTGGCGCGGTGGACAAAAACGGCGGCGAGTTTCCCGTGCTTATCAAGTACATTGACGCGGCGAAAAGCCTGTCGGTGCAGGTTCACCCGGGCGACGAGTATGCGAAAAAATACGAGCGCGACAACGGCAAGACCGAAGCCTGGTATATCGTCGCGGCAACTCCGGGGGCAGGGATTTACTGCGGCTT
>OJML01000860.1_pt1 | contig 17036 bp, 14 predicted proteins | sample 1597221 | NCBI WGS metagenome assembly OJML01 (sample SAMEA2452123, study PRJEB22498) | human gut metagenome | biome: human feces; feature: human gut; material: feces | place: Australia | collected 2012 | reverse complement strand
CGTAATGATTACGAACATGTGTATTGGTTATGTGCAGTCCTGTATGGTGAACGTATCGTTGTCATGGACAGCAAAGAGGACTACTACCTGGTGGATTCAAATTTGAAGAAGACTTATATAGGATGCAATCATCCAAAGAATGAAAATGAAGATTTGAATTTTGTGATGCCTCGCCTTGGCAAGAAATACTATCATGAGGCGATGTTGGAAAAGAAGGAAATGGAAGCAAACGAGATGCTTCTTTTGCATGAGAAGTCAGAAGCAGGACATGTGGAATTGTATCAGGCAGGAAAGAAATGGGGCGTGAAGGTAGATGGTAAAGTTATCGTGCCACCCCTCTACTGCAGTATAGCGCAACCTGTTGGTGCCTATTGCGCCTTTGAAGAGATTCCCAGACATTGGGGCGTTATGACATTGAAAGGAAAAGTGATTGTTGATGCCAAATATGAGAAGGTAGAGATTCGTGACAATGGAATCGCCGTGGTAACAGGCATCACGGGAAAAACACAGACAATCAATCTTTTAAAGGTAAAAGAATAAAAAGGTAAAAAAGTAAAAGGACAAAAAGGCTTTTTACTTTTTGAAATGACAATGAAGAAGATAAAGCTTTTTGATTATCAGGAGGACATGGTGAAGAGAGTGCAAGAAGCATTTAGACACCATGACTCTGTGATGGTACAAATGCCGACTGGTACGGGTAAGACGTATCTGCTTGCCGCCCTCGTAGGTTTGTTCTTGAAAGAAGAAGTATGGGTTGTAGCCCATCGCCGTGAACTCGTTTCACAAATCAAGGACATCTTGGAAAGATTCTTCTCTTCCCTAAAAACCACCTCTATCAAAGTGACTTCGATACAATGGTTGTCGAGACACTATGGAGAGATCGAAGAGAAGCCAGGGTTGATAGTGATAGACGAGGCACATCATGCTTTGGCTGAGACATACGCTGAGGTGATGAATGCCTATCCTAAGGCGAAGAAGTTGGGACTGACTGCTACGCCATACCGATTGAATGGAAAGGGATTCACGGATTTGTTTGACACCTTGCTGTGCTCATGGAGCATGGAGAAGTTTATAGCCGAAGGACGGTTGAGTCTTTATGACTACTACTCCATCAAGCCAGATAGTGCTGCCCAGCTGCTGATAGACTCATTGCAGAAACGAGGTGCTGATGGTGACTATCAGCAGAAGGAACTGAACGAGGTGATGGATGTGAAGCCATCACTCGAAAGACTATGCCTTACCATCAAGGAGTATGTGCCTGGAAAGAAAGGTATCGTATATGCTATCAGTATTCAACATGCAGAGCATATTGCAGAGTTCTATCGGGAGAATGGTATCAAGGCTGTAGCGATTTCGAGCAAGACACCGCTTGCGGAGCGGCAAGAGCTTATTGAAAGATTCAAATCATCCTCGCTCTCCTCTTCCCTAAATTCCTCTTCTGATGATATTGAAGTGTTGGTGAGTGTGGATTTGTTCTCGGAGGGCTTCGATTGTCCAGATGTGGAGTTCATCCAATTGGCAAGACCTACGCTGTCATTGGCTAAGTATATGCAGATGGTGGGACGTGGACTGCGAGTGGCAGAAGGTAAAGAATACTGCGTGATACTGGATAATGTGGGACTGTATAAGCGGTTTGGATTGCCATCTGTGGACAGAGATTGGCAGAGCATGTTTGAAGGACGTACGTCTCTGGAAGACATTCTGCAAGAGGCGTGTATGCAAGTCAATAGTCACAACTGCAGGATGGACCTGATGATGGATGGTGATGAGGAGATGATGAAAATCATCAACCATGAGCGTCAGCAGCAGATAATCATGGACACCTACGGCTATCAGATTGTAGAAGACGAAAAAGGACTGAAGGGCATCAAGGATAAGGATGGCAAGATGATATTGGAATGCCAATACAAGAAGATAGAAGTGACCAACGATGGTTTTGCCTATTGCTATATAAGAAAGAAGGTGGGTCGGAAGGAATGGATTGACTTGCGGAACAGGTTGTGGTTTGCCAATAAGCCACAAAGTGTGAAGCTGATGGGCATCGACTTCTGTACAGAGGATGGCAAAAAGTTGTACCCTCGCATCCAGTCGAAGTATATTGATGAAAAGACCTATCTGACGGTGAAGACCCTGGAACTGCAAGTAGGAACAGGCCTGAACTGGAAGCATAGGTTTATTCCTTGGGACGAGCCGAATAAGGTGTATCTGTACAAAGAAGGAGAAGGCAACTCGCGACTGTATGTTGATGATGATGGACGTTATTTTGCCCAAGAGAATATCGGCAGTCAATTGGTGGAAGTCAATTCCCCAGAAGGACTGACGGAATTTGCAGAAAAAGACAAGCAGGAAAGAGAGAATGATGCAGAAGCTCTAAAGAATGCTTATCCGCATTATGAATTTTATCCTGTTGATAAAGTCAAGTTTCCCATGCAGATCCGTAGGAATACTAAGTGTGAGAATAAGATAAGAATAGAGAAAGACGGCATTTGGCATGTTGAAGATGATTGGTATCATGAGAGTTATTGGGTTGACCCTATCACACATAGGAAACATTATACGAGACCTGTCCTGTTCAAGCGTGGCTATCTGAACATCTTAAAGGAAGGCGACTGGTGCTATGTGAGAAACATCCCTGGACTCAGGAACAGACCATTAAGGCAATGGGAAATTGTGGCAGATGACAACATCTGTGTCATCAATAATAAGTATCTGATAGAGAAAAGTGAGACTGATCAATGGTACAAGATATGCAGGAGAACAGATGACTTCACTTATTTTTCTGTTCTGGCATGCTTTTATGAAAGTGAACACATCAAGGATGATACAGAGATTCAAATTACTCAATTTGATGGCGAAGGCTTGAAAATGACCCAAGAAGGATTTCCTTATACACCACTTGTAATAAAAACGTATAAAAGAAGAAAGTGGTTATGACAAAAACAGACCGATGTGAACAAGAGTTCATGTCGGTCTGTTTCTGTTTATGTATGTTTCTTCGTAGAAGGATAGAACAGATGGTCTTTGTCCAAGAATACAGGATAGAATACAGATCCTATGATGTAACCTGCAAGCCTTGGCTTTTGACCGCCGATTTTCCGAATCGTCCCCCAAGATACTTTGCCCTTGATATGCGGAGGAATTTTGAAGTGGCTGTTTTCTGGGAAATCACCATATACCTTCAAGAGTCCCTGCTGTACCGCTTCTTGTCTTGTAAAAGAGCATACTTCTACAAATCGCCCTACAAGTTTGTCAAGCATTTTCTCTTCTTGCCATTTTTCAAGAGTCTGCCCTGGAGGACATTGGTTGAAATCGAAATCCTTGAAGTTGAAAGATAACTTGGGCTGTTCATCTTTCACCTTACGCTCATCTCTCACATTGGCAGTACGGCTTTCGGAAGCAGCAGTGCTTTTGAACTTGTTATCAAACTTACTCTTCTTTTCTGCTGCCATACTCCATGATGAATTTATCAATGTTACCGAAATAAGGAATAGCACCATAGCGTCCAAGCAGATAATCCTTTGAGAAAGACGCATCGTTACGGACACTATTAGCCTGATTGATTTTGTATTCCACTAGAGAGTACAAATCAGATGCACCCTCAGAAGATTTCTCGGCGAACCATATCTGATCACGACGAAGCAAATCCTTACGCAAGAGGTTTGTATCGTGAGTTGTTATAATCAACTGTGCCCCCAAGGTATTCATCACACTATAGAATAGTTTGAGCAATTCTACAGACAACTGTGTATGAAGACTTGCGCCAAACTCGTCAAGAACAAGCACGGCACCATTTTGGATGGTGTCGAAGAATGGACCAAGAAGAGCAAACAGTTTGGTTGTACCCAAGGACTCAAATTTGAAATTCAACTGCTCCTTACCAATTACCGCCCCATTGTCATACAGATCATGGGTTGAAAGAATTTCCAACTCATGTTGCTCTATCCGTTGGTTGGAATCTGTCGGGAAATGGATGCCCAAACGAGACAATATTTCAAAAGGAGTATCTTGCGTGTCAACTTCCTTGACATTCTCTTTAACGTTCATATCCTTGATGCAATTATCCACTATGCCAATCATGTTGAGAATCTGCTCGCGAATCAAAGGATTGTGTATAAAAGTCCTTGCAGTATAAGCCAAGGTGTTATCGTCTAAACCTGAAAGAATATTGAAACGCTTACGAAACCATTCTTTTACCTTCATTGCCACTTCCACATTGAATTGAGCTGCTGTGGAAAGGTATAGGGCATTACTTCTGGTTTTTGTGTCAACTCCTCTTGCACCCTTTACCACTTTTGAGTTGACCTTGATATTTTGTCCTTCACGCTTAAAACAATAGCTCTCTTTTGTACTTCCTTCAAGTAACACGAAGAGCCATTCGGTCAGCACTTTGTTCTGACTGACCTCAAATCCATATCTGTATCTTTCTCCATTGCAGATGAATATCATTTGCATAGAAATAGGCTCTTTTGTACTTTCCACATCAAAACGATAGTGAAGAAGAGAGAGACGCTTGACGATGCTCTCATCGACAAATGACCGTAGCACCATAGACTTGAAAATATCCATAGCTGCAATTACAGAACTCTTACCCGAACCATTTGCACCGTAGATGGCGGCAGACCTTAAATAACGCTTGCCGTTATCCATGATGGAAACATTCGAATAACCATCGTTGCTCTCGCACTCCTTGACAGTAGTGCTAGCAACCATACTAAGCGAAACCTCATCTCTGTATGACATAAAGTTTCTTATCGTAAATTCTATCAGCATTTGTTCATACGTTCTTGTTTGTTACGGATGCAAAAATACGAATAAATCTCCATATAACCATAAAAATTGTGATTATTTCACAAAAATCACGATAATATGTATAAGAAAACTACTTTTGGGTACTTTTGACGTAACAAAAAAGAATTTGGGGATCAAAAATAATTCCTTTATGTTTGGTCACGATATGCAGATGCTCGCCTGTTGCACGTCCCGTTGAGCCTGATTTACCAATAATGGTGCCGGCAAAAACAGGAGTTCCTGGGGCGAGATGAACTTTAGATAAATGACAATAGCTGATGGTGAAGTCGGCATTACGAAGGATGATGTAATTGCCAGAGCGAGCGTCGTAGCCAACCTTCTCCACTTTACCATCCATCATAGAATACACATACTCGTTATGCGCTTTGAGGTCTATACCTTGGTGCATAGACTTTCTACCATTGATAGGGTCACGGCGATAGCCATAAGGACTGGTGACCTTGATAGATTTCAGTGGATAAGTGATGCTCGGATAGCTGCTTATCCACTGTTTTTGTTTGTTATCCACAGAGTCTGTTTTCTGTTGAGGTAGATTCTGCATTATAGAATCTGCTAATGAGTTAGCAGAAAACGGATGCTTCTCCTCCACTTTCCTGATTTTGTAACGGCATGCGTTGTTGCTGACGGTATTGAACTGCGCCTTTGCGCTTGATACCGACAGACAACAAACCATCCATAATGCCATTATTTTTCCAAACATGATGCAAAGTTAGGGAAAGAAATCCAGAATAATATAAGAGATAGTGAAAGTATAACATAAAATAAGATTAAAGTATGATTGAGAGTATGAAATGACATTGTAATCATAATAAAACGGAAAAGATTGGGCAGTAGAGTACTGTCCTTCTTACATTCGTGCGCGAAGACTTAACTTTGCATGGCTATATGCAAAGTATTATTCAAAATATGAATCAGAATATGAAAAGAAACTCATTTGAAGAAAGCGAAGTGCCGTATCAGACACTTGCAAAGTATGGATTGACCCACGAGATGATAGAAGACCTGCCGATGCATGCCTTGGAGGACATCAGCAATGGTCGTCCATCACCAGTGTTGCCAGTGAGCATGGAGGTAAACGAAGGATATAGTATCAAGAGCAGAACCCGATTTGCCTTGGTGAGAATGGCAGATGGAAATGTGGATGTAATGTTCTATCCTGTGTTGAAATATGCCCCACTGGACAATTTTGCCAAGGAACAGCAAGAACAGCTGAAACAAGGCAAGGCAGTAGTGGCGGATATGGATATGCCAGATGGTGCACATATCAAGGCATTCGTGCAGATAGACAGAGAGACCAACCAGGTGATGGCTGTACCGACACCAGTGATAGGCAGAAACCTACAGGTATTGTCCGAAGAGCTGAGCTTAGGAGGTGCCGAATTGAAAACCATCCAGAATGGCGAGACACTGACCTTTGTGATAGATGAAGAACCAGTAACCATGGGTATAGACCTGAAAAGCGATACAGGCATCCGATTCGCCAATGGCGATGGTGAGCAGTGGCGCAAGGAAGGCAAAAGAGAGTGGGATAAATATACCTTCGGCATCTATGGGTGTTGGGTAATGGATGATGACGGTAATCTCGATTATGTTCCAGAGGAGGAATATACCGAAGAACTGTGGAATGAGCAGAAGAAAGCTGCTGGCCGTCATGCGTCTGCTGTCGCAAGAAAATAAAACATCAAATTTAGGGAAGAAATGAAAAAAGGACCATATTATACAGAAGACATTCTCGTGGAGAAGATGCAGAATGGTGAATACGGTTGGCTCGACTACGTGAACCATTTCAGTGAGGAATGGCAGAACGAGTATGAGGAATACTGCAAGAAACACGCCATGTGTATCGGCAACGAGAGTGCGGAGCAGTTTGTGAAATACAAGGACGAACTGTTGGAGCAAGGAATGGAAACAGAGAACGCTTAATACAATCATATTATGGCGATAAGAAAGAACTTGAATCCACGGCAGATGGACCTGCAGCCAGAGATGCGTGACATTTTGCTGCGTAATGGTATGCAAGCCCATATCATAGCCAATGGCGATGGTTATCAACTGGCGGTGCAGGGACACGACTCCCCACTGCTGACCTATAACCTCACCGAGAAACAGATGTTGGCATTGACCGATTGGGGAACCAACTCTGCCAACAAGAAGGCGTACAATGTCTTTACCAGCATCATCGGCAAAGACTTCTATATGCCGAGAAACCTTGTCCATGCAAGAAATGCCAATGGAAGAGTGGCTATGGGACTGCATGGATATAGGATTGGTGCAGGAGAGTACGGCAGATTGGGATGGAGTCCAGAGTTTTTGGGTTGGACACCGAGAATGCAGGACGGCTATCATCTACGCAGAGTCGGAGGACAGATGTTCTATGCTGGAGCACCGATGGTAGCGGAAAGACCAGACAGAAGGCTGAAACCTGGTGAGCTAACCTCTGGAGGCTATGGCTTTTACTATAAAGGACAGCAACAAGTAGTACCACAAGCAGACGTATTACAAAACCTGCAAGCCGTGGTGACACCTGTAGAGACACGTCCTAGAAGCAAAGAGCCAGCCAAACCCTATAAGGAGCTGATCAGTTCGCCAGTATATTTCTCCAACGAGAAATGGCAGGAATGCCTGTCTTCGCACGGTATCATCATCGATGAGAAGGCCAAGACACTCACCATCCAATCAGAAAGCACCAAGAGTGATATGGTGTATAACTTGACCGATGATGAATTGAAGGCTTTGACCAACAATTCCGTCAAGCAAGTATCTGTAGCCAAACGACTGGAGATACTGAATAATGTCATCAAGGATGATTTCGCTGATAAGATAACAATGGATATGCTCAACAGCAAAGAGCGCATCCATATCGGTTTGCGTCCAGAGGTGCAGCAGGAGTTGGATAGCAGGATGCAGATGCAGTCAACAGTTGAGCCCCTGCAAGTACAGCAAGAGCCAGTGAACAACAAAGTAGGTATTGTGGATGGGCAGGACCTGGATGAGAGTAAGGGATGGTTTCGTGAAGGGAAGCACGGCAGAGAGGTAAGTGTTGGTGAGATACGAGTGGAGCCAGCGGAGCAGGAAGGCAAATATCGCATGACCGCCATCATCAACGGAGAGCGAGTAAGTCATGAGATAACGCAGAAGCAGTATGACAAGTTCATGGCAGTGGATGATTATCACCGCATGAAACTCTTTTCCAAGATTTTCGGTGAGGTCGATATGAAAGACCGTACCGGTCTGGGAACCAAGATTGGAGCTGCATTGTTAGCAGGATTGGGCGTTGCTGCAGAAGTGGGAAGTGAACTGCATCGACCACATGGAGGTCCTGTGGTGATTGTAGATCATCATCATGGTGCTGTACCTCCACCTCGTCCCTATTTCAAACCAGGAGTAGATACTCCGATGGATGTGGCAGCAAGGAACTTTGAGGCTGCCATGAATCAAGAGATATTGCATCCTCACATGGGGAAAGGACTATAACGGAATACGCTTATGGCAAATAATGATTTGACATACAATGACTTTTTGCAGCGACTGAACATACAGGAGTTGTTGGTAGACGCAGGCTATCAGTTGAATAAACGAGATGGCTTGCGCTATCCATCGTATGTGAGATTTGACAGTCAAGGGAAGCGAGTGAGAGGCGACAAGTTTATTGTCACAGGCAATGGCAAGTGCTGTTTTCAGCCACCAGAACAGAAAAACTATAATGTGATAGGCTTTATCAAAGAGCATCCGACGCTTTTTGACGACTATAAGCCAGGAATGTCATTGGACAGACTGGTGAACATCGTGTGTAATAGGCTGCTGAACAATCCCATTGACGTGCGTGAACGCAGAGTGGTAGAACCAAAGCGTGATGCCAAGCCCTTTAATCTCTCGGACTATGACATATTACGTTTCAATCCAAGGGAAAAGGACACCCAACGGAAGCATTATCCCTATTTCAAGGAGCGAGGCATCAATATGAGGACACAGTTTGCCTTTCACAAACAATTCTTCTTGGCTACCAGACATCGGACAGACGGACTGAGTTTTGCCAACCTCGCCTTTCCTCTTTCGTTACCATCCAAGCCAGACAGCATCGTTGGATTGGAAGAGCGTGGCAGACCCAGGCGAGAAGACGGTAAGGCATACAAGGGAAAAGCAGAAGGAAGCAATAGCAGTGAAGGACTATGGATAGCCAACCTGACAGGCAAGCCATTGAAGGATGCCACCAACATCCTATGGTTTGAGAGTGCCTACGATGCTATGGCAGAGTACCAAATCAATCCAGTGAAGAACGTGTATGTCTCGACCGGAGGTACACCGACAAAGGGGCAAATAAAGGGAATGCTGGAAGAGACCCGACAAGCGAACCATTATTTGGGCTTTGACAAAGACGAGGCAGGACGTGGCTTTGTGAAGAACTTCAAGACTATCGCAAAGGAAATGGGATTTGCAGACTGCATGGTGCAAGCCTACCATCCCCTGGGACAATACAAGGATTGGAACGATGCCTTGCTTGGGAAAAAAGACCAACGTCTGATAGACCAAGGAGAGATAGACTTTGACTATATCCAGTTTGCCAAGGAGCAAGAAGCAGAGAAATTGCAAGAGCAAGCCAAACAAGAAGAACGAACATCGGGCTATAGAAGATAAAGCCAGGTACCATTATCAAAAAAGAGAAATATGCAGCAGACATATCGGTATAGAAATATCATCATCAAACCACATTGGATGCAGTTCGTAATTAACGAGCTGCACCTGGTTGTGCTTATCAGTGTGGGCTTCGTATATGCAGGTATTGATGATGCCATTCTCTCCACTTTGGTGTTTGTCCTCTCACTTTTGCTTTCCCTATGCTTGGCATATAGGCTAGCCTATATGTGCAGAATGCGATATGTCATTGGCAATGAACAGCTGGTATATGAGCATGGCGTGTTCCATCGAGAGGTGGACTATCAGGAACTGTATCGTGTGGTGGACTTCAATGAGAGTCAGACATTCATGCAGCAACTGTTTCATCTGAAAACCGTGAGCATATACTCCGGAGACAGAACAACGCCCAAGCTTGACATCATCGGCGTGCCAATGAAAGAAGAACTGGTGGCAGCCATCAGAGAACGAGTAGAAACCAACAAACGCAGGAGGAGCATCTATGAGATTACGAACAGGTAAGATATGGCTGATAGCCATTATTGGTATGACATCCATATCGGAAGTCAAGGCACAAGTGGCATCAAACCCATTGGAATGGATGGCATTGGCAGAAGGTAACGAACAGATAAACGGTGAGATAGAGAATGAAATCAAAGGACAGAACAAAACCGCATTGTTGCAGAATGCAATAGCTGCCGAGTTCAACCAGATACACAAATGGGAGAAGAAGTACAACAGCTACTTGAAATCCGTGAACGGTTATGCCTCGTCGCTGAAAGCCTGTACCCATCTGTATGATGACGGAGTGAGGATTTTCATCACTCTCGCCAAGTTGAAGACCGCCATCAAGAACAATCCGCAAGGCATCGTGGCAAGTATAAGTATGAACAACCTGTATGTTGAGACCGCAACGGAATTGGTATCGGTGTTTAATCTACTGAACGATGCTGTGGCAAAAGGAGGAACAGAGAATATGCTGACAGGAGCAGACCGTTCAAAGATCCTATGGGAGCTGAACGATAAACTGACTGCATTCCAGAAGAAGTTGAACAAATTGTATCTGAGCATCCGCTATTACACCATGAGTGATGTGTGGAACAATGTCACGGCAGGGATGATAGACAGAAGTAATGGGGAGATAGCCACCCAAGCATTGGGACGTTGGCGAAGAGCAGCCAGGGTAAGTACACCATAATAATATAAAGGCAATCGAGTATGAGAACAGTTATTATTTGCTTAGCAATGACGCTTTTGTTCTTTGGCAAGGTGCAAGCCCAGAACGACCCTGTGTTGACAGGAATGATATACGCCTATACGGACAAGGCAGAGAAGGAGCTGAAGAACCAGGAGAAGGTGATGCTGATGCTGACCACCGGACACATCTGGATGAAAGAGGAAGTGGAAGGAACCACCAATCTGCAGCGAGAGTTCAATAACTACTTGAACTCGTTCCGTTCTATTGTGGTATATGCAGCACAGGTGTATGGTTTTTACCATGAGATAGACCGGTTGGTGGATAACTTGGGAGGATTTACCAAGCAATTGGATAAACATCCGAGCAATGCAATTGCCGTAGCACTCTCTGCCAAGCGCAACAAAATCTATCGGGAACTGATCATGGGAAGTGTAGAGATTGTCAATGACATCAGGCAAGTCTGTCTGTCAGACAATAAAATGACCGAGAAGGAACGAGTGGAGATAGTATTCGGCATCCGTCCCAAGTTGAAGGTGATGAACAAAAAGCTGCAACGGTTGACGAAAGCAGTGAAGTACACCTCGATGACAGACATCTGGGCAGAGATAGAAGAAGGAAGGCATGACAAGGCAGACAAGAAAACCATCGTGAAGGATTGCATGAACCGATGGAAGCGGAATGGAAAGATCAAATAACAACAAAAAGATACGACTATGAGTATATGGGCAAAAATAGCAAAGTATGGTGGTAGCACCCTGAAAGGCATAGGAAGCTATGCCAAGCAAGGGTTGAAATCAGCTGGAAACGCTACCGTGCATCCAACACAAGCACTGAGAAGCACAGGAAGTGCCATGAAGACGGCAGCCGTGGGCAGTGCTGCAGGATATGTGGCATGGGAAAACCTTGTCAATGACAAGAGTATGGTGGAGATAGCCAGTAATGCAGTTGTCGGCAAAGAAACCACGACGAAAATCTCAGAAGCTGTAGAAGATGTAAAGGGTTTGAAGGACAAAGCAGGAGAAGCCGTAGATGCTGTAAATGGAGCCATGGGTGACATCAACAGCAAATGGAGCGGCATGAGCAACTTTTTTCGTGGCATCTTTGGTGGTAACGGACTGGAGATGTTTGGTAACTTCTTCAAGAACTTAGGGAAAGGCAACGTGTCTGGACTGAGCCTTGCAGGACTGGTGACAGCAGCATTCCTTACCTTCGGACGTTTTGGTTGGCTCGGCAAGATAGCAGGAGCCATGCTAGGCATGATGCTCATCGGCAACAATTCCAACATCAAGAATATTGTGAGCGGTGAAGGTGGTCATGGGAGAAGAGAAAATGAAACAGAAGACGTGACACGTACAAGTGGCATGAAACGATAAAGAGACAACGACATGAGATATACAGAAGAAATGATGCTGCAATCGAAAAGCGGCTATTGTATGCCCTTTGAGGAGCGAGGAAAGGATGTAGAGTTAGCACTTGGCTATGGGAATCAGAAGCATCCTGTAACTGGAGAGCCATTCTTCCATCACGGACTGGACTTCGAGGCAAATCACTATCTGCTGTCAGCCTTGGCAAGCGGAACGGTAGCAGGCATTGGCAACGATGCGATGCACGGCATCTACCAAGTGATACGCTACGGCAAGTATGAAGTGACCTACGCCCATCTTGCCAATGTGTTTGTGAATTTCGGGCAGATGGTGAAAGCAGGACATATCGTGGCATTGAGCGGTGATAGACTGCATTTCGAGGTAAAGTTTGACGGCAAGGAAATCAATCCTATTGATTTTCTGACCATGTTGTATGGCAATGTGAAGGCGATGGAACAGACTGGCAAGAACGGTTTTCCTGAGTTTGAGACCTACGACATGAATATAGCCACACAATATGATAAAGACCAGAAAGAGATAGAAGAACTGATGCTGCGCTTTATACCATCGTATATGGAAGACCTGTATCGAGGGATGTATGTAACACCGCAACATACCGAGCAGTCGCTGAGGAACATTTTTTCGCTATCAGCAGCGAAACACTATTTCTATGAAGCTATGCCATCCATCAGTAATCCATTGGGTATAGGACAGAGAGCCATGCCCTTGGCTTGCAAAGTACAGAACCTGCTGATTGCGGATTTCTTGAACTATCTAGCATTGCGGCATGGCATCTATCTGTCCACATTGAGCGAAGTTCTAAAAAAAAAACTCCATGACGAAGCCATAAAGACAAGTAGCATCATCGACCCACTTGCAGATTTGGACATCGATGTTCAGAGCTTTAACATTCCCAGGTTGGTAAGCGTCTATCCAGACCGTGCAGGAGTGAGATGGTGGACAAAGGCATGGTTCAATAACAGGGAGGAAGGAGAATGCTCCGTGGAGATAGAGTTGCAGCAAGCCATTCTCTTCATCCATGACAGGATAGAGAAAGATGCTTGGCTGGAAGAATACTTTCCAAAGCAAATGGAAGTGTATCATCAAGCCATTGAGCAAACAAGAGAACAGATATTAGGTCAACTTAACGTAACGCTATAATGAATACGATCAATAACCCTATACGGTTTACGGAACTGGAATATTGCCTGCAAAGTTATTTTGACGGTAAGTTAGTACCCATGATGAAGCAGGTGCAAGACTCCCTGGCAAACAAGCAGGTAGATGAAAAAGGCAGATACCAGAGTAGTTTGGCCGGAATCTTCGCTTCTGTCAATCCCTATGCCGACAACACCGACTATGTGTTGAAGCATACAGGCAAATGGAACAGTAAGACCACGGAGGACTATCTGGCGATGTGTAACCAGAAGATATGGAAAGACAAGACCATCGTGAAGGACTTGGCTACGATTGCTGGCGAATGGCGCAATGCCGTGGTGAAAGAAATCGGCAGAAGCAAGTATGATGCCCTGTCGAAAGCCTGTGGTGAGGACTTGGCATACGCCTACATAGCGCAAAGGATGGAAAATCTGATGATTGGCAAGTTAGTTAAGGACAACACACCCAAGTCAACGATGGACTACATCCTGAGGAAGGCTGCCCAGGACAGCATATGGGGACTGCAAGAAGAACTGATGAAGTCCCCATTGACAGCAGAGATAGAAGCACGTGGCGAGAAGGCATACAAGCCAAGCAAGACGGAGAAGTTTGCAGGAAAGGCTACCGCCTCGGTAGTAGATGCCGTGACCATGGGCGGTATTGGCAGCTGGAAGTCGTTGGCAACCTTTGTTGGAAGCGACATGGCATTGGGATATGCATTAGATACCAAGAAAGGAAATTCAGAACACCGTAAGGAGCAAGCCATGGAACTGAGTATCAGCAAGGGCGTGTTCGGGCAGAGCGGCAATGCCTTTGCCGGTTTTCGCTCACAAGCCAAGAAAATGAATGCGACAGACAATGGTTATCTGAAAAGTATCAATAGCAAGCTCAACAATAAGATACACATTCCACAAAAAGCAATAACACGTATGGCATGGACAGACAACAGCTATAAGTTCCCTTTTCTACAAGAACAAGAGAAGCGGAACAATCCGAAATACAAAGATGTGCCGCTCATTGTGGCACCAGGCAAAGAAGACGCCTATCTGAAAGATAAGGCCAAGAACGAAGCTGCCAAGGTTGCAGAAGCAGAGCGTATCATCAAAGAAAAAAATGAGGCAGAGTCTCTACAAGAAGATGCAGAACAGCAACAATCAGAAGAGACGCAGCAGGAACAGCCAGAGCGTGACAACAGCAATGGATGGGACGGGCTATTGAAGAATTTCGGACTGGACGGATTCAGCGACATCGGTAATAATCTCGGTTATGTGATAGCCATGTTGCCCGACATCCTCGTGGGTATGTTCACAGGCAAGACACAATCATTGGGACTGAAAGACAATATGATGCCAATAGCTGCTGTTTTGGCAGGAATGTTTGTGAAGAATCCATTGTTGAAGATGACACTCATCGGCATGGGTGGAGCCAACCTGTTGAACAAAGCAGGACATGAGGCGTTGGCAAACAAGCAAGAAGGCAATGTGGCATTAGGCAGTAATACCAATGCGGTACGATACAAGTCCTATCCAGACGAGCCGTTGAATCCACGCATCACCAATCCTGTGCTGCAAGGAAACTGCTTAGTGGCAACCATTGACAAAGTACCATATACCATTCAACTGCCAGAGCATGTTGTTGGAGCATACCAGGCAGGAGCATTGCCACTCAGCACCCTTGCCAACAGCATTCTTGCCAAGAGTGACCAGATGAGACAGGTTGCAGGACGCAGCTATGGCGAGCATGAAGTGAGAAACGAGGCGATGGAACATGCTGAGCAGCGAGAAGTAATTCAAAGATCAAGATAAGGTAAAACGTAAAACAATCATACGATGAAAGAGAAAAGTGCGCAAGAGAAGAATGCGGCGGAGCGTCAGGTGTCACTGATTACCGATGCCCTGTCGAAAGCAGCCGGGAGCAATGGAGTCTGGCTGAACGAAGAAGGAAAGCAATATCCACGTTTCTATCCCAAGGGAGCGGCAGTGAGTCCGTTCAATGCCATGGTGTTGGGATTAAACTCAGACAAGAACGGATATGCCACCAATCTGTACACGCTGTTCAGCGAAGCCAAGAAACGAGACGAGGCGGTTATGGCACATGAAAGAGGCGTACCCTTCAACTGGTATGCATGGAATAAGTATGTGAACCGTCATAATCCGGAAGACATCATTGACAGAAAGGACTACCAGGAATTGTCGACAACCGATCAGACACAGTACAAGGGCATCCATAATCGGGAGATACGAGTGCTGTTTAACATCGACCAGACCATGCTGCCATTGAAAGACAAGGAAAAGTATGAAGAGGTGGTGAAGGCGAATGTAGGTGCCAATGAAGATAAAGCCTTGCGCAGTCAGGTGAAAGACTTCATCCAGAAGATGAAAGACAACCTGATGGCCGTGCGAAAGGACGGAAGCGGAGTGGCGCATTATGACACAGAAAAAGATGCTGTGTATATGCCAAAGCAAGAGAACTTTGAGCAATATAGCGATTATGTGCAGGAGATGTTACGTCAAGTGGTGACAGCAACAGGACACCAGCAGCGACTAGCAAGAGAAGGCATGGTGATGAAGAATGGCATCGCACCATCTGAGGATGCCATGAAGCAAGAGAAACTGGTGGTGGAATTGGCTTCGGGCATCAAGATGATGGAAATGAGAATGACGGCAAAGATTTCAAAGGAAAATATCGGCCTGGTGGACTACTGGAACCGTGAACTGAAGGAAAATCCATGTCTGATAGATGCCATTGAAAGTGATGTGAACAATGCACTGGACGTTATCCGCAAGGCAGAACGTGGCGAGAAAGTGGAGTATTCATCATCGAAGAACGAGCAGCAGACCAACGAGATGCAATCGCAGACACCCAAGCATTATTTTGTGGCAGACGAGATAGCCAAGCAGCCAGACAGTGAGCAGAAATTTGTGGTGATTGTTAGGGATAAGGAAAATAAAACAGCTGATGTTGTGTTGCCAGCAGGAGCATCATTGGATGTGAACAATGAGGTGTCGGGCATGAGTAAACAGCGCATCGAACATGCCTTGCAGAAAGAAGGGTTGGAAACAGTGAAGTTCTACAATCCCGATGGGGCATTAGGTTATCGACATGATGACAGCTATTTTGCAGGAAAGGACATCACGGTGGCAAGGTTGAAAAACTGGAAGTTGGAGGATATATCAAAGATTGACGTGTCGGATGCTGTAGAGCAGAGTAAGCAAGTGGGCTTCGACCGCATTCAGATGGTGCAGGACGACAACAAGCGTTGGGCGATGTACATCAAGCCAGAAGGACAAAAGCCTTTTTCCATCTATCCTGACAAGGCAGATCTGAACCGCTTCTTCACAACATTGAAGCAAGCGCAGGACACAATGGACAGCCTGAGAGTGGAACTGGCACAGAAATACTATGCTATGGCAGCGGTAAAGCCAGATTTGAAGATAGACCTGTTCGGTAGCGGCCAGCATAATGAAATGGACTTGAATCGCATACAGAAAGTGAATGTGTTCAAGGCGAAGAATGATGTCATCCTATGTGCAGCGACCATCGAAGGCGAAGAGAAACTGACGCCTCGTGTGGTATCTCCAGGGCAATGGCAACGAATGTGGATTGCCGAGGATAAAAACGAGTATAAGAAACATCTTGCTGCTACTTTGTTTGCTGACATCCTGCAGAAAGGACAGGCGCAGGAGCAGACTGCATCAGAAAAGCAAGGAGAGGAAACCGAGGTGAAGCAAGAAACGCAAGTCTCCACCGATAAGCATGAGGAAGAGCATCGAGAATATCATGAGGAAGAGAACAAGCAAGCTTCCTCTGAGGAAAAGAAAGATATTAGGGAAGAGAAGGATGCGACTGTTCAAAGAGATAATAACGCTACTGTG
>OJML01000840.1_pt1 | contig 17300 bp, 11 predicted proteins | sample 1597221 | NCBI WGS metagenome assembly OJML01 (sample SAMEA2452123, study PRJEB22498) | human gut metagenome | biome: human feces; feature: human gut; material: feces | place: Australia | collected 2012 | reverse complement strand
CAACCAACCTCAGGCTTACAGTACAAATCCATTCAACTTTTTCTAGGGTAGTACATCTTCTTGGCGATTTTTTAAAGACAATAGAGACAATAGGGACAATTTTTTTGATTTGCTGCGGCTGTTATAGCTTCTCAATCAAAGAATTGTCCCTATTGTCTCTATTGTCTTTAAAACCTCCGCAAGAAGGTATGCTTTATTTTGTGTTTGTTAGCCCCTCTCCTGTCTTAATCGTCCTTAGGCGCTGGCTTCACCAGGAAGGCGCTCAGCTCCCATAAAATATAGATAGGTATGAAAACCGCCATGAGGGTGAAGGGGTCTGACGAGGGTGTTATGAACGCAGCCACCACAAGCAACGCCACAACGGCGTGGCTACGGTAGGTGCTGAAGAAGCCGCGGTGCAGAATGCCAATCTTGCCCAAAAGCATCGACACTAGGGGAAGCTCAAACACGATGCCCATCATGAACACAAGCATCAGGAAATTGTCCATGTACGAGTCGAGCGACAGCTGGTTGCTGATCGATGCGCTCAACTGGTAGTTGTAGAGGAACCGCAATGTCAGCGGGAACACCACGCTGTAGCCCACCACGCAGCCAATGAAGAACATGACCGTTCCAAAGACAAAGGTGAACCTCATGCTCTTGCGCTCGTTCTCATAGAGCGCCGGGCAGATAAACTTCCACACCTCATAAACGAGATAGGGGAAGGTTATGAGCAACGCCAACCAGAACGACAGCGACATGTGGAGGAAAAATTGCGACGACAGTCGGATGTTTATTATGCTGACGTGGAACGGGCGCGTCAAGTCGTCGGGCATGATGGCCACCTGCTCTGACATCTTTGCCAACCAACGGTAAAGGAAAAACTGGTTGTCGATGGGAGCCATAATCACATGCTCGAAGATCCAGGGAATGAAAGCGAAGCCGCCAATGATGAAGATGCCAAGGGCTGAAAACACCCTTACAAGCATCCAGCGCAACGCCTCCAAATGGTCCCAAAACGTCATCTCGTCTAACGGCTTTGGTTCGTCGCTTTGTTGCTCACCGCCCTGCTCCTGCTGCTGAGCTTGGCCGCTTTGCTGCTCACCGCCCTGCTCCTGCTGCTGTGCTTGGCCGCTTTGCTGCTCATCGCCCTGCTCCTGCTGCTGTGCTTGGCTGCTTTGCTGCTCACCGTTCTGCTCCTGCTGCTGTGCTTGGTCGCTTTGCTGCTCACCGCCCTGCCCCTGCTGCTGTGCTTCGCCGCTTTGCTGCTCACCGCTCTGCTCCTGCTGCTGTGCTTCAATGTTCTGCTCCAAGCCGTCGTTTGTTGAAGCTGTCGTAGATGGCGTGGTTTCTTCTTTGTCTGTCATCCGTATGTTTTTTCTTCTTTGTTCAGCCGATTAATCTTGTTTTGGAAACCAGGGCACTATTTGTCCTCTTTCTTATCAGCCTCTTCGGCTTTGTTGACGTCTTTTTTTATCTCTTCGTTAATTCCGTTTACGCCTTCCTTAAAGTTTTTAATGCCGACGCCCATTCCGCGCATCAGTTCGGGAATCTTCTTGCCTCCGAAGAGCACGAGCACAACGATGAGAATAAGAATCAGTTCGGGTGTTCCGAGGCCTCCAATAAGGAGCAGTGATGATGTTGTCATGTTTTTTTTTCTTGTCCTTAAAAAATTGATGTATCTGTTAGTTTCGTTAAAAACGGCCCAACTCTTTGTGTTGCGTGTTATGCCGTTAAACCATGCACAAAGTTAGTTAAAAATAGTGATTGCTGCTCACTGTGTTACAACATAAATGGCTTTAATGTGCATTTTTTAATGTTTCTTAAATATTTGCGCGTCATTTTTAATAATGATAGCAGATAAAGGTAAACATTGTTAAGAAATCTTATTAACATTTATTTTGTTAATAATTTAACTAAGTTAATTTATTTTCTTTATCTTTGCCAAAAATAATTACTACTATTGCTCAAAAAAAGCCAATAATGAGTTAAAAACCAACGTTTGAAGACCCCAAAATTGTTAAGTTTTGTCCTTGCAGTTGAAAGACCAATTGTGAACAGAACAAAACAATTAACGACATATAAATCAAATAAAAACAAATAAAAACAACAAATAAAATTAAAAACTTTAAAAACAACAAAGTAAATTATAAATCAAATATAAATCAAAACCATATTTTTTAACCAATCCTATCACAATGAAACGAAACTATTTCAATTTGCACTCTCTCAGGAGAGCTTGCCTTACCGGTGCATTGGTGCTTACAGCCATGGTTGCAAGCGCCCAGAGTACCGTGATCAAAGGTAATGTAAAGGATGCTACCGGAGAACCCGTTATCGGAGCCACCGTCAAGATTCAGGGTGAAACGAAAACAGGTTCTATCACCGACATCGACGGAAACTATGAGATTACAGTTCCCTCGCCTAAAGCAAAGATCGAGATCTCTTATTTGGGCTCAAAGACACAGGTTGTTTCCGTTGAAGGAAAAACTACAGTAGACGTTACGCTTCAGAACGAGAGCCAGGCCATTGATGAGGTTGTTGTGACAGCTCTCGGCATCAAGCGCCAGTCGCGCTCGCTCGGCTATTCTACCACAAAGGTGGGCGGCGACGAGTTCCAGCTCGCCCGTGACCCCAACCTTGGTAACGCACTCTCAGGCAAGATCGCCGGTGTGTCGGTAGCAGGTAGCGCCACAGGCGGCGGCTCTTCACGCGTCGTTATCCGTGGTAACGCCTCAATGACCGGCAACAACATGCCTCTTTACGTTATCGACGGTGTGCCTTTCGACAACACCAACCAGGGTTCTGGCGGCACATGGGGCGGCACCGATATGGGTGACGGTCTGAGCAACATCAGTCCCGACGATATCGAGAGCATACAGGTGCTCAAGGGTGCTGCCGCTTCTGCTCTTTATGGCTACCGTGGTGGTAACGGTGCCGTGCTCATCACAACAAAGAGCGGCAAGAAGGGCCAGCCCGTGAGCATCGAGGTGAACAACAACCTCACCTTCAACACCATCTACGACCAGCGCGACTTCCAGACAGTCTTCGGTCAGGGTACAAACGGCAAGCGCCCGATGGACGTTACTGCTGCACAAGACTCGGAGCAGAGCAACTGGGGTGAGGCTATGGACGGTGGCGAGGCTGTAAACTTCCTCGGCAACAAGTACAAGTATTCTTATGTCGACAACTTCGACAACTTCTACCGCACAGGTGTGACAGAGAACGCTTCTGTTGCCATCTCTGGTTCTGACCAGAAGGTTACATACCGTCTTGGCGCTACATATAATAAGGAGAAGGGCATCCTGCCTAACGCCAACAACCGCCAGCTCGGTTTCAACATGAACACAACCTACAACCTGTTCAAGAACCTTTCGGCTACCGTAACAGCCAACTATGTGTTCGAGAAGTTCAACGGACGTTCATCGCTCTCTGACGGTAACGGCAACACCAACGCTTCTCTGCTCTGGCACGCCAACTCGTTCGACATCCGCTGGATGGAGCGCGGCTCAGCTGAAAGCCCATGGGGTACAACCGTTGACGGCAAGGAGATGATCGGCGGTACCAACATCTACTTCAACAACCCCTACTGGCTCCAGTATCGCAAGACCAACGTGGCCAAGCGTAACCGTTTCACAGGTGCCATCAACCTTAAATGGGACATCACCGACTGGCTCTACCTCCAGGGAGCTGTGCAGCGTGACGGCTATACCTACGAGAACAAGACCGTGCAGCCTACAGGTGCTGCTGCCGACCCCTATGGCTTCATGACCGAGTATATGAAGAACTATTATGAGATGAACTACAACTTCCTCCTCGGCTTCAACAAGATTTTTGCCAAGGACTGGAGCGTTGGCGCTACATTCGGCGGCAACAGACAGGACAACACCTATAAGACTTACTACCCGACAAAAGGCGGACGTCCGTTCATCGTTGACGGCCTCTGGTCTGTTAACAACCTCGACCCGACAGACCTCCGAGGTGAGATTGAGTATGCAAAGTATCGCGTCAACTCGCTCTACTTCACAGCCGACTTCGGTTGGAAGAACCAGGTGTTCTTGAACGTAACAGGACGTAACGACTGGTTCTCTACTCTGGCTGACGACAGCAACAGCTATTTCTATCCCTCTGTAACAGCATCGTGGGTGTTCACCGACTCGTTCCGTGAGAGCCTGCCCGATTGGTTCGACTTCGGTAAGATCCGTGCCGGCTACGCTTTCGCATCTAACGGCACATCTGCTTACCAGAACCTGCTCCGCTACAAGGTGAAGAACTATAAGATCAACGGTGTTCAGGCTTCTACAGCCAACTCGGGCACCTATCCTAACGAGAACCTTAAGCCGGTACGCATCACAGAGAAGGAGATCGGTCTTAACCTTGCCTTCTTCCGGAACCGCTTGAACTTCGACCTCGCCTACTATATCAAGAACACGAAGGACGATATCGCCAACGTTTCTACCTCTTCAGCCTCAGGTTTCTCAGCACGCGTTCTGAACGTCGGTGAGATCGAGAACCGCGGTTTCGAGTTCATGGTCGACGCCACACCCGTGCAGACCAAGCGCTTCATGTGGAACACCGTCTTCAACTTCTCTGTAAACAACTCTGAGGTTAAGTATCTCGGCGAGGGCGTTAAGCGTCTTGCCATCGAGGGCGCAACATCGCGCATGGGCTCAGTAGGCGTTTACAACGTTGTCGGCTCGGCTTACGGACAGCTCATCGGCTACAAGTATAAGCGTGACGACCAGGGACGCCTCCTCCTCAAGGACGGTATGCCTCAGAACAACGGCGAGCAGGTGAGCCTCGGCAGCGGTGTGTACAAGTACACTGGCGGTTGGAGCAACACGCTCAAGTATCGCGACTTCTCTCTCTCATTCCTCATTGACTACAAGTTCGGTGCCAAGCTCTTCTCTGGTTCTAACTACCAGGCCTACAGCAACGGTCTCCACAAGAACACGCTCGTAGGACGTACAGCCGAGAACCCCAACCAGCTCTATGTGTTCCCGGGCATTGACGAGGCAACAGGTCAGCCCAACCAGGTGGCTGTGTCAGCACAGAACTACTATGGCAAGATCTGCGAGAACAACATCGCTGAAGAGTTTACATACAACGCAAGCTTCATCAAGCTGCGTGAGGTTTCGCTGAGCTACACATTCCCCAAGAGCCTTCTCGAGAAGACCAAGTATGTGAAGGGTTTGACAGTGTCTGTAATTGGCCGCAACCTGTGGACAATCATGAAGCACACCGACAATATCGATCCCGAGTCGGCTTACAACAACAGCAACGGTCAGGGTCTTGAGCTCAACGGTTATCCCTACACCCGCAACATCGGTTTCAATGTAAACGTCAAATTCTAACATAACATAAGATCATAACAGCTATGAAAAGATATATTAAAAATACACTCGCTGCGCTCTCCATTGTCGCACTGGCTTCAAGCTGCGGCGACTTCGGTGATCTCAACGTCGATCCGGAGCACTCCAACTCTGGAAACGTGAACTACCAGATGGTATTCACAAACGCACAGCACCAGGCGCTCGGTTCCGACTGGGACGTATGGCGCGACGGACTTATCTACCTCTCACAGTGGAACCAGCACATCGCTGCCGGTGGCTGGTGGTGGAGCTACGGTCTCAACAGCTACTCTAACGGCTATGCTGCCGCTTACTGGGGCTCTGTGCTCGGCTCTGGCGACCGTGCCACCATCCGCGACATCCAGACCGTTATCTCTAAGTGGAAGGACGATCCTGCTAACCAGCAGAACTATCAGATCGCGCGTATCATCCGTGCATACACCTTCCAGCGTCTTACCGACCTCCACGGCGACATTCCCTACTCAGAGGCAGGACAGCCCGCAGAGCATCCTTATCCTAAGTATGACACGCAGAAGGACATCTACATGGATCTTCTCAAGGAGCTTGACGAGGCTCAGGCTGCTCTCGGCTCAGGCATAGCATCTCTCGGCAAGCAGGAGCTCTTCTACAACGGTGACGTTGCCAAGCTGAAGAAGTTTGCCAACTCGCTTATGCTTCGCGTGGCCATGCGTCTGACAAAGGTTGACGACGCCACAGCCAAGACCTACGCTGCCAAGGCTTTCGCCAACGGCGTGATCACAAGCAACGACGACAACTGCATGCTCATGCACGCCGGCGGTGTAACAACCAACGACTCTTCTGAGCCTTACGCAAAGATTATCACTCACGAGGATGTAGGTGTAGCTTTCATCAACACCACATTCCTCGACCTGCTCAAGAGCACCAACGACCCGCGTATACCTCTCTTCATGTGCGTTTATCCTACCGACTATGAGACAAAGGACGTGGATCCCGCCAAGGCAGACAACGCTGCTCCTGCAAAGCAGAAGGCTCTCCCCGGCTTCTTCAGCATGAGCCCCTCATCTGACTACTCTATCAAGAAGTATAACGGCACAGAGTTCACCGATGAGGTTCTTTCTGACAAGAACAGCGACAAGTATTACAAGAAGGCATACTCACAGCCCAACCGCTCAACCTACGGCGACCCCACAGGTCCTACGTTCGTATGCACAGCTGCCCAGACCAACCTGCTGCTTGCAGAGGCTGCTCTCCGTGGCTACATCAGCGGCGACGCAAAGGCTTTCTATGAGGCTGGTGTACGTTGCGCCATGAAGCAGTTCAGCGCTTTCCCAAGTGCTAACGCCAAGGCTCTCGTGGGCACATATCTCACCGACGCAGCCATCAACGCTTACCTCGCTGCTAACCCCTACGATGCTGCTAAGGCTTATGAGCAGATCAACACCCAATATTGGATCAACTGCTTCTTCGACGAGTATGAGACCTACGCCAACTGGCGTCGTTCTGGCTATCCCGTATTGGAGGAGAAGACTCATCTGCAGCCCAACTTCAGCTCTATGGGCAACTGGGGTCCTGGCATCGTTCGCCGCATGCCTTATCCTTCTGACGAGGTTCAGATCAACGGTGCAAACTATAAGGAGGCTCTCAACCGTCTTGGTTTGCAGACCGAGGACAACTTCAACGACACCCGCGTATGGTGGGACAAGGAGTAACGACAAAGATACATCCTCTATAGTTTAGTACAATTTAAAAGGGAGCGAACCTTTCGTGGGTTCGCTCCCTTTTTAATGCTTAAGGCCAAACAAAGATCTATTGGTCTAAAACAAGCGTGTCAATAAACAGATTTATTGTCTCACCACAATCTTCTTGACGTTGTCGCCGACCTTTACAACATAGATGCCATTTGCAGCTGGCACAGAAACGGTCGGTTCTGTGGCTTCTCCGTTGAAGAGAACCGCACCTGCAGCGTTGCTTATGGTTATGTTCTTGCCTTCTGCTTGTGCAACGATGATATGACTGTTGAGAGCTTTTATAGACACTTTGTCCGATTCTACTGAAGCGACACCGCTCAGATTGCCAAGTGCCACCACGTTAGAGAAGCGAGATTCGCCTGTTGCATAAACAGCTGTTACGGCATAGAGATGGTTCTTGCTTATGTCGATTTTGTCGGTGAATGTAGTTGTACCTACAGGCTCCTGGGTGATTTTCTCGCCGTCGCGGTAGATGTTGTAACCCACGAGCGACAACTCGCTGGGCAGACCTGTGCCGGGAACGTATGTCACATCGTCAAGAACCATAAGATAGCAGTCGCTTGAGGTACAGCGTATAGCGAAATACTTAGTGCCCTCAGGCAATTCTGCTTCCTTTTCTGTCCAGTCGAGCGGTGCTTCACCCTTAGCCACTTCTGTAAAGTCGGCAACCTCTCTGCCTTTGCTTGAAGCCATTACCGAGTAAGTCTCATTAGGATAATTGCCTGATATAGACCGAACCCAGAACTTGATAGTCTGTTTGTTGCCCGAGAGTTCAGGCGAAATCAGCCAATCGTCGTTCAGACGGTCCTTGTCGGCAAAGGCCATGAGCATCTGCTTGCCTGTGTGTGCAGCCCAAACCTCATAGTCGCCATCGCTGCGCATGTGCAGATAATCGGCGTTGAACACCTGGAACGATTTTGCTGCTTCTCGATATGGGAAGTTGAGAGGCAGTAAGCCGAAGGTTCCTTCTTCGCCTTCCACATCTTCAAGCGTCCAGTCGCCAAGATCATCAATCGTGAACGGTGTGTAATCTTCAAAGCTCTCTGTCACGGCTTCAGTGGCAGGTGCCACATAAGTCTCTGGTGCTGTCCATGTGAGGTGCACGCTGTTGCCTTCGGCTGATGCAGCTAACCCATTGGCTGTTGGATATTTAGGCAAGCTGTTGGTTACCGCCAGCACGTCAGACACGTTGTTGGCAGAGTTCTCATCGGCAGCGTATGCCACTTCCACATGGTAGTTGTCTGTATCGGCATTGTCAAGGCCGAGCATTACATTGCATGAGACCACTTTCGTTTCTCCGGCAGCGAGGGGTGTTCCTTTCTCTGTTGAGAAAAGTTTGTCGTTGCAGTAGAAATTTACAGCATAGTCTTCTGCCACGGTCTGTCCGAGGTTCTCCACGGTTGCCGAAAGCGTGTTGTCGGCATCAAAGAAGAAATGTTTCTTACCGCTGAGCGTCACGGCAAGATCGTTAGCGTAAAGGTCGCGCACGCCGATAGCATCAATCGCTATTATGCCGTTGTCGTTTGCCGTTGCCTCGAATCCTATCTGCAGATAACTGTTGTTCTTATATTGGGAAAGAGGCAGGCTTAGCTTTGACCATCCCTCGGGCAGATCGTTGTTATAGTTGATAACCTTTAGATCCTCCCATGCACCAGTGTCGGCAGAAGCCTGTATGGCGAGGGTGTTCTGCGATTTCTTGTTATAGTACCATAGCTCGAGAGTAGGGTTCTTCGCTCCCTTGAGGTCTATGTTTCCAGAGAACAGTTGGCAGCGGTCGCCGTCATTGTTCTTTGAAAAGAATATGTAGCCTCCATCCTCGTCGTAAGGCTTAGGCATTCCCTGAGTCATGTCCTTGTCATACAACACCCAGCTGCCTATGCCTGAACGTGCCACCATGCTCCAGATGGGATATGTGCTGAAGCCCGATTTGAATGTCTCGAAATATGGCAGCTCGTAGGGTGTGCCTCCCACAACAACAGGATGTGCCGTGCTGTATGTTCCATAGCCCAAGCTGTTGTTCGGTATAACGGCATAAGTTACAACGACCTGGCTTGTAGCTGTATAATCGTCCGTGAAGCTTGTTTCCTCAGTGTCTTCCACGAGCGTTTTCTGCTCGTCACCGACAAAGCGGTAAACGGTATATTTGCAGTCGGCAGGGTCAACATAGCCACCGTTCTGTCCCTTTGGCGCTTCCCATGAAACAATTTGTTTTCCGTCCTTCAGTTGCACGCTGACGGTTGTCTTGCCCGGTACGTCAGGTCCTGCATATACGGTTGTTTTTGCAGGAATGCTTGCTCCTGCTTCGTTGTAAGCCAAGACGGAGATGTTGTTTGAGCCGCTGTTCACGTTAATGGTTGCCTTCTGTTCCGATCCCGGTTGCGGGTTGTCAATGGTCTTCTGCAATGTTCCGTTGCATAGAACCTCTACCTTTGTGAGCTTGTCAATGTCCTTGCCGCCAACTGTCTTTGAAGGAGTGGTGAAAACGACATCAGCCGTAAGGGCACCGTTGGCATCAGATGTTGCCACAAGGTTGCTCACCTCGGCAGGAGCCGACATGTGCGAACCCTCGATGCTGACATTTGTCAGGGCGAGATTGAACATGTCGGCATCAGAAACGGCATGGAATCCGAAATTGTAATTTCCGTCTTCAGGTACCTCTATTATATATGAGTATTCCTTCCATTCGCCCGATTTGTTGTTGTCCACAACGGTCGGCTTCATCACCACATTGGTCATGTTCTCTGGTGTGGTGCCTTTGCCGTATGCCACCTCCATCTTCTCGGGCTTTGTCATGTAAACACTTGAAGCCTTGAACGAGAGCACATATCTGACACCCTTGTTGAGCTTAACCGATGGCGTGATAAGCCATTCGTCCTTCGGGTTGTTTTTGTTATATTCGCAAACGGCATAGCTTGTGTTTTCTTCTCTGTTTGTTACACGTTTCCATGTGGAACCGTCGCTGTAGCCGTCGGTCACGGTGAAGGTTGCGAACCGTTCGTCATTGTCGAAGGCTTCATTGAAAGGCGTCTCGATAGGCTTGCCCACGTTTACGCGGTTCGATGCTGTGGCCTCGCCGCTTGCAGCCGAGTTCTTTGCCTCCACATTATAATATATGCTTGTTATCTTTTCAGCAGACAGCTTCTCGCTGAATGTTGTTGCGGTAAGAGCGTCGGCACACACCTTTCCTTCAGGCATGCGTGTTACCCTGTATGTTAGGTTTTCAGGATCAATATATCCCCCGTGCACACCTGCCGTTGGAGCATCCCATGTAAGTGTCACGGTTTGATTGTCGGCGGTGCTTAGCTTTAAGTTGCCGACCGTCAGCGGCGTGTCGATGCCAATGAAGGCTGTCTTTTCGGTCAATGATGTCTTGCCAGAACCGTTTGTCAGCGTCACGGCAAGAGTGGTCTCGCCCGTTGCTGTTGTGCTCACGTCTTTGCTTACGGCATCGCCAGCCTTGGCTGAACCCGTTGCCACGGTCTCGCCGCCAATGGCAATGGTGTAGTCGAGGTTTCCGGAGAGGTCCTTTCCGTCTATGCTCTTCTTTGGCATGACGAAAGAAACCTTTCCGTTGCCAGTGCCCTTGTCGAACGAAGCCATGAGCTCTTCCACCTTGGCAGGTGCGCCAACGCTCTGTGTCGAAGCCGGGATGTAGATGTCTACAAACGTTTCGTTCTGCGGAAACTGCATCACCTTGTCTGCCTGTCCCGTTTCTGTGTTTATTGTGTAAAGGTAGGTGTTGTTTGCAATAATTGAGGCTTTGCCCGTGTTGTAACAATAATATAGCGTGTTGCTGTCTTGGTCAAATTCAGCCGACTGCGGAACCCAGTGGTCTATTGTTGCGAGTCCTGTATCGCCAACTTTTGTCGCGCTGCCTGTCGATTTGTCAAATTTGTAAAGTGCAAGGTCGGCACCCACTCCGTATATTGTGCCTTGGCTGTTGGCGGCAATGGCAGAATAGAATTGTGGCAGGGTTGCTATTTTTGTCCGCTCGCCTGTTTCAAGGTTTAAGGTTCCGAAAGAATAGGTCTTGTCTGTCTCAATGAAGCATCCGTAAACCTTTTGCGTGGTGATGTCGTAAGTCATGTCGGTGGCTCCTTTGAATCCACTGAAAGCCACTTGCGATCCGGCTGCCCACGGCGTTGCTTTGGTGTCATACACATCAATTTTATTGTTGTCGCGGTTCACTGAGTACAATTTGCCGTCGATGAATACCAATCCTCCGCTCGAATACCAATCACTTTGTTCGAAAATTGGCGTAATAGCTGTTCCTGCCTTAGGCTGGAAAGCGTAAATTCCAGTGGGAGGGAAATCGAAACTATCCGACAATGTCATGTGACCGTAAATTTTTAGGTCTTGCGCTGTCATTGCTCCTACGGCAAGCAATGCCAAGCAAAGCGCTGTGATTCTTTTTCTTTTCCTCATAAGATAGTGTTTTAAGAGTATGACATATAAATGGCGCAAATTTAGTCATTTTTGTTTGAATGTCAAATGTTTTTGTAATAAAATGTTATTTTTATGAGTATTTTGGCTTCATGTTGTCCTGATGTCGTTGCTTTTGCTGATAAGAACTTTTGTCTGGCAAGGCCTGTTTCAAAAAATCGAAAATGAGCTTCGATGTCATTTATCGTGTCTTTTGTGATTGCATAAATATACGGTTTGGGCGTATATTTATGCGGTTTATGGAGTGGAAATTGAAAAATCAGAATGTTGGCAAATATCTTATTTTGGTTTCTTTGTGAGAAGAAAAAAGCGCAAAAAACGACACGAATTCTTAACAGATGTTAAAAACGGTCTGACGTTGTCAAAGAGCCTCTTTGAGGTCGTCAAAGAGCCCAAATGAGCTCCTCAAAGAGCCTCTTTGACAACGCCATTAAGGCACTTTCATTTTGTCATTTCGGCTTAATGGAAAACCGGGTAAAAACAAAGGCCATTTTTGCATATTTATGCAGAAATAGCCTTTAATGTCTTTCTTTCATGGAGGTTTAAAAATCTTCCATTATAGAGCCCCAAATAGCTGACGGCATATTTGCAACCAGAAAAAAATAGTTAAGCATCGTTGTTGGTTTATTGACTAAAATGCTGTATATTTGCGGATGGAATAAAAACAGCTGTTTTATGATAGACAAATACATCAACCCACATACCGACTTCGGCTTTAAGCGCTTGTTTGGCTCAGAGTTTAACAAGGAATTGCTTATAAGCTTCTTGAACGCGATGTTCCATGGCGAACAGAACGTTCAGGATGTCACATATCTCAACTCGGAGCAGCTTGGCGACCGCATCGATGCCCGCCGCGCCGTCTTCGATGTTTATTGTGAGAACGACAAGGGCGAGAAGTTTATTGTAGAGATGCAGAACGTCTACCAGGAGTTTTTCAAAGACCGCACCATCTACTATTCCACGTTTCCCATCCGCGAACAGGCGCAGCGTGGAGGCGAGTGGGATTTTCATCTCAATCCTGTCTACACCATCGGCTTGTTGAACTTCAATTTTGCTGACGGCCTTGAGAACGCCAAGCGCTGGCACCATGAGGTGAAGCTTATGGAGGTCGACACGCACGAGGTGTTCTACGACAAGCTGACCTACATTTATGTTGAGATTCCCAAGTTCGACAAGAAAGAAACGGAGCTCGTGACCATGTATGACAAGTGGATGTTTGTGCTGAAGAACCTCTCGAAGCTGATGCAGCGTCCCGCCGCATTGCAGGAGCGTGTCTTCACCCGTCTCTTCGAGCAGGCAGAGATAGCGAAGTTTAACCAGCAGGAGCAGAAACTGTATGAGGACAGCATGAACGCGTATCGCGACATCGTGAATGCGATAAGAACGGCAGAAAAGACGAAGTTTGCTGAAGGACGTGCAGAAGGGCGTGCAGAAGTTGCGAAAAAGATGCTTGACAAGGGCATGTCAGCTGAAGTTGTTGCAGACATGACCGGATTGTCGCTTGACGAGGTCTCCAAATTGAAGCAGTAAAAAAAACAGAAACATGGCCTTGAAAGAACAGATGTTGGCTTTTTCAAGACATTAATGATAGTCTATAAAAAACAGAAACGAGCAGAGAATCTGATGAATTCTGCTCGTTTCTGTTTTTTTTACTCTTTTAGCAGTCGCTTTTCTTATTTTTCCCTTAGCAGTCGCTTTTCTTATTTTTTCTTGGCAACCGCTTTTCTTACTTTCTTCTTGGCCACGGGCTTCTTGGCGGGAGCCTTCTTGGCAGCGCCGGCGGTTTCAGCCTTTTCAGCCTTAGGCTCTTCGTTCTTGACCTTTACCAGCTCCACGGTGAAGATGAGAGTAGAGAAGGGCTTGATGGTGCCGCCAGCGGCGCGTTCGCCATAAGCCAGATTCTGCGGGATGTAAAGCTCCCACTTGCTGCCCTCGGGCATCATGCACAGAGCCTCTGTCCAGCCCTTGATCACCTGCTCCGGCTTGAAGTCGGTGGTCTGTGGGTTGCGCTTGTAGCTGCTGTCGAACACGGTGCCGTCGATCAGCTTGCCTTCATATTTCACGGTCACGGTGCTGCTCTTCTCGGCAACGGCGCCGTGGCCCTCGGTGATGACCTTATATTGCAGTCCGCTCTCTGTAGTCTTCACGCCCTCTTTCTGTGCGTTGTCCTTGATCCACTGCTCGTTCTTCGCCTTCCATGCAGCGTTGGCCTTCTCCTCGTCAGCCTTGCGCATCTGTGTGAAGGTGTTGGTTGCGTGCTCTGTTGTCATGATGGTTGTGTCGTTGCGGAGCGCTGACACGAAGCCCTCGCAGAGCTTTGTCTTGTCGATGGTGTGCTCGCTGCCAGCAAACTGCTTCTCGATGCCGGGGAGCATGCGTCCGAGTACCATCTGGGCCACCTGCAAGCCAGCGCTGTGAGCCACAGCCTTGGGGTCGGCAGCGTCGCGGGTCATTCCCTCGCGGAAGCCAGCTTCTACCTCAGCCATGTAGGCGGTGTCGACCTTCAGTTCAGAGATGAGATACTGGTCCAGACCGCGTGTGAGCATCTTGCCGGCGGCATAGCTCAGCGTATCGCTTGCCGAGGTGAGAACCACGGGCTTGGGCTGTTCAGTTTTTTCTGCCTCTTTCTTTTTCTTCTTGCCGGGCACGGCATAAACGGCAGAGCTTGCCGCTATGATGAGAGCAAGCATAATGATTTTCTTCATAGTTGTGAAAGTTCATTAAATAAGTGACGAGTGACGAGAGACAAGCCGCGATGAGGTCGGTGCCTCTTCTTTATTGCTCTTGTCTTCTTGTCACTCGTCGCAAGTAATCTATATGTTTCTTGTCTTGTTTTCTAAGCGTCAGATGCTTGTCAAAGCATCAACTTTACTTGACCTTAAGAAGCTCGATCTTGAAGATCAGAGTAGAGAAAGGCTTGATCTCGCCAGCCTCACGCTCGCCGTAAGCGAGGTTCTGAGGAATGTAAACCTCCCACACTGATCCGGCAGGCATGTGAACGAGAGCCTCTGTGAAGCCCTTGATAACCTGGTTTACGCGCATCTCGGCAGGCTGGTTGCGCTTGTAGCTGCTGTCGAACACCTTGCCGTCGATGGTGCGGCCCTCATAGTTGACGGTCACGAGCGATGTGTCCTTAGGCATGGCACCGTTGCCCTCCTTGATAACCTTATACTGAAGACCTGAGGGGAGCATCTTCACGCCAGCCTTCTTGGCGTTGGCAGCGAGGAACTTCTCTCCTGCTTCCTTGTTGGCGCCATATTTCTGCTCCATGTTCTTGGCCTTGATAGCCATCATCTTCATCTGTGCTGTCTGTCCGGCCTGCTCGATGGTCATGAGACCCTTCTTGCCTGTAACGCCAGTGATGAAGCCCGCCATGAAGTTTTTCAGAGAGATGGTCTTGGTAGAATCTTCACCGAAGATTTCGTGGTTGATGCCCTTGACCATGCGGTTGCTGATCTGCTGACCGATGTTTACGCCAGCAAAATAGGCAGCCTTCTTCTTGTCGTCGCCAGCGTTGGCACCTTCGTTGAGGCCCTTTACGAAAGCGTCGATATAGGTGGTGTCGATGTCCATCTGTACGAGATATTCCTTCAGACCCTGTGTCTGTGAGAGACCCATAGCATAGCTCAGGGTGTCGACGTCGGTCTTGAGGTTGGGCTTGGGTGTAGAGTTGCCGCAAGAGGTCATGCCCATGGCGGCTACAGCCATAACGGCTGCGATGAAAAGTTTTTTCATTGTTTTTTTATGTTTTGTTCTTTAATGTTTTCTTGTTGTAGATGGCTTTTGCGCTTCGCGCATTTCTTTAAACATTTAATGTTCGCCTTTTTTTTACTTCACCTCGATAAGCTCCACGTCGAAGATGAGAGCTGCGAAGGGAGGGATGGCCTGTCCTGCGCCGCGCTCGCCGTAGCCGAGAGTGTAAGGAATGAAGAAGCGATACTTGGCACCCTCCTGCATGAGCTGCAGACCTTCGGTCCATCCTGCGATTACGCCGTTCAGGGGGAACTCGGCGGGTTCGCCGCGCTGTATAGAGCTGTCGAACATTGTTCCGTCGACGAGCATGCCCTCATAGTGACACTTCACGGTGTCGGTGGCCTTTGGCTTGCGGCCGTTGCCTTCCTTGAGCACCTGATACTGGAGACCGCTGGGCAGCGTGATGACGCCGTCCTTCTTTGCGTTCTCAGCGAGATAGTCCTCGCCGTTCTTCTTCACAGCCTTGAAGGTCTCAGCCTGTGCTGCACGCTGCTTCTCCTCCAGGTCCTGGAAGAACTTCTGTAAGATTGTTTGCGCTTCTGCGTCGGCGAGCTGCGGTGTGTTACCGGCAATAACGTCCTTTATTGCCTGTGCGAAATCGTCGATGTTGAGGCCCTTGGCACCCATCTGTGAAAGCTGGTGTCCGATGTTCAGACCCAAAGCGTAACTTAACTTGTCCATGATAAATTTTGTTGTTGTTTTGTTTTTATTTTGTATTATTTGTTTCTGCTTTTATCCGTTTTAGGAATGGCCCTTTTTGTTTAAAGTGCAAAAATACTTATTTTTCTTGAATGATGTGGCTTTGTTTTTAGAAAAAAGATTATTTTTGCATATATTAATGTAATTGGGCTTTTGCGAGCGCTCTGTCAGCGGTTCTGCTTAAGACAGCGATGCCGCTCCCGGCCTTGACGCATGCCTTCGGCGACGTTCCGGCAAGCGCCAGAGGCGAGCGCATCGATGCTTGCTTGAGGCGACAAGATCTTGAAAAGCGGTTTTGTTTGCGAAAGTCTGATTAAAGATAAAAATGTTTAAAGGAGAAAGAGTTATGGCAGACAATGAGAAAATTAACGGGCAGAAGAAGCTGAATGGTGATAAGATGCAGAATAGTGAGAAGAAACCAAATGGCGAGAAGAAGCAGAAGATAGTGTTTCTTACCGGTGCCGGCATGTCGGTGGAGAGTGGTTTCAAGACGTTCCGCGGCAATGACGGCTTGTGGGAGAACTATCCTGTGCAGCAGGTTGCCACGCATGAGGGTTGGGAGGCCGACCCCACACTGGTGACAAATTTCTACAACATGCTCCGCAAGAAGCTCTATGCGGCCCAGCCCAACGAGGGCCATAAGCTCATCAAGTCGTTGGAGGACAGCTACGACGTGGTGGTGGTGACGCAGAACGTGGACAACCTGCACGAGAAGGCAGGGTCGTCGAAGGTCATTCATCTGCATGGCGAGTTGTCGAAGGTGTGCTCAAGCAAGGACCCTGACGATGAGCGTTACATCGTGGAGCTGCCCGAGGACCATTGCACCGTGGAGCCTGGCACCAAGGCAGGTGACGGTTCGTTGCTGCGGCCTTACATCGTGTTCTTCGGTGAGAATGTGCCCAAAATCATGGAGGCTGCCAAGGAGGTTTCAGAGGCCGACATCATGGTCATCATAGGCACGTCGCTGAACGTCTATCCCGCCGCCGGCCTGGTTCAGTATGCCAAGCCCAACACCCCCATATATCTCATTGATCCTGAGCCTACTGTGGGACATGGCATCAGAAACCTCACGCACATACAGGAGGGTGCGAGCAAGGGAATGGAAATTTTTATTAAAGGAGCTTTTAAAGGTAAAAAGGACTTTTAAAGGTAAAAAGGTAAAAAGGTAAAAAAGGCTGGCGCCGCATTTAAAGGAAAAGTGAAAAACGAAAAGTGAAAAATCCTATAGCCTTTTTTAAAGGTAAAAAAGTAAAAAAGGGCTGGCGCCTTGGAAGTGAAGAGTAAAGAATTCAATAGCCCTTGGCTAATCACTCCCCTCCCTAAGGGGAGGGGTTAGCCGCGAAGC
>OJML01000837.1_pt1 | contig 17307 bp, 9 predicted proteins | sample 1597221 | NCBI WGS metagenome assembly OJML01 (sample SAMEA2452123, study PRJEB22498) | human gut metagenome | biome: human feces; feature: human gut; material: feces | place: Australia | collected 2012 | reverse complement strand
ACCATGCTCGGCTTCTCGCCGGCACCTTCGGCAAAGGTAGTGGTGGATATCCTGAAGGCTCAACCCGACCTGCCTGTGGAGCAAGTGGTGAAACTCGCATTGAAACAAATTAAGTAAATGAAGATAAGACAAAAATTCATATATCTGGCGATGGCGTGGCTGATGGTTTCTACCTTCGGCTACGCCCTCGCTTTGCCTTTTCTGCAGGATGATAGAAGCAGGCAAAGAAACCAGGGAGCACAAAACAGACAGGCTGCTCCGGCTTCGAGACCATCGGCAAAGAATGGGAATCAGAACAGAAACCAGGGCCGCAACGGTAACAATGCCGATAAGGATGGGGATGAGAAGTCGGGCATCAATGCCCAACCGCTTCTCATTTCAGAAGATACCATCCCAGATTCCCTGCTGCATCCACGCTGGCAGATTCAGCGCATCCAGCCGTTCTCGCTGAGCGACCTCTACCAGAGTCCGCTCGACCTGAAGCGCCCGGATGCCCTGAAGTATGATGTGATCTACAACGATACCATCAACCGATACATCATCGGCAACAAGATGGGCAACACCTGGCTCTCGGCTCCTATCATGCTCACTCCGGCGGAATATCTCGCATGGACTGAACTGAACGAGCGAAATGCCTTCTACCGGAAGAAGAACGACGAGATATACCAGGCTAAAGGCAAGGAGAAATTCGACTTCACCGATATGCACTTCGACCTGGGACCGGCTGAGAAAATCTTCGGTCCTGGCGGCATCCGGGTGAAGACGCAGGGTTCTGCCGAACTGAAGTTTGGTATCAACAAGAAGAATATCGACAACCCTTCGCTGCCTATCCGCAACCGAAAGACCACGATGATGAACTTCGATGAGAAGATTAATCTGAATCTGAACGGTAAGATTGGCGACAAGATGAACCTCAACCTGAATTACAACACCGATGCCACCTTCGACTACGATGCGCAGAACATGAAGCTGAAGTATGACGGCAAGGAGGATGAAATCATCAAACTGGTTGAGGCGGGTAATGTTTCCTTCCCTAGCAACTCGTCGCTTATCAAGGGTGCCAGCAGCCTCTTCGGTCTGAGAACCGATATGCAGTTTGGAAAACTCAAGTTGCAGACTGTGTTCTCGCAGAAGAAGTCTGCCTCTAAGAGTGTATCGAGCAAGGGCGGCGTGCAGCTCACTCCTTTCGAGCTGAATGTAGCCGATTACGAGGAGAACCGACACTTCTTCCTCTCCCGTTTCTTCAGAAACCATTACGACGAATGGATGAAGAAGTTGCCTAACCTGGTAACGGGTGTCACCATCAACCGTGTGGAAATCTGGGTAACCAACAAGACGGGAACCACCACGAATACCCGAAACATCATCGCACTGACCGACCTGGGTGAAACCGAAAAACTGAGCAACCCGATGTGGACTGCGGGAGGAACCAAGGTGCCTTCCAACCAGGCTAACACCGAGTATACAGCGATGACAAACCAGTTTGCGGCAGCCCGTGACAACGACCAGGCTTCTTCCGTATTGGAAGGCGGCGGACTGGTGGGCGGCACCGATTACGAAAAACTGGAGAGTGCCCGACTGCTCTCTTCCTCTGAATACTCCGTGAATACGGCGATGGGATACGTTTCCCTGAAAACCGGATTGCAGACCGACCAGGTGCTTGCCGTGGCTTACGAATATACCTACGGCGGCGTAACCTATCAGGTGGGTGAGTTTGCTTCGGATATCACCGATACCAAGCAGGGACTCTTCGTGAAGTCGCTGAAGAATACCAGCTGCAGTCCGCAGCAGGGCAACTGGGACCTGATGATGAAGAACGTATATTATCTCGCCTCTCAGGTGGAGAAGGAGAAGTTCCGTCTCGACATCAAGTACCAGAGCGATACCACGGGTGTCTATCTCAGTTATATTCCCGAGGCGCAGGTTAAGAGCCAGCCTATCATCCGCGTGGTAGGAGCCGACCGACTCGACAACAACAACAAGGCGCGCAGCAATGGTTACTACGACTATGTGGAGGGCTACACCGTATCCAACGGTCGTGTGTTCATCCCGAAGGTAGAGCCGTTCGGAAGCTACATGCGCGATTATCTGGTGAAGAACGGCGTTGCGAAGGAGCAGGCAGACAAGTATGCCTTCACCGAACTTTACGATAGCACGAAGACCATCGCCAAGCAGTTGGCAGAGAAAAACAAGTACCTCATTGTGGGTCAGTTCAAAGGCTCGGCAGCCAATGTCATCTCCCTGGGTGCCTACAATGTGCCACAGGGTTCGGTGGTGGTAACGGCAGGTGGTGTAACCCTTACCGAGGGTTCCGACTATTCCGTAGATTACAATGCCGGCGAGGTGACCATCCTCAACCAGAGCATCATTGATGCCGGAACAGCAGTGAACGTATCGCTGGAAAGCAACACCGACTACGGACAGATGAGAAAGACCATGGTGGGCTTGAACTGGGAATATGATTTCTCCAAGAATTTCCAGATAAGCGGTACGCTGCAGCATCTTTCCGAGCAGGCGCTCACCAACAAGGTGGCGATGGGTTCGGAACCGCTGAAGAATACCATCTGGGGTGTGAACCTGAACTGGAAGAAGGAGAGCCAGTGGCTGACCAATGTGCTCGACAAGATTCCGTTCCTGCATCTCACCCAGCCATCCTATATCACCTTCCAGGGCGAGTTTGCCCAGCTCATTGCGGGCGAAGCGGGAGGCACACAGGACAACGCCTCTTATCTCGACGATTTCGAGGGAACTAAGGAAACCATCGACGTGATGACTCCTTCTTCATGGATCATATCGAGTGTGCCATCCCTCAACTTCAAGGAAGATTACAACGACAAGTCGGGCTTGACCAGCGGCTTCCATCGCTCCCGTCTTGCCTGGTATTGCATCGACCCTCTCTTCACCCGCCGAGGCAGTTCGCTGACCCCAGGTCACATCAAGAGCGACCTGAAGCAGTTGAGTAATCACTATGTTAGAGAGGTGTATGTGAAGGAGCTCTTCCCGTTGCGTCAGCAGAGCACCTATCAGGGAGCCACCAACACCCTGAGCGTGCTCAACCTGGCTTACTATCCATCGGAGCCGGGTCCGTATAACTTCAATGTGAACGACCTGCTGCCCGACGGAAAGCTTCAGAACCCTCAGCTCAACTGGGGTGGTATGATGAGAAAGCTGGATACCAACAACTTTGAGCAGGCCAACGTGGAATACATCGAGTTCTGGATGCTCGACCCATTCATCTACTCCAAGGATCAGGCTGATGCCGCTGACTATGGTGGCGACTTCTACATCAATCTGGGAGAAGTGAGCGAGGATATTCTGCGAGACGGAAAGAAATTCTACGAGAGTGGAATGCCGGTGGATGGCAGCGACAGCTTTACCTATACACAGTGGGGTAAGATTCCTACCCAGAGTACCGTGACATACGCATTCGCCACCACCAGCGGCAGCCGTGCCCTGCAGGATGTGGGCTTCAACGGACTCACCGATGGCGAAGAGCAGGAATTCTACAAGAGTGCCTATCTCGACCAGATTCAGGGCAAGGTGAACCAGGCGGTGTTCGACAGCATCTTTGCCGACCCGGCACGTGACGACTACCACTATTTCCGCGGTTCCGACTGGGACCAGCAGAAGACATCCATCCTGGATAGATACAAGTATATCAACAACCCTCAGGGCAACTCGCCGGATAGCGACAGCCGCACCGAGAGTTATGATACATCTTATAAAACCACCCCTGATGTGGAAGATATCAACCAGGACTATACGCTCAACGAGTATGAGAAGTACTATCAGTATCACGTGAGCATCCGTCCGGAAGATCTCGTGGTGGGCAGCAACTTCATCGTGGATAAGCGAGAGTACAGCCAGACCTGGCGCGACAATACGAAGTCGTCAGTAACCTGGTATCAGTTCCGCATTCCTGTGGATGAGTTTGAGAAGCGTCAGGGCAACATCAACGATTTCTCCAGCATCCGCTTCATGCGCATGTTCCTCACCAACTTCAAGAAGCCGGTGGTGCTCCGATTCGGAACCCTCGACCTGGTGATGAGCAAATGGCGCACCTACGACCAGCCATTGGGAGCTGCCAGCGGCGGAACCCTGGAGGCGAGCACCGTGAGTCTGGAGGAGAATGCCGAGAAGACACCGGTGAACTATGTGCTGCCTCCTGGCATTGAGCGAGAGAAAGACCCTAGTCAGCCACAGTTGGTTGAGGCCAACGAGCAGGCGCTGAGCATGGTGGTCAAGAATCTGAGCAATGGCGAGGCTAGGGCGGTTTACAAGAACTCTACCATCGATTTGCGCCAGTATAAGCGCATCCAGATGTTCACCCATGCCAATGCCCTGGAGCAGAACACCACCAACCTGAAGGATAATCAGCTGTCGGTGTTCCTGCGTCTGGGTAGTGACTACAAGAACAACTACTATGAGTATGAGATTCCGCTGCAGGTGACAGAACCTGGCAAATACGTAAGAAACAGCACTGCCGACAAGAAAAAGGTATGGCCAGAGGAGAACATGCTGAACGTGGCGCTCAGCGTCTTCACCAACCTGAAGAAGGAGCGCAACAAGGCGAAGGCACAGGGGCTGGCTTCCTATATGGCACCTTATACCATGTATGATGCCGACCATCCGAACAACAAGCTCACCATCGTGGGTAATCCTACCCTGGGCGAGGTGAAGACCATGATGATCGGTGTGCGCAACAACTCGGGCGAGGAGAAGAGCGGAGAAGTTTGGATCAACGAGCTCCGACTGCTGGAGCACAACAACAAGGGCGGTTGGGCAGCCAATGCCAACCTCAATGTGCAGCTCTCCGACTTTGGTAGCGTGAATGCCACCGGAAGATATATGAGCGAGGGCTTTGGCGGACTGGAAGACGGCGTGGCAAGCCGAAGCACCGACAACTACGGCACCTACAGTGTGACCACATCGCTGGAGATGGGTAAATTCTTCCCTGACAAGGCGAAGGTGAGCATACCTTTATATTATAGTGTGACTAAGGAGAAAACTTCGCCGAAGTATAATCCGCTGGATACCGATATGGAACTGAAGGATGCTCTGGATGCCACCGGTTCGAAGGCAGAGCGAGACTCTATCGAGAACATCGCCGTAACCAAGGTGACGCAGACCAACTTCTCTGTTTCCAATGCCCGTGTGGGTATCGCCACCAAGGGCCATCCGATGCCGTACGACCCAGCCAACTTCTCGCTTACCTACAGTCATGCGCATCAGCGTACCACCGGGGAAACCACGGTTTATGAAAACCGTGACAACTGGCGAGGTGCCCTGGATTATTCCTGGACTCCTGTGTATAAATCGTGGGAGCCATTCAAGAAGATCAAGAACAAGAGCAAGTGGCTCGACATCCTGAAGCGGTTCGGACTGAACTGGCTGCCTCAGAACATCGCCTTCAATACGGAGATGACGCACGAGACCTACGAGCTGGAAGAGCGCGATATGGAGAGTACGCTCAATTCGCAGCTGCCGCTCACCTATAGCGACCAGTTCCTCTGGAACCGCGAGTTCTCCATGCGCTGGGACTTGACCAAGAACCTGCACATGAACTTCCAAAGTGCCACCCATGCACAGGTGGATGTGCCTTATCCGGAAGTGAACACCGACCTCTATGCCGACCAGTATCATGCCTGGAAAGACTCGGTTTACAGAAGTTCGGTATGGAACAGCGTGAAGAGCTGGGGTACACCGCTCGACTACAGTCAGAACTTCACGGCATCTTATAAGGTGCCGCTCAATCTGCTTCCTGTCTTCGACTGGCTGAACACCGATGCCAACTACAGCGCCAACTATTCGTGGGAGCGAGGCATGGAAGATGAAGAAGGTCACTCGTATGGCAATACCATCAACAGCCAGCGCGAGGTGACCCTGAACGGAAACATCGACCTGGTGCGTCTCTACAACCACATTCCATTCCTCAAGAAGGTGAACGAGAAATATGAACGTTCCAAGAGCAGGAGTGAACTGGCTAGGATGAAGAAGGAGAAGGAAGACAGAAAGAAGGCCAAGGCGAAAGCCAGGGAAGAGGAGCTGAAGGCGAAGGAAGAGGCTGAGAAAAATGGCGGCAAGGAAATTGCCAAGACCGATGCCAAGATCAAAGCTAGGGGCAGAAACGACCTGGCAAAGAAGCTTCCGAAGAACAAGAAGGCCTTTGAGAAGGAGGTGACCCTCCTGCCTGATACCACCCTGCTGGTGAAGCATGGCAAGAACAGCAAGCGCCTCATCGTATCGGCGAAGACGGCAGATGGCAAGATGTTCCACCTTAAATATAAAAAGGTGGATAACAACCAGATTAAGCTTCTCTCGAAGGTGGATAGCGCCTTGAAGCTGAAACTTACCGTTTTGCCGAAGGAGCCGCTTGACAACAAAAAGTGGTACAAGGCTGCCCAGTTTGCATCGCGTCTGGCGATGATGGTGCGCAAGGTGAGCTTCACCTATCGCAACAGCTACCAGATGACCCTGCCGGGCTTCACCCCTAGCGTGGGCGATGCCTTCGGACAGAAGAAGGTGGGACAGATGGCACCAGGACTTGACTTTGCCTTTGGTATGATTGATGACGATTATATCCAGAAGGCTAGAGATAACGACTGGCTGCTCTTCAACGATTCCATCGCAACGCCGGCTACGACGAGCAAGACCGACAACTGGCAGTTCCGTGCCACTCTGGAACCTGTAAAGGATTTCAAGATCGACCTCTCTGCCACCCACACCAAGACCACGCAGAAGAGCATACAGTATATGTATGAGGGCACGCCGACCACGCAGAGCGGAACCTTCCAGATGACTACCATCTCGCTGGGTTCAGCCTTCGAGGGAATGGGTAATGCCAACAGTGGTTACAAGAGTAAGACCTTTGAGAAGTTTGTCAACTCGCTGGAAGGTTTCCGCCAGAGGGTAGAGGCGCAGTATGCCGGAGCGGTTTATCCGGCTGGCTCTGAGTTGAGCGGAGGTAAGTTTGATGCATCCCGCACCCCGGTTAACAAGTACAGTGGTGATGTGATGATTCCTGCCTTCCTCAATGCCTATACATCGATGGGCGGCGGTTCGCTCTCGATATTCCCAACATTGAGCCGACTGTTGCCAAACTGGACGGTTCGCTATAGTGGACTCGGCAAATTGCCTTGGTTCTGCGACCACTTCAAGAGTGTGAACATCAACCATGGTTACAAGAGTGTATATGCGGTGGGCAGTTACAACAGTTTCAGCACCTATCAGGAGTTCATGAACGGCCTGGGCTTCATCAGCGATGCCTCTACGGGCAATCCATCGCCAAGCAGCATGTTCAACGTGTCGCAGGTGAGCATCAACGAAGCATTCTCTCCATTGCTCGGAATGGACATGACGTTTAACAACAACATGACCCTGAAGGCTGAGTATCGCCAGACCCGCGTATTGAACCTCAGTATGACGAGTATCCAGGTGAACGAGGCCTTGAGCAAGGACTGGGTGATAGGTATGGGCTACCGCATCAACGACTTCGAACTCTTTGGTCCTAGAGCCAAGAAGGTGAAGAGAACGGGCAAGAAGAATCAGCAGGACAGCAAGAGTACGCAGAAGTCGAAGGGTGCCAACCACGACCTCAATCTCCGTGCTGACTTCAGTTTCCGCAAGCAGGCAGCCATCGTCCGCGACATCGCTTCGATGACGAGCAGCGCCAGCAGTGGCAACAATGCCTTGAAGTTCAGTTTCACTGCCGATTACACCCTGAGCAAGTTGCTCACCATGAGTTTCTACTACGATCGTCAGACCAACACCCCGCTGCTTTCGAGCAGCAGTTATCCGACGACCACGCAGGACTTCGGCTTGAGCATCAAGTTCTCGCTGACGAGATAAAGGTATCATGAATATAAGACAAGGAAAGGGCAAAAGTATCTGTAAAAAGGTATTTTTGCCCTTTTTGTATCAAATGGAGGGGTAGGAAAAGGAAAACATTAGATTTTTGTTAGAGAGAGTTCCGGAAATAATGCTTACCTTTGCAGACGAAAATAAAAAATAAAAGGTAACAATAGAATGATTAGACATAAATTTCCAATCTCTTTCCAGCACGATAGCATGCAATGTGGCATCGCTTGTCTGCAAATGATATGCAAATACTTCGGCAGAGAGTATTCTCTCCACTCTCTGTCGAGGATTTGCTTTGCCACCAATGATGGCGTTTCCTTGTTGGGGATCAGCGATGCTGCCGAAACTTTGGGGCTGCGTACCGTCAGTGCCCGTATATCAGTCAGTGACCTAGGTAAAGCCCAACTTCCTGCTATTCTTCACTGGAATCAGAACCATTTTGTTGTATTATATAAGGTAAAGACAAGGAAAGATATTTGGAAAAATGAGTATTTAATAGCCGACCCAGGCAAGGGGCGTGTATGCTATCACCTGCGTGAGTTTTATCTTAGTTGGGCAACCTCGTACAAAGATTGTGAGCCAATGGGTATTGCTACCTTCTTTGAGACTACGCCTCAGTTTTTTGATTATAAGATGGAGGGTGTGCCTGATGCAGGCGAACTTCATTCGTTCAGCTTTCTCTTCAAGTATTTCCGCCAGTATGCTAAGTCTTTTATTTTGATTATTTTGGGGTTGGTTCTTGCCTGTGGTGTTCAGTTGGCGTTGCCATTCCTCACTCAGTCTATTGTAGATGTTGGTATCAGGGAGAAGGATATCAATCTTATCTGGCTGATTCTTGTTGGACAGTTAACGCTTACTATCAGCCGTACCTTCATTGACTTTTATCGCCGATGGATATTGCTGTGCATAGGTATGAAAATCAATCTCTCATTGCTGAGTGATTTTTTTATAAAACTACTCAAGCTGCCGATGTCGTTTTTTGATACCAAATTAATGGGCGACTTGATGCAGAGAATGGGGGACCATGGGCGCGTGAATAAGTTCTTGACGGAGAATTCACTCAACGTAACCTTCTCGCTGCTCACCTTTGTGGTCTTCAGCGTGGTATTGTGGATATACAGCAAGTTGGTTTTCACCATTTTTCTTATAGGAAGCTTCATTTATGGAGGTTGGCTGTTGTCGTTCTTGCAGCGCAGAAAGATTCTTGATTATGAGTTGTTTGAGAAACAGTCTATCGTCAATAATTTTACCTATGAGTTTATCACCTCCATGCAGGAGATTAAATTGCAGGATTGTGAGTCTCGTAAGCGAGATGGTTGGCAAATTGTGCAGGAAAATCTCTATGAGGTACAGCAGAAATCGCTTAAGTTACAGCAGACACAGGAGGCTGGCAGCATCTTTATCAATGAGATTAAGAATATGGTGATAACGGTGGTGGCGGCTACGTCTGTTATTCATGGCGACATCACATTGGGTATGATGCTTGCTGTGCAGTATATCATCGGACAGTTGAACTCGCCCGTGGAGCAGCTGATGCAATTTTGCTATTCATTGCAGGATGTGAAGATTAGTTTGGAGCGTATCAATGAGATTCATCAGATGGATGAGGAGGATGGAAAGGAGAATCTTAGGAAGAAGTTGGATGATAAGAAACTGGGTATCACTCTAGAACACGTGATGTTTAAGTATGATCCTCATGCTTTGCGAAAGACCTTGGATGATGTCTGCATACATATTCCTCATGGCAAAGTTACCGCTATAGTGGGTGCATCGGGCAGCGGCAAGACTACGCTTGTAAAGCTTATGCTGGGATACTATCCAGTGTTGGCTGGCAAGCTTAGCATAGGCGGTACAGACATTAATGAGGTGAACAGAAAATGGTGGCGTAATCAGTGTGGCGTGGTGATGCAAGACGGTGTTATTTTCTCGGAAAGCATTGAGGACAACATTGCAGTGGATAGCTTTTCTAACAATGAGGATAGGGTCAATTGGGCGGCAGAGAATGCCTGTCTTAAGGAAACCATCATGGATTTGCCTCTTCGTTATAAAACCAAAATTGGCAGGGATGGTATGGGGCTGAGCCAAGGGCAGAAGCAGCGTATCTTGATAGCCCGTGCCATTTACAAGGATCCTGGCTATATCTTCCTTGATGAAGCCACTAACTCGCTTGCTGCCAGCAACGAGCATAACATAGTAAAGAACCTGGAACGCATTTATGCAGGCAAGACTGTGGTTATTGTGGCTCATCGTCTGAGTACGGTAAAGAATGCTGACCAGATTATTGTCCTTGAAAAGGGCAAGGTGGTAGAGGTGGGCAACCACGAGACACTCACAGCTAAACGTGGTGCTTACTATACTTTAGTAAAGAACCAGCTGGAATTGGGTAATTAGTGGCAAGAGAGCATAAAGCCTGTCTTGGGGATAGTTTCAATGCTGAGGCTAGTGTCTGGGGCCAGCATCTTTCTCAATTGGGAGATATAGTTGTCAAGGCTTGCATCCGATGCATTGCCATCTGTCCATAAGGCATCCTTTAGCTCTTTTCTGGATACCATCTTACCCATGTTCTCGGTCAGCAATATCATTACCTGATATTGTTTTAGGCGAAGGTGGAAGGGAGGTATGTCAAGAACCGTAAGAAAATGAGAGGCTGTATCCAGTTCGCTGGATCCTATTTTAATCTTCGTAGATAATGAATTGCCTTCTGGCTGAGCAAAACGCTGTATGTAGAGGGCAAGCTCTTCAATCTCGAATGGCTTCTTCATAAAATGGCAGGCATTCTCTTGCAGAGCCTTTGATATGTATGTCATCTCTACGTGCGAAGACATCACGATGATTGGGATATGTATGCCTGATGTTTCCAGTTTCTTGATTTCGTCAAGCCCATTCTCGTCACCAATCTCGATGTCGAGGACTAGAATGTTAGGCTTCACCTCCTGTATCTTTTCAACCAGCCCTTTCAGGCTTTCTATGTAATAAGGTGTCATCCCCATAGCTTCCAGGCCGAGCTTCAGTGCTGTTCCCAATATAACGTCATCGTCAACGATGATAGCTTTTATCTTTTCTTGTCTCATAATTCCTTTTCTTTTAAGTTGTAGGGTAGGGTTAGGGTAAAGATGCTTCCCTTGCCAACTTCACTTTGTACACTTACTTTCCCGTGATGGGCTTCTACGATATATTTCACGGCAGACAGTCCGATGCCAAATCCTTTAGGACCATTAGGGTGGGCTACACGGAAGAATTGGTCGAAAATATGTTTCTGGTCCTTGTGACTGATGCCCCAACCATTATCTTTTATGCTTATAAAGAGTCGGCTGCCTTTCTTCTGGATTAGTACATTTACGATGACACCTTCATCCGAATACTTCAGAGCGTTCTCTAACAGATTGCGCAGCACATTGCACATATACATCTTATCTATTTTTATGATACATGCTCTATTCGTTTCATCTGCAATTTCAATGGTGTGCTTTTTCTGTTTATAAAGCACGTCTATATCCGATTTGGCAGTTTCTACTATTTGCAAAATGTCAGTTTTCTTTATATTGAGGATAATTCTAGTTTTCCCTCCTTTTGCTGTTAGCAGAATCGACTCGATATCAGTAATCAGTAATCTGGCTTTTTCGCTTGCTTGTGCTATAAGCGGTAATAATGTTTCGTCAGCATTCATTCTAATCTTAAGTAAGTTAAGAACCGACAATACGCTATTGATAGGAGCTTTCAGATCGTGTATGATGCCATTCACGCTTAGTTCTCTTTTACGTAAGAGCTCATTTCTGATTTTTATTTCGTGCAGCTGATAGCCAACACACCCGATGGAGATTAATAAGAATAGAAATGACAGACATAAAGTCCAGGTGGTTTGTATGATGAAACTTGATGGAGAAACTTGTGTAGCAACTCGTACGAATCGCAGTTCCTTGAGGTTCACTGCAACGTCTTTGGTGTGATACCAAGAGGGATTCTCTTTTCCTATACTATCAATAACCTTCTTGTTCTTATCTAGTAAGAGCATGCAATGTTCATTGCTGCTTCCCATGAGCCTGGAGAATATTTTATCCAGTTTTCTCAGGTTAAGAGGCTTTTTTTGTTCCTCCAAGAAGTCTTGGTCAAGTAGGAGCATGGCATCTGCGCTGGAATTTATAATTCCCTTTCTCTTTAGGTATCCTATATCTAGATTTTGCAAATTATTTACAGGTTCCTTTTTCATTGTTTCCAGCATTTCTTTGGGAATATCGTCTTTAGACTTAAATATTCTATATTTGATGTGTTGGATACCGTCTTTGTCTTTGTTAGAAGGGCTTTTTGCCCTGTCATGATACTCTTCGTCTATTGCTTTTATAAGACTTTCGCTCGTTTTATCTAGATACCTCAAAATATAATTTTGGTATTGTAAATTCACATTGTAGCCTTGGAGGCATACAATGACGAGAATTGCCAATATGGCTATGATATTTGCTTTTTTCATACAACTTCTTCTTTTTGCTTGCAAAAATACAAAAAAAACATCAAAAAGATGCATAATTTGAGAAAAATGCTACGATAATCGAAAAATATTAGGTTTTTATTGGAAAAATATTAGATTTTTGTTAGAAAAGGTTCGAAAAAAAATGCCTACCTTTGCACCCGGTTAAAATAAAAAAGTTATGAAAGTATTAAGTCAAAATGAATTGTCTCAGATTTTAGGTGGAGGATACTGGAAGTTACTTCCTGATGGTACTTACATCTATGTTGAGTTTGATGAAGAAGGAGACGACGACGACATAGTCTATGGTTGGTAACTTCTTGCTTCTCGAAAAGTAGATTATAATAGAGTCGACAATATTATAACCAGACATAACTGGCAAAAGCGCATAAATACCTAGAAGCGTTAAAATCTGGGAGAGTGAATTTTTAATAAACATTTAAAGTAGTAAATTTTGATTATGGATTTTTTTGAGGATTTGAGTGTCGAGGATAAGGAGATGCTCAAGGCTGGTAAAGCTTTTGTTTTGGACATTGAGTGCAGTAACGCAATGTGTGGCGATGGCGCTCTCTTAAAGTGCTGTGTTAATAATGATAAAGAGATGTAACTTTATTATCTTTAATGAAAGTTTGGTGAGGGTATAAGTATTTATACCCTCACTATTTAAATAAAATGTATTTTATGAAATGTATATTGAATTTGAATTATGTATTGAGGAAAGACGGGCATAATACCTTTTATTTATATAATAAGGTATGTCTAACTACATACTATATAACATATAAATTATATGTATTTCTTTCCCTGTTTCGAAAATCGGCTATAGACTTAAATGAAGTGTTATGTTCATTCGAAAAGGAAGGCATTGAAACAAATGACATTATGGAATTTCTTCAAAAGACTGAATTTAATGATGTTTTAGTACCAGTTAAAAAAGAGATATTGTTATTTGAAGATTATTTGAAACCAAAGGGGCTATCTTCCATAACTGCACCTAGTCCTCAACGGGTCGATTTCTTTATAACAAAACATTGTAATTTGGCATGTAAGCATTGTTTTGAAGGGGCTTCGCCCAAATTTTCAATTCGTCAGTTATCGAGGAATGAAATTATGCATTTCTTAGCGCAATTGAACGGAGCAGATATTAAAACTTTGAAGATAACTGGGGGTGAACCTTTTACTCATCCTGCAATAGATGATATCATAGAACTTTTGCCCCGTTGTAATTTTGAGACAATGATTTTAACAAATGCTCTCTTGTTGACAGATGAAAGAATTATAGCATTAAAAAAAGCTCATGTTCAATTGGGAATATCACTTGATGGTATTTCTGCCGATACATATGATTATATAAGGGGGCATGGTTGCTTTAAAAGATTAACATCTGTCTTAAAGAAACTGTCGCAAAATAATATAAAATTTAGTCTAACTTGTACTGTTAATGCTGTTAATATCAAGGAGCTGGATAAATTAATTGAGTATGTTTTGGATAACTTACATGCAGAAAGTTTGTTCTTGAACAGATTGCGTCCAATAGGAAGAGGTAATGAAATTCAAAGTTTAGCTCTTTCGGAAGAAGAAAATTCTTATGTAGTATCTCTCTACTTAAAAATGAAAGAGCAATATGGAATGCGAATTATTTTGTCAGATGATGCTTTTATTGACGAGAATATTTCTCAAAAGGATAATTCTGTATCTTGTGCTGCTGGTAATACAATAATTGCAGTAGATGAAAACTTTGATGTATATCCTTGTATCTATGCAGTTGGGCATAAGGAATATATAATGGGAAATCTTCAAACATCAAATGTAGGTGATGTTTGGGGAAAGAAAAAATGGGATATATTTAGGGGAAAACTAAAAGTGGAGCAATTGAAAGATTGTGTCGATTGTGCGCTTAATGATGTTTGTAAGATTAAAAACTGCAGACTTAAGCCTGTCTTTGAGGGACGTTCTTTTTTGTCTTCGGTGTCATATTGTAAGGGAAATGTTGATTTAAAACAAAAAAGTTATGAATAGATTTATCTTATTGCTTGGCATGCTGGGAACGATGTTTCCAGTGCTTGCGCAAAATAAAATTACCGGTAAGGTGGTTGATGAAAAAGGTGAAGCATTAGCTTTTGCCAATGTTATTCTCTTAAATCGTCAAGACTCAGCTTTTGTGACAGGTACGACGAGTGGCGAGGATGGATGCTTTACCATTGAATCTTCGTGTGAAAATGGTATCGTGAAGGTTACATCGGTAGGATATAAAACCATTTGTAAGAATTGTACAGGTGATAACTTGGGAATAATTAGCATGAATGAGGATTCTAAAATGCTAGGTGAAGTTGTCGTAAAATCTACTTTGCCAAAGACTGTCTTGCGTAATGGGGGGATGACAACGATTGTTGTTGGCTCAGTATTGGAGAAAGCTGGAACAATGAAAAACTTGCTAGATCGAATACCGAATGTAACGGCACATAATGGAAATGTCAAAGTGTTTGGACGAGGCGATGCTGTCATCTATGTAGATGGGCGACAGGTAAGAGATAATAATGAACTAGATCGTTTGCACTCGGATAATATCAAGTCTGTAGAGGTGATTTCAAATCCTGGTGCTCGTTATGCGGCTAATATCAAAGCTGTTATTCGTATAACAACTAAAAAACGACAGGGTGATGGCTTGGGAATTGAGGCAACGACAGAAGGTGAGTATGATGAATGCAACTATCTGGGTGGCTATAGTAGAGTGAAAATGAACTATCGTGTTAAGGGGCTGGAACTTGGTGCTTATGCATTTGGTGCCTATCGTTATGACCCTGACAAAAAAGATGTTCAGCAGTTTACTTATCTAGATCAAACTTGGAATGAGGGGATGAAGATCACTCAATATGACAAGCTACAGACTTTTAATACTAAATTATATGCTAGTTATCAACTTGATGTGGATAATTCGGTAGGTGCAAGTGTATGGTTGCATCGCATACCTTCTGTAGAGGGCATTGGAGATCTAAATACTTCTTTGTTGCAGAATGGAGACCTGCAGGAAACATCTGTGATAAATTATCGTATGCCTAGACGCCAGAATGATATAACTGGCAATGTTTACTATGTTGGAAAGATAGGTAAGTTGGGCATTGATTTTAATACAGATTGGTATTGGGTAAAGGAGAATTATAAAATTGATAATAAGGAGGAGATATTTGAGATTGGCAAGGAAACGCAATCGGTAAATGTAAAATCCAATAGAGTTAGTTATAATCGCTTGCTTGCTTCCAAACTGGTTTTCTCATATCCTTTCTTGGGAGGAAATGTTTTTCTAGGTGGCGAATATTCTTCTACTCATCGTAGCTCTACATACAGAACCTTGCCTGTTGGAATCGTTGATGATGATAATAGCAGGGTAATAGAGAAAATGTCTTCCGGTTTTCTTTCTTATGCCCAGCAGATAGGAAAACTCAGTTTGGAGGCTGGCCTGAGATATGAATATATAGACTTTGATTATTATGAGGATGGTAATTATGTAGCAACTCAAAGCAAAACATATGGTAATTTCTTTCCATCGTTAACTTTGGCTATGCCTCTTGGTAAGGTTCAGATGCAACTTGGTTATTCGTCAGACATCAAGCGCCCTTCTTATTGGGAATTGCGTAGTGGTGTACAGTATGACAACCGTTATACTTATGAGGCAGGTAATCCTTTTTTGCAGTCTGAGGTTAGTAAGAATATCAGTTATGCATTATCTTATAATTGGTTGGAATTTAATATGATCTATAGCCATATCTCTGACCCGATACTTTCGATGATGGAAGTATATAAGGATAATCCTGCGATAGGTGTATTAGGAGAAGTGAATGATGATAGTTTTGATGCTTTTAGCGCTTCTGTTAATCTGCAGCCAACCTTTGGCATCTGGCATCCTGCTTTTTCTGTAGGCATTAGCAAGCAGTGGTTGAAAATGGATACATATGCGGGAAAAATGGCGAATTCCCCTTTAGGCTCATTCCGACTAGATAATACGTTTGATACAAAATGGGCATCGTTTTCAGTCTTGATGTCCTATAATACAAAGGGGTATGACAGGAATTCTAAAATGTGTAAGCCTTCGTTCAATACCAATTTATCTATCTACAAGAGTTGTCTGAAAGACCAACTTTCTTTCCAACTTTATGTATATGATTTGTTTGGTACCAATGATAGCCATTCTTTGAGCTATTATGGAAAGATGAAAGAAATGTTATCGGATGTTTATTCTATCAGTAAAATTTCTCTCACTGTACGTTACAAGTTCAATACTTCAAAAAGTAAGTATAAAGGTACTGGTGCAGGTCAAAGCCAGAAAAGCAGAATGTAGAAGCCTTGTTGCTTGAATTGAAAAAATGGAAATAAAGCTAAACACGATTCCCACGTAGTTGCTCATGCATTCGCCCACCTCCTTGACGCTCTGGGTAATCAATACCTTCTCCTCGTTGGTCAAGGTACCCTCGTCGTTCCAGGCAGGAACCTTCCAGATGACTACCATCTCATTGGGTTCTGCCTTCGAGGGAATGGGCAATGCCAACAGTGGTTACAAGAGCAAGACCTTCGAGAAGTTTGTCAACTCGCTCGAAGGCTTCCGCCAGAGAGTGGAGGCGCAGTATGCCGGAGCGGTTTATCCGACTGGTTCTGCGCTGAGCGGAGGCAAGTTTGATGCATCCCGCACCCCCGGTTAACAAGTACAGTGGTGATGTGATGATTCCTGCCTTCCTAAATGCCTATACATCGATGGGCGGCGGTTCGCTCTCGATATTCCCAACTCTCGCTGACGAGATGATGTCTTTATCTCCCAACTGCGTTGCAAAGGTACAATAAAAAACATTGTGTTTTACAAGGTTGTCGCTGGTAGGGCAGGTAACAAATCTGCCCTACCAGCGCATTCTTGCTTTATAAGAATGGGGTCATGTAAATCGGAACCAAGAGTGTTTGCCCATCTTTCTGTAGATCTTTGGTGTAAACCAAGTACGGAT
>OJML01000836.1_pt1 | contig 17320 bp, 9 predicted proteins | sample 1597221 | NCBI WGS metagenome assembly OJML01 (sample SAMEA2452123, study PRJEB22498) | human gut metagenome | biome: human feces; feature: human gut; material: feces | place: Australia | collected 2012 | reverse complement strand
TTTGTGGGCGACGGCATCAACGATGCGCCGGTGCTTAAACGCGCCGATGTGGGCATTGCCATGGGCGCGCTTGGCAGCGACGTGGCGATAGACGCTGCCGACGTGGTGCTTATGGACGACAAACCGTCGAAAATAGCCACCGCCATAGCCATCGCCCGACGCACCATAGCCATCGCCCGCCAAAACGTGTGGTTTGCAATCGGTGTCAAAGCCGCCATCCTTATTCTCGCCGTTTTCGGACTCGGCACAATGTGGATGGCTGTGTTTGCCGATGTCGGAGTGACGGTTATCGCCGTGCTCAATGCCATGAGGGCTTTAAAAAGCTGAATTTCGGTTTATTGACCCTTTATTTTGAAAGCCTTTTCTCTTTTTTGTCCAACTTGTATGATTTTTCATTAATTTTGCATTGAAAAATCAAAAATTATGAAACCTCGTATTTTACTTTCATACGTCCACATGGGAGGTACTGAACGCGACTGGGTGGAGAAAGCCTTCGAATCAGAATGGATTGTTCCTCTTGGTCCAAATGTTGATGAATTCGAACATAGACTTGAGAAATATCTCGGCGCGCCAAACGTTGTGGCTCTCAGCGCAGGCACAGCTGCCATCCATCTTGCATTGGTTGCCCTCGGCGTTGGCTCTGGAGATGAGGTGATTTGCCAATCATTCACATTCGCCGCAAGCGCCAACCCAATAAAATACCAGGGCGCCGACCCTGTGTTTGTCGACAGCGAGCCCGACACATGGAACATGTCGCCTGACGCGCTGGAAGAAGCGATTATAGACCGCAAGAAGCAGACTGGACATTATCCAAAAGCAATAATCCCCGTTTATCTCTATGGCATGCCGGCTAAGATGGATGAAATCCGCGCAATAGCCAACAAATACGGCATTCCTATCGTAGAAGACTCCGCCGAGGCTCTCGGTTCGGAATACAAAGGCAAGAAATGCGGAACTCTCGGCAACTACGGATGCTTGAGTTTCAACGGAAACAAGATTATCACCACATCGGGCGGCGGCGCTTTGGTGTGCCGCTCAAAAGAGGAAGCCGACCGCGTGAAATTCTATGCCACACAAGCCCGCGAGCAGCGGCCGTACTACTACCACGAGACAATCGGCTACAATTACCGACTTAGCAACGTGAGCGCCGGAATTGGCTGCGGACAGATGGACGTGCTGCAGCCTCACGTGGAACTGCGCCGCGCAATCCATGATTTCTACACAAAAGAATTGGCTGAAATCGACGGCTTGAGCGTTCAGCAGAATCCTTCCACCGACTTCAATTCCAACTTCTGGCTGTCGACGGTCTTAATCGACCCCAAAACCGGAAAAGACCCGGAATCTCTGCGGCAGTTCATGCTCGACGCCGGTGTGGAGACGCGCCGTCTGTGGCGGCCTATGCACATGCAGCCCGTATTCGCCGATGCGCCCTACTATGGCGGCACAACGTGCGAAACTCTGTTTGACAGAGGCTTATGCCTGCCAAGCGGTTCCGGCCTTAAAGAAGAGGAGCTGCGCTATGTGGCAGACAAAATCAAAGAGTTTTTCAACAAATAGCTAATCAAAAAATCATCATAAAAAAACTATGGCTGAAAAGCAAAAAGTAGCATTGATCACAGGCATCACCGGCCAGGACGGTTCGTTTCTGGCTGAATTTCTGCTTGATAAGGGATACGACGTGCACGGCATAATCCGCCGCAGTTCTTCTTTCAACACCGGTCGCATCGAGCACCTTTATTTCGACGAATGGGTGCGCGACATGAAGCGCCGCCGGCTCATCAACCTGCACTACGGCGACATGACCGATTCAAGTTCGCTGATCCGCATCATTCAGGAGTTGCAGCCTGATGAAATCTACAACCTTGCGGCACAAAGCCATGTGAAAGTGTCGTTTGAGGTGCCGGAATACACTGCCGACACCGACGCCATCGGCACTCTGCGCCTGCTTGAGGCGGTAAGAATGCTCGGGCTCGACAAAAAAACCCGCATTTATCAAGCCAGCACATCGGAGCTGTTCGGACAGGTGCAGGAAGTGCCTCAGCGCGAAACCACTCCGTTCTACCCGCGCAGCCCTTACGGATGCGCCAAACTTTATGGCTACTGGATAACCAAGAACTATCGCGAGAGTTACGGCATGTATGCCGTAAACGGAATTCTCTTCAACCACGAGAGCGAGCGGCGAGGCGAAACATTCGTGACACGCAAAATCACGCTTGCCGTGGCCCGCATCTCTGCCGGACTTCAGGACAAACTGTATCTCGGCAATCTCAACGCCCGTCGCGACTGGGGCTATGCCCGCGACTATGTGGAGTGCATGTGGCTGATTCTTCAGCAGGACGAGCCTGATGACTTTGTCATTGCCACTGGCGAATTCCACTCCGTACGCGAGTTTACTGAGCATGCTTTCGCCCGCGCCGGAATCACTCTGCGCTGGGAAGGCGAAGGTGTGGATGAAAAAGGCATCGACATTGCCACCGGACGTGTGCTCGTCGAGGTGGATCCTAAATATTTCCGTCCTTGCGAGGTGGAGCAGCTGCTCGGCGACCCTACAAAAGCCCGCACAAAATTAGGCTGGAATCCCCGCAAGACGTCGTTTGAACAACTCGTACACATTATGGTGGACCATGACATGGCTATGATTCGCAAACATGGCTCCGAATCCGAACGAATGATTTAGCATACAGAAAAATGGAAAAAGACGCTAAAATATATGTTGCCGGACACCGCGGACTCGTAGGCTCGGCTATCTGGAAAAACCTCCAGCAGAAAGGCTATACAAACCTTGTGGGACGCACGCATGCCGAGCTCGACCTGCTCGATGGAGTGGCGGTGCGCGAATTTTTCGACGCCGAAAAGCCCGACTATGTGATTCTTGCCGCAGCTTTCGTGGGCGGAATCATGGCTAACAGCATCTATCGCGCCGACTTCATCTGGCGCAACCTGCAGATACAGCAGAACGTAATCGGCGAAAGTTTCCGGCACAACGTCAAGAAACTACTGTTTCTCGGAAGCACGTGCATCTATCCCCGCGAAGCTCCTCAACCAATCCCCGAGAACGCGTTGCTGACATCTCCGCTCGAATGGACAAACGAGCCTTACGCACTCGCAAAAATCGCCGGACTGAAGATGTGCGAGAGTTTCAACCTGCAATACGGCACAAACTACATCGCCGTGATGCCGACCAACCTATACGGCCCTAACGACAATTTCGACCTCGTAAGCAGCCACGTGCTGCCGGCAATGATACGCAAACTCCATCTGGCGCGCCTGCGCATGGAAGGCGACCGCGAAAGCATTCGCCGCGACCTTGACCGCCGTCCGGTGGGCGATGTCGACGGCAAGGCGGCAGATGAAGCCATCGACGCTATGCTCGACAAATACGGCATACTCAACGGCTCGCTCAACCTCTGGGGTTCCGGACGGCCTATCCGCGAGTTCCTTTGGAGCGAGGATATGGCCGACGCTTCGGTCTACGTGATGGAACACATTGATTTCGACCAGCTGAAAGGCGACAATCCGGAAGTGCGCAACTGCCACATCAACATCGGAAGCGGCAGAGAGGCTACCATAGCACAAGTGGCTGAGATGGTGAAAAACGCCGTAGGATTCAAAGGCGAAATCCACTGGGACTCGTCAAAGCCCGACGGAACAATGCGGAAACTCACCGACGTGAGCAAACTGCACGCCCTCGGATGGCGCCACAAAGTGGAGCTGGAAGACGGTATCCCGGCGCTCTATAAATGGTATCTGGAACACTGAGTCATTACCACATAAATAAACGCGCAGCGGAAAGCGTATCGTTTTCCGCTGCGCGTTTATTTATCTCACAGCCGATTGTCAACGGCCGACACACATGTCAATCTTATACCGCAACGTGTCAGACGGAGCAAGCTTGTTGGCAATTTCATAGTACTGGCAAGCCTGGGTATAGTCGGGAATCTCCAACTGAGCGTCGCCAGCCTGTTCCCACGAACGGCTCGCCGCCTTCAGTTTCACGTCGAGACGCTCCTGCAAACCCTTGCTCTTGTCAAGCACCTCACCACTCTGCTCTGCCTCATCGCTCTTCTCCACTACACGGATATCGTCGAGCAACGTTTTCGCCTTGAGCAACGGCTCATATTCAGCATTGTCGCCATTGTTTATCAAACTGTCGCATGCAATGCACTTCTTCTCATACCGCGCAAGCACATCAGAGTCATCGCCATCGCTTGACGTCGACGGCTTGGAACCGCCAATCATCGACCACACTCCGGCACCGATGCCGCCAACCACAACCACCGCCAGCACAACAATCAGCCACGTAGGAAACTTGCCGCGGCGACGGCCACCCTCGCCTATCACACGAGTGGCACGCACATCATCCCCTCCCACATTAGGAGCGGGAGAAGGCGCAGGAGCAGATTCCGGGACAGGTGCAGGCTCCGGAACAATCTCCGGTTGAGCCGTCGGACAAATCTCCATCACAAAATCATCGACCGTAGCCGTCCTGTCATACTTATTGTAAGCCATCGCACGGCTTATCGCAAAACGCACAGCATCGCTCACCGTCGGAGGCAAAGCCTTCTCCACCGTGTCGCGCTGCATCTCAGTGGCAATGATAGGCACCCTGCCAACAAGCATATAGTAGAGCACCGCACCAAGAGCATAAACATCGGCCTGCGGAGAAAACGTCTGCAAACCGCTGTACTGCTCCACCGGAGCAAAACCATCGCTGCAGCCCTGCACACGGATAGTCGACGTAGGTTTGCCCTTGTCGTCAAAATGCTTGGCAAGACCAAAATCAATCAGCACAGGCATACGCTGACCAGTATGATAGTCCACACGGAACATAATATTCTCAGGCTTTATGTCGAGATGATTGATGTGGTGAGAATGCAAAAACGCAACCGCCTTAGCCACAGGCAGCTCAATGTCGAGCGCAGCCTGCTCCGACAGCGCACCGTTGGCCTTCACCAAATCGCGCAGCGTACCCCCGTTGAGATACTCCATCACATAATAAACCGTATTGTTCGCCTCAAACACCTCGCTCACAGGCACCACATTAGGATTCTTGCCGCTGATCTCATTCAGCCGGCGAGCCTCCGCAAGAAAATCGCCACGGCTCTCCTCCACACGCGACTGCAAAGGCTTGGAATAGCCCACACCGCCCGAAGCGTCGCGCTCGCAAGCATCCTTCATGAAATGCTCCTTTATGGTGAAATATGTAAAAATAGGCACCTTGTCGAACATCACCGTTGTCGACACCTTATATGTTATTCCAAAACCGCCCTGACCAAGCACAGCCTCAATCCGATAATCAAACTTCGGACTTTTCAGAATAGTGCCGACAGGCAACGCGCGCTGAAGTTCGTTCTCTTCCATATCCCTATAAAATTATTCGTTCTCAAATTTTTTAAGTCCCCCAAATTTAGATATTTTTATTGAATATACCCCAATTTCAAAAGAAATAAAAACAACAAACCCGCCTTTAAATCAATTATGATTAAAAAATCGGACTTCCTACGAGTCGCAATCCACGAGTTTTAACGCCATAGCTGGCCCTCGAGACAGTCTATAAACCCGACGCGCCACGATGAAAACTCCGACAACACCACATCAACAACACAGATATGTTTGACTCATTGTATATCGGCTGCGAAAAATTTACAAATTGAAATACTTTTCAGTCAGTCTTTCTGAAATTCTGTAATTTTTATGTTAACATAATCCAACAAACACTCGCTGATTCAACAAATTTTCGTAAATTCGCATCAAATTAGCTTCAACTTGGTCATTGCTTAAAGCAAGCCAAGCACATTCCATTGATGCTTAACAACTTGCGCAATCGTATCGTTGAAGCGGTCTTTACCTACTAAGTCTGAGATGTTTAAAGTAATATGGGATAAAGAGAGTAACGGCGTTCGACTGACTATGGCACCACCTGCAGGCGAAGCGCTCAATGTGTGCCCTCGTCCCGTATTCTGGGAAGAACTCGATTTCTATCATCTGTATGAATATGGTTGGAGTTATCCACATAGCAACAACCCCTTGTTGTGGGCTTGTGATAGAAGATATTATTATAAAGGTCAAGTCGTTTTAGAGGTAAATGGAGGCAACCTATTTGATATACCCAAAATCAACGTACTACAAGCCAACTTACAAGTCAAAGAAATAGATATAGACTTCCTTAAGAAAATTAACGAAGATAGTATGTTCCTAATAGAGCATGAGGCTATGTCGTTTATTTTCCAAACGTATACATCACATATCGATTATAAATCAAAGAACAGTTCCGCTGATATATCTTTTGACGAACTTGCCACAAAGATACAATCCAAGACTAATACAGAACAGACTGTTATCAAAGAGGATTGTGGTTCATTTGACATTATGCCATTAACAAAGGCAGAGCAACTTGGAAAACAACGAATCTTTAATAGCAATATTGAAACAGTCTTAGTTTCGTTTTCCGGTGGTAAAGATTCTCAAGTCGTTTTGGATTTGGTCTCGAGAGTTCTTCCTCCATCAAGATTCATTATTATATATTCGAATACCGGATATGAGTTACCGACTTCCATTTCATTATATGAGGATATTAAAGGCCATTATATCAGCAAATTCCCTGAACTGAAATTTTATTCAGCCTTTAATCATAAAAAGGTCTTGCAATATTGGGATGAATTAGACACTCCAAGTAAAGTTCATAGATGGTGTTGTGCTGTAATGAAAACTGCTCCTCTTTATCGACTAATAAAGGAGATTAACGGATCCGGCAAGCAACCTAATGTTCTTGCATTTGAGGGCGTTCGAGCTGAAGAAAGTTCAAAGAGAGCGACGTACTCTAGAATTGGGAAAGGCGTAAAGCATAACAACGTTGTGAATGTTCGCCCAATTTTTGAATGGTCCACTACTGAGGTTTGGTTATATCTTTTATTTAATGGATTGCCTATCAATGAGGCTTATCGTAAAGGATTAAATCGAGTTGGTTGTGTCATATGTCCACTAAGTTCAGAACTCGGAGATTGTTTAGACCATCATTTCTTCCCAGAAACTGCTCGCCCCTTTATTGATAAATTGCGAGAGAATGCAACAAAAGCCGGTATAAGAAACATCGATACTTATCTCAAAGAAAGGAAGTGGAAAGTTCGAGCAGGAGGCAACCGCCACGAGTCGAATACTGAAATTTCATATGAAGAAAAAGATTCTGATTTAACGATTCGTATTGCAAACCCTAAAGAAGATTTCTTTCAGTGGATAAAAGTTTTAGGGAAATTTCAAATAGAAAATATATCGGAAAGCGCGTCTAAAATACACATAAATTTTAGAAGTAAGATTTATGCTTTATCTATCAACCAAAATGCAGGTTTGATTAAAATCCAAATAAGGGATTGTCTTTCTGATGTTATTTTCATAAGTCTTTTCAAGCGAATTGTTAATAAATCTGCACATTGTGTTCACTGCGAAGTATGTGAAGTTGAATGTCCCACAGGTGCTCTTTCTGTGGTTCCATTCGTTGCTGTAAATGAAAAGAAATGTGTTCATTGTCACAAATGCCTAACATTTAAAGATGATGGGTGCGTCGCAGCGAATTCAGTTAGAACAACCATGACTAATAATATAAAATTAGGAACAATGACCCCTATAAACAAAATTAACACCTTTGGATTCAGAAAGAAATGGGTTCAGACAATGTATTCCCTTAAAGGTGAATTTTTCTCAACAGAGAAACATGGCTTAAACGTTAAAAAACAACTACCTATTTTCCTGAATTGGCTTAGAGATTCAGAATTGGTAGATGTTAAAGATAAATTTTTTACGCCATTAGCCACGAAACTTGAAGATATATTCTCAAACGATGAGAATACTTTTTGGGAAATTATGTGGATTAATCTTTCCCAAAATTCCGAGATTTGCGGATGGTTAAATGGTGCAATTAAGCATAATTTAATCTATAGCCGTGAAGAACTTTCTGTTATCTTAGAAGGTAGTTTCTCGAATACAACAGCCAATGTTCGTGATAATGCTCTGAAAGCGATACTTAACACTTTCAAAGAATCTCCTTTAGGAGAACCTTTAAAAGTTGGGGTAGTTATTAAAGATGGAAATAAGACATCTTTTGTACGTCGACCGCACAATGAGTTGTCGCTTGTCGCTACCGCTTACTCGCTTTATCGCTATGCTGAAAAGACCGGTCGCTACTCGCTGACGGTTTCTGAGTTCTATGAAGCAGACCAGAAAGAGGGAATTGTAAGACAATTCGGCATCGAACGCGAAGCTTTCGAGCAGAATCTGCGTTCTCTCGAACAAGACGCAAACCACGTGCTTCGTGCAGAATTAAAGATGGGTCTCGACAATATCATATTGCGCGAGGACCTAAAGAGCGAAGACATTATCAATCTTATGCTCTAAAACCTAACAATCATGGCAAGCAAGTATTCGGATTTCATAAAATTGCAAGACTTCCTTCCGGTATATGACATACTGGACGAACGTTCTTCAACCTGGCAAAGTTTTATTCCTACTCAACAATTCAATTATATGTTGAGCAAGGCGATAGTCGACATCACAAGCACAGAGGTAAGCAAGCGCAAGAGCATATGGGTGCAAGGTACCTTCGGCACCGGCAAGAGCCACGCCAGTGCTGTGATAAAGCATTTGCTGTGCGACAAACTTGAAGACATCGATGCCTACATCGACAATATCAAGGACTCGTCGCTCAAGTACAAACTTCGCAACTTGCGCCAAAACAAGCGCTACTTCTCCGTGACGCTCAAAGGCGTGGAGAAGGCTTACGACATACCGCGCTTCACGCTTTCGCTTCAAAGTGCTGTATCGAAAGCCATGGCAAAGGTTGCTCCTAATGTGGTTGTTAATTCCGACTACAAAGCAGCCATCGATTGGATTAATTCGCACCGTCAGATCTTCGATGACTATGTGCTCGCTCAAAGCACCGAACTCAGTTCCATCGTTGACTCAACCGAGCAGGTGCTGAGCCGCCTGGAAAATTTCGACATCAGCATGTATCTCACAGTGCGTGATGCCGTTAAGCAATGCGTTGGCACCGCTTTCGAGCAAAGCGGCATCAGCGAATGGCTCGTTGAGATGGAGCACAAACTCGAAGAACTCGGCATCGCCGACGGTTTGATTATCTTCTGGGATGAGTTTACTTCGGTGATGGACACTTTGAAAAGTGACCGTATCAACCTTTTGCAGAATATTGCCGAGAAATCGCAGAACAATAATGTGTTCTTATTCCTTATTTCACATCGCGTGGAGGCTCAAAGCCAGGATACAAAAGACAAGGACATCTCCAAGATGAGCGACCGCTTTGATGAGATTAGATACGCTATGGACTCACTGAGCACATATCTCATTATGCGCCATAGCTACACCATACCCAACGAGGAATGCAACATCGAATATAAATCGCTTATCGACAAGAAGATTACTGCTTTTGGCGATTTACTTGACTTCCTCACAAATGGGAACGCCAACGAGAAGCAGCTCATCGAGAAATTGCTCCCGATGCACCCTTACACTGCATTCCTTTGTTCGACAATCTCCAACTACGTTGGCTCGTCGAACCGCAGTGTAATCAAATTCATGCATGACGAAGTATCGGGCTTCGGAGCATTCCTCAATGACGAGAATAGCTACAATTCTGATAAATTGCTCACTGCCGATGCGCTTTGGGACTTCTTCTATACAGAATTCGACAGCGACCCGCTGTGCGCAACATTTACCGGCATCTTCACTTCGTTTGAAGGCAAAGTAAAAGCACAAGGCGAAGACTATTTGCGAGTGTTCAAAGCTATATTGCTTCTCAACGCACTTTCTCCCAAATTTAATAAAGACATTGCCCTGCTCACTCCCGACGAAAAAGTGCTAAGATACGTATTCATCGGCGACCGTGCATCGAAAAAGCTCACGGATATTTTGAACTATCTTGATGAAAATAAAATCGTGACACGAAATATTTTCGACCAGTTCAAAATAACCGGCACATCATACAATCAAAACGAGATGAACTTGCAGCGTCAGAAAGAAGAAAGCATCTACAAAACCGCTGCAAGCATTTTGGACTTTAATACAGCTGCAAAGGAAGATCTTACCGAACTATTTGGTATAGGTTCGTATGTTCGCCGCGAAACAGACTTCCTGATTCTCTCTTGCGATGAACAGGAGTCACTTATTCGCAGCCGTCTGAACAAATTCACACAAGGCAAACCGAACTATCAGCATATTGCTATCTTCCTTTCAATTAATGAAGATGACCGAGAAAGCAAGCAACTAATTCTCAAAAACTTTTCTACAGATTTTGAAGATCTTGTTATTGTTGTTCCCGAAGAGACCTTCTCGAAGAATAACTACATTAAATTCATCGATTCCATTGCTACAAGTAAAGTGGCAAAGAGTCACTTCAATGATACCGAGAGTAAGGAATGTGAAAAAATTGCCAAAGGATTTGTAGCAAAATGGGTGAAGCAACTTTTGTCGAACACCTATACAGCCTACTTCAATGGCAAGCCATATAGCGAGGGAACTTTTGAGCAATTCCCCGAATTGCTTAAGCGCAAACTCGGAGGCTTGGCATTCCCGAAAGGCTTTGAATCGGTAAAATTTCCCTCGGTTGCCGATACATTCTTCACCGACAAAAACTGTCCGAAAGTGATTCTTCAAATACTTCAGGCGCAAACTCGCGACCAAATCATTTCTCACGGAGGTAATGCCTCAGCCATTCGCTACGTATTTGAAGAAAACGGCAACTCGCTGATTACACAATCAGGAGCACTTTCGGAGAATGCAATCGCCGGGAATTCCTGGCTCGCTGAAGTATGCCGAGAAATGGACCGCCAGATAGAAGTCGCAAAGAAGAAATATGCCGACAAATTCAGCATGACCGATGTATTCGCTCATTTCATTGAGAAACCATTCGGTATGTTTACCTCTTTTGCCAACTGCGCCGCCATTGCATTCGCATTCAGAAAGCATAAAGCCGACCTCTTTGAACCAACCATTTCTCAGCCGGTTTCAGACGAGAAATTATCGGATATGATCACCGATATGTTCAAGATGTGGAAAGAGGGCAAATCGGTGCATAATAACAAATTACTTCTTCGCTTTGGCTCGCCCGAGGAGAGCAAACTCACCGAGCTTTTCATCGACATTTTCGACCTTGCGAAAATGGAAGGCGTGAAAGCCAGTGAGATTAAGAGCCTTGCCAACGTGAAATGGTACGTTCAGGAATTCTGCAAGCGCAAAGCCAAGTATCCGCTTTGGACCTTGAAATTCCTGCCGAGCATTTCAAACAATATCAAGGAAATTATCGAAGGAATTATCTCACTTTTCGAAACAGAGAATCCCTCGATAGAAAAGATTAAATCCATCTACAAGAGCATTTCTCTCAATAAGATGGACTTGAATCTCACACTCACCAGCGAAAACAATTACAATAAGGGATTCATTGCTTTCGTGGAAAGCATCGAGGAAGCACCTATCAAGAAAGAGTGGTGGAATGATATGCTGGCTAAGGTTAACGAACTTCCGAGCGAAATTGCGTTCCGCAAAGAGACAGATGTTCGTCAAACCATCGTCAAATTCTACATTGAGAAAATGACACCGAATCCCCAGCCAAATCCTCACCCTGGACCTCAGCCCAATCCCCAACCTAACCCCCAAAAGGCTGTGGATACTGTACTTGAAGCCAAGAACAAGGTGAAAAGTTTGAACATGCCAAATATGCTTTGGCAAAAAATAGCTCTTGAGCTTATAGATACCTACCCGGAGATTGCAGAATATTTCAAGAGAATATAATGGATGCTGCCGACAAAATCAGAGTATTCAATGACCTTGAATCATTAGAAAACGCCATTCGACAAGATGTAGATTCAAGGGACATTTTAGCACAAAGATATTGTGTGAGGTTTATTATGCTGAATAATTTCGAAGTATTCAGAGGCCTCACAAGATTTCTTTATCAAGAGATAGGTGTGGAGCTGCTCGACCTGAGCAATCACACCTTTGGAGAAGATAAGACTATGACTATCGACACACTTTGCGACATTGTAAAGAGTATCGATAAAACCACTTTGCTGACTCCGTTTTCGGAATTGGTCCGCTTCTTCAAGGAAGTTGATTTCAATGGATTTTTCAATGATATAATATTGAATGAATCCATTAGAAATCCTCGCAAGCGCATCTATATTCCTATCATAGGACTGCATAATCGCTTCACCGACTTCTTAAAGAACTTCGGCAGAATCGATGAGAGTGCTCCTGTATGGCAATACTATACCCCCAAAGACGACAAGGTGATGGTGTATGTTTCAAAGTATTGCAAATATAAATTACCGGAGCATCAAAATATTTGCTCGCTCCCAACGATGCGCGATTGGCTGACTTTCTGGAAAAAGCAAGCGCCTAAAGATAAAATACTTTGCGGCGCTTCACCAATCGTCAACGGATATATAAATTCCAAACCGGACTCAATATTTACGTTCAGCCAAATAAATAATGCATACGAATTTATTTCAGAATTCCTTGAAATAAATTTGCCGATTGCTTACGATGCAGCAGATGATGCCCATTGGGATAAACTTTTGGAGGGCATAGACAAGATGGGACATTCCGGATTCTCCTATAAGCGTTATGTCTGTGATTTGTTCAATAAGAAATCAATCGATGTTGAAGACATAATAACGCTGTGGGCAGATGATGAAACAACAGAATATGGGCGCTGGTTATTGAGGAACCTTGCGTTGTCGTTCAATTACTTTGACGATACTTCATACGTCAAATTGTGCATCACCGAAACTACTCAACTCAATGTTCCCAATGCACTCTTTGAGAGCATTGCCGAACAGATTTTCTTCGCCAAATCACAAGCTGAGTTTGAAAAGTCGTATGAACAACGAAGAAATGTGATGTCAAAAGAACCGGAACTTTTCCGTAAGCTAGTATCGTCCGACAAGCAAAACTGGATAAAGTCCAAGATTATTGAGATAGCTCAAAACGACAATGCCCTTTCTACTGCTACAAAGTATTGTTCTGGTGTGTTCGATTTTGAGCGCGGGCTGTTCTTAGGGTGGTACCTGAAACGAACTGACTTCGGAGATGCCCAACTCAAACAATTCTTCCCAGATTTGGTCGACTATATGCTTCCTCAAAGCAAGTCGGTGAAAGCTCCGAAGGATTGGGTCGTGGATTATATGTCTGCCTTCCGTAGAGCTAAAATGAGCGATACATACAACGACGACATAAAGAATGCTATCGCACAATATAACAAGAACGAAGATTCGTTCTATGAATGGTACTATGCTTTCAAAGAAAGTCACGAACTTTTGCAGATCGTGAAAGCAGATTCTTTGAAAGCTCCTGATAAAATCTATTGGGTTGATGGTCTTGGAGCTGAATTTATGCCATTTATTATTAAGCAAATAGAGAAATCCAATCTTGGATATTCTGCTATTCATGCAGAGATGGCAAGAACCACAATCCCATCAAACACCCATTTGAATTCTTTTGAAGTAGATAACATATCTACTTTCAAAATAGCAGACCTCGATGAGCTGGCTCACTCAGGTCATTATGTGAAGTATTCCACATTTATTGAAGAACTCGCGACTGTTAAATCAATTATTGAGCGAATTCTGAATGACAATAAAGTCGGCACACATACTATTGCCATCGTATCCGACCATGGCCTTAGCACTCTTTCTCGACTCTGTCCGTCGAAGAAACTGACAGGCAAGTCAAAACACGAAGGACGCTATATTCCGATAACAGATAAGTCAGAGACGTTTAGTGAAACCGACTACGTCGTTCACACTAATGAGCGTGACGGCAACAAGTATAAAGTTGCTCTTACGCATTCCTCACTTGGAATAGTGCCGACTCACGAAGTTCATGGCGGTTGTACTCCTGAGGAGGTGGTCGTACCGTTCATTATTATATCCAATAATGAAGCGGCTAAGCCTATTCCTTACAATGTGACAATAATTTCTGATTCTGTTGCCGTATCGGACGGAACTCTGTCGTTCACGATAAATCCAGAACCGAAAAATGCTGTTATCACTATTGATGCCGCAGAGCACAAATTAGAATATTCAAACCTCAAATGGACATTTAAGGCCAAGTATATTTCTGAAGGCAATCACAAAGTTTGCGTCATACCGCATAAAGGTGCTGCGTATGAGTTTACAGTGAATTTCTACGGAATGGGATTTGGAAATAGTTTAACAGATTTCGATGATTGATTATGAGCGAAATTGGGAATAAAATAAAAGAAGTTTTTGGCGTTTCTGCGGTCTATAAAAACCCAGACAACAACGAACTCTTTATCGGAAGAAACTTACCTTCTTTCGTTAAAGACTATTTGATTGCCACTCACATAGATATGAATGGCAATTTGCGACGTGAGGAACTCATCAGATTCCTCGATGAGCATATCCCGCTTAATCCCAATGCCATTCCAAGCCGGTTGATTCAAGGCGAGGTAATCACTTTGCTTACTCGCTTTGAGGTTGTTACCAACTTGGCTAAGAACAAGACGCATTTCCAAATACCTGAAATGAGAATTCGGGCTAAGGACACCGAAATTCCTCAGCACATAATCGAGCGTTATCCGGAAGATATGATTGACGGTGAGAAATGGGGCGTTATCCGTCTTGTTTATGTACCGCCTATCGACGACAAAGGTCCCGGTTATGTCGAAATGGATAGGTATAAGCCATTCCGACCAATCGAACGCCTCGACCTTAATACTTTCCGTCGTTGCAGAGAGAAGTTTACTACCGACGAATGGATAGATGTCCTTTTGTCTGCTATGGAATACACTCCATCAGCTTTTGCAAGCAAGACGCAAAAACTTGAATTCTTAGCAAGACTCTTACCGTTCATTGAGCCTCGTTTGAACTTCATCGAACTGGCTCCAAAAGGAACAGGTAAATCCTACGTCTTTGGCAATCTTTCCAAATTCGTCTGGCTTATTGGCGGAGGCAAAGTTTCTCGTGCAAAACTTTTCTTTGATAAGAGCAGAGGTGTGCCGGGCATAATGCTTCACCACGACCTCGTGGCACTTGATGAAATTCAATCAATTTCATTTAGTGACACTATGGAAATGCGCTCCATATTGAAGAATTATTTGGAATACGGCAAAACCAATGTCGACAACTATGAATTCCGTTCGGAATGTGGCTTAATTCTTTTGGGAAATATTCCTCTCTCAGAAGATGGCTTCCCATTATCGGACAACTACGTGGAAGTTTTGCCAGATGCCTTCAAGGAATCGGCACTATTAGACCGTTTCCAGGGATTTATTGAAGGCTGGCTTCTACCTCGTGTCAATAATGAAATGGCACTTCGAGATTGGACTTTGAATGTAGAGTTTTTCTCGGAGGTGCTTCATCAGTTGAGAACCGCTCCGGAGTATTCGGTTTTGGTAAGTCAATGTATCGATGTGCCTCATAATGCTGATATGCGACACTTAAAAGCAGTTCAACGAACCGCTACCGCCTATATGAAACTACTTTTTCCGCATATCACTAAGAAAGAGGATGTGAACATGGACGAATTCTATACTTATTGTTTGAAGCCAGCAATTCATCGTCGTGACATCATTCGCCAGCAATGCGCAAATATCGATATGGAAAGTTCGTTCTCTAAACCGATGCCGGAATTTTCATTAAAATAGTATGTAGCACACGGTATGGATAAGATTAAAAGACTTCAAGAGCTTTACATTGAATTCAATAAGTTAAAATTCTCTGGCGAGGATGTCGTTTCTGAAATTAGAGCAGAGATTAACGACATCGAATTGCAGATACTTAAAGAGGAGATTTTTCCTAAAGCAATGGAAGAACTCGCAAATCGTTTATCTGTTATGCGATGTACTATTGATTTTAGTTTTCAATATGACGGCAAAGGAACTATAGATTATTCCTTCTGTAAATCAGATTCAATGTCATTAATTCGAGATAAGGTCGAAGGACATTTTCTTGAAACAAACATTCAGCAAATAAAACAAATTGTTCGCGAGCCAAGACTACAAAGAATTACAAAAGCCCCAAGCTCTTATTCAAGACAAACTGCTGTTGAATACGATAGTGGCATTGACGCTTCTCAAACGAAGTCCAAACTGTCTCCTTGGGATTTCAAACAATACCTTGAAAAGGTAAATAAGTTAAGCGGTGGAGATAGTTATACGAATTCTTCTATAAATGTTTATACTTCAGCTACACAGAGTAAATATATCCGCTCAAAAATTGAAAAATACGTTGTATCGGGCATACTGTACGATTTAGTTGACCTATCAGTTCTTATGAATCTAATGGATGATATTATGAAAGATGTTGCCGAAGATATTACTCCAAACTCGACACTCATGGCGATTAAGCTGTATATTCAAATGTTAAATGATAAAGAATTATTAGTTCAGTCTGATGATTTGTAGGTAATTTCCGCATCACAGTCGGGCAAACTTAAATCGAGGCTGAAATTTCGCACGAAAAGGATTTTTTTCCTAACACAAAACAATTTACAAATTATGCTGTCCAGTAAAGCTTTATAATCGGCATGATTAGGGGTGACACCTCTCGCGCGAGGCATCAGCCCTTCTGGTCTTCTTTGTTTTAATCAATGGACAACGACACGTCAAACATTATCATTCTATCGCCATCGTATCATCGAATAATCCACAAGGTCAAGTCGCGATGGGACAGGAAAGATTTGTCATTCCGTTTCCCAAATGGATTGACTGAGAAGGTGAAGCTTAACAAGCATCTGAACATTTAGCCTGTTGTACTCGGTCGGCTGTTTATCGCGCATCGACCGTAAAAATGCCAAATGGAACACCGCAAAACGCCAACGCCAAAAGTTATAACAAACAAAAAAATCCGTGCAACCTTTTGAGTTACACGGATTTTTATTTATCTATCGCTTATCGATTCTTTACTTGACCTCCTCGAAGTCGGCATCTTGGACGGTGTCGCCGTTGTTGTTGGCATTGCCGCCCTGCTGCGCTCCGGCGTTAGGGTCGAATCCTGCGCCCTGCTGTGCGCCTCCGGCTTGCTGCTGGGCATTGTAGATGTCCTGTGCGGCTGTCTGAAGGGCAGCGTTAAGCTTATCGATTGCAGGGTCGATGGCATCAATGTTCTGAGCCTTGTGCGCTTCCTTCAACTCGTTGAGTGCCGTCTCTACGGCTGCGCGCTTGTCGGCAGGGAACTTGTCGCCGAGGTCTTTCAACTGCTTTTCGGTCTGGAAGATTACGGCGTCGGCCTTGTTTACTTTGTCGATGCTGTTCCGGATGGAAGTATAGCGTTCCTGTTCATTCAGGCCCAGTACA